>ERZ778515.85-NODE-85-length-78279-cov-9.307425_pt1 | contig 78279 bp, 117 predicted proteins | sample MGYA00510343_ERZ778515 | MGnify/ENA primary metagenome ERZ778515 (study PRJEB29527, sample SAMN07138965) | mouse gut metagenome | material: feces | host: mouse | place: China:Nanjing | collected 2016-01-25 ...
GAACATGAAAAAAGAGCGGAAATTCGGGCTTAAAGAGTTTCCGAGACCGCTCTAAGATGGTAATGGAGGAATTGGCAAATGGACAGCAGAACTAAAAAGACAAATAATAAAAGATTTGTCAGATACTCGGAAGGTGCAGAAATGTATTCAATGAGCATATCTAAGTTCATGCAGCTGGCAAAAGATGCAAAAGCCTGCTATAAGGTAAATCAGCTTGTACTTGTGAATTTAGATATCATTGATGAATATCTAGAGACATTTCATATCGTAGATGACGAGTTTTATAAGTAACTGTAGAAAATGACGTATTTATATAGAAGAAATACGAACAAGTATGGAGAAAAATGAGCCTGAAAAGAAAAAATGTATTGACTTTCGGTCAGACCAAAAGTATAATATAGATAAGATATGAAGGAGGCATACAGATGGCAAGAACTGGAAGACCAAAAGCAGAAAAACCTTTCGATCATAAGGTTACTGTTAAATTCAAAGAAGAGGAGTATCAGATAATGGTTGAGTATGCTGAATCTCATAATCTATCCATTTCGCAATTGATTAGATTGGGTGTTGAGTTACAGATGAAACATCAGTCTGAAAAGTAGTACAGGCTCTTTTCTCCAGAAAGGAGAGAAAGATGGCTTGTAGAAAAGATGGTAAAGGTAGAGTATTAAGAAAGGGTGAGGGTTACAGAAAAGGCGACGGAAGATATTCCTATGTATATGTTGATCCGTTAGGCAAGAAGAGAACAATTTATGCTAAGTCCTTAGTCAAGCTTCGTGAAAGAGAAGAACAACTAAAAAAGGACCAGTTAGATGGACTCGATGTCTATGTTGCAGGAAAGGCGGATGTGAATTTTCTGTTTGATAGGTACATATCGACTAAAACAGAATTGCGTAGCACTACTTACAGTAATTATTTATATACATGGAATCATTTTATTCGTGATACATTTGGCAAGAAGAAGGTCAAAGATGTGAAGTATTCAGATGTATTATTCTTTTACACAGACCTGATTAATAATCAAGGCTTACAGATTAATACGCTTGAGACAATTAACACAGTACTAAGACCTACATTTCAGCTTGCTGTGAGAGATGATATCATAAGGAAGAATCCGGTAGATGGAGCATACTGTGAAGTAAAGAAGCGTAATGGTGGTGCCAGAAAAACAAGGCGAGCATTGACTGTGGATCAGCAGAGAAAGTTCATGGAGTATGTTGCAAAGAATCCGTTCTTCTATCATTGGTATCCGTTCTTTGTGTTTTTGCTTGGAACCGGATGCAGAATAGGAGAGGCAATAGGAATACGCTGGGATGATATTGATTTGGAGAATCGTATTATAGATATTAATCACAGCTTAACTTATTATCAGAGAGCGGATGATTCATACAAATGTGAGTTCAGAGTTTCGTTGCCAAAAACAGAAGCAGGAAATCGTAGAATACCAATGATGCAACAGGTATATGATGTGCTTCAGGAAGAATATGACAGGCAGAAGCAGGAAGGCTTTTGCATAGAGAATGTAGATGGTATGACCAATTTTGCTTTTACAAATCGTTTTGGAATGCCACACAATCCTGCCGCAGTCAATCGTGCAATTAAGAGAATTGTAGATACTCATAATTCTGAGGAAGAGGTGGCTGCTAAAAAAGAGAAGAGAGAACCTATTATGATTCCAAGATTCTCCTGCCATATCTTCAGACATACGTTTGCATCAAGATTTTGCGAGAATGAAACCAACATCAAAGTAATTCAAGAGGTAATGGGACATGCTGATGTATCGACTACCATGAACATATATGCAGAAGCAAACCCAGATGTTACCAAATCAGTAATTGAGAAATTATCAAAAAATATGGATATTTTTTAGAAAAGAGTCCTGTGATTGAACTCTTTGAAGATTGAAAATATACCTATTCATACTGAGATAAATATGCTATACTCATCTATTATTGTAGTCTTTGACACGGCAGTACATGTCTTAAAATAAAAAGACGTGTTTTAAGGCGAATGACATCTTTTGGACGCACAAAAGTCAAAAAAACGTCCAAGAGTATCCAAGTATATAGAATCCGGGAAAGCCCATTTTCCAAGGGTTTGCAGGGATATACAAGAGTTAGCTTAGCAATCAAAAAAATTCCCGACAATGAAAAGCATCCCTAATAGGGACTAATCCGACAGATAGGCAATGAAAGCCGACCTCCACAAGGGTTTTAACATAGGACTCAAACGTGTTACAATCCTGATGGCGGACGTTGGATTCCAATGATTTAGCATGTAATAATCCGAGATTTCTCAATGGATAAGCACGGATTACAAAAGCAAAGTGAATAGATATTTCTTGAGGAACAGCCTTGAGAAACGTGCATATAAAGGCACTTCGTTATTGGTAGAAATACCAGTGATGAAGTGCCTTTTTGTGCGTTGCGTCCTAGAAAACCTGTGCAAATCTAAGAAAATCAAAGGAGACAAACATGGCAGTAAAGAATGAAGGATTTCCGGATCTTGAAAGATATCTGGAAGAAAGAGGCCGTCACTTAGTGACATACACTGAGGGCGCAACAATGTACCACATCCCTTATTATTCTTTTGTCCGTCTGGCAAAGGAAGCAGGGGCGAATCTTACGCTTCGAAGAACCACAGTAATTGATGTGGATATTATCGAGGAATACCTAAAAGAAAATCCAGATGTTGCTGAGAGAGTCAATCTGGTGAGGAGGTAGCGATGGCGAAGAAGAGAAAAGAATTAACAGTAGAACAGCTTGAAAATCTTACAAGAGGACACGGTAAGAAATATGTCAGCCTTGATGAAGGTGCAGCACTATATTCAATAGGGAAGAACACTTTCAGACAGATGGCCAAGGATGCGAAAGCAACATACAAAATCAACCGCAGGGTACTTGTGAATATTCAGAAGTTTGATGAGTTTATGGAAGCGTTTCAGGAAGAATTCGATTAAGTGGAGGTGCAGAAAAATGGGAAAAGTAATAGCCGTCACCAACCAAAAGGGCGGTGTAGGAAAGACAACAGTAGCGGTAAATCTTGGTGTAGGACTGGCAAGAGAGGGTAAAAAAGTTCTTCTGATTGATGCTGATCCACAGGGCAGTCTTACAGCAAGTCTTGGATATGTGGAGCCGGATGATATTAACAGAACTTTGGCAACAGTAATGATAGAAGTGATGAATGATGTGGATATAGATCCTATGGATGGAATCTTACATCACGCAGAGGGAGTAGATGTTCTTCCTGCAAATATTGAATTATCAGGTCTTGAAGTTGCATTGGTAAATGTTATGAGCCGAGAAGTAATTTTGAAAACGTACATTGAAATGATTAGAGACCAGTACGATGTGGTGCTTGTGGATTGTATGCCCTCACTTGGCATGATGACTATCAATGCACTTGCTGCAGCAGATGAAGTAATCATTCCTTGTAGTGCAAGTTATCTTCCGGTCAAAGGTTTGGAGCAGCTGATGGCAACGATTGTCAAGGTTAAGAAGCATCTGAACCGCAAGCTCAGAATCCGTGGAATTGTAATGACGATGACCGATTTCAGAACGAATTACGCAAAGGATATTGCAGAAATGATTCGCAGCGGATATGGCTCCAAAGTGGGAATTTTTAAGACTACTATTCCATTCTCGGTGAAGGCGGCAGAACCAAGTGCTGAAGGCGTGAGCGTTTATAAGCATTGTCCTGGTGGCAAGGTAGCAAATGCATTTGCGGATTTGACAAAGGAGGTGCTCGGATAATGGCAGAAAAGAAATTACGACCAGGTCAAAAAATCAAAATGGTCAGTGTGGACGAACTTCTTGGGTGCGCTGGTGAAGAGTCAAGTTTGGAGATTGATATCAATAGAATTCAGCCTTTTCAGAATCATCCTTTTAAGGTAGTTGATGATGCAAAGATGGATGATTTGGTCAACAGTATCAGGCAGAATGGCGTACTTACGCCGGTGCTCGTAAGACCTACAGATGATGGTGGTTATGAGATGATTTCAGGACATAGAAGAATGCATGCTGCTGAACGAGCCGGACTTGCTACTATTCCTGCAATCATTAGAGAACTTACTGATGATGATGCCACGATTGTTATGGTTGAAGCGAATTCACAGAGAGAAGAGATATTGCCGAGCGAGAAGGCATTTGCTTATAAGATGCGATATGAGGCTACAAAACGAAAGGCCGGGAGACCGGATAAAAATTCGCCCCAAGTTGGTACGAATTTCCGAGCTGATGAAGAATTAGCTAAGGAGGTCGGTGAGAGTAAAAATCAAGTATATAGATTTATTCGCCTTACGGATCTTATCCCAGAACTTTTGGAGATGGTTGATACCAAGAAAATGCCGCTTGTTACTGCGGTAGATATTTCATACATGGACCAGAAGGTGCAGCAATATCTGTACGAATACATCAAGGAAAATGGCATGGTGAAGTCTTATCAGGTGACTGCACTCAGAAAGTATCTGGAAGATTATGAAAGCATTAGTCAGTCCAAGATGATTACTGTTTTGAATGAAATGATTACTGGCAAGACGCAGAGCAAGTCAGTGCATTTTACAGAGAAGAAGCTTCGCAAATATTTCTCATCAAACTATACGGTAAATGATATGGAGAAGATTATGATTAGACTTTTGGAAAAATGGAAATCAGAGCAGGAGGGCGGAAACAATGGCATTTAATTATTTCTATGGCAAGCAGGCAGATCTGTATGGCTTTGTGAGAGTTCCGAAGCTTTTGATGACAGAGAAAATGTTTGATCCAATTTCTATTGATGCGAAGCTTTTGTATGGGCTTTTGATAGACCGTATGAGTATGGCGAAGAAGAATGATTGGATTGATGAAGAGAACAGAGTTTATGTTTTATATCCGATTGCAGAGATTCAGGAAGATATGGGTGTATCGAAGAAGAAGGCAATTGCCTGTCTTGCAGACCTTGAGAAATTTGGCCTTGTTGAAAAGAAGGTCAGAGGTTTGGGGCTTCCGAATCTGCTTTATATCAAGAATGTTACAAGTGCATTTAATTAGATTGGGGCTGGAAAATCTGCTACAGAGGTGTCAAAAATGCACTTCTTAAGCAGAGATTCCAGAAAGGAAGGAGAGAAATTGATATGGAGCAGAATGGCGATTTTAAGTATTTTACCGGTCAGGAGACAATGCAGTTTGCATTCATTCCGGTACCGATGGCACTGCTTTCAGATCCATGTTATGAGAACTTGTCCAGTGATGCGAAACTATTGTATGCATTGCTTCTAAATAGGATGAATTTATCCAGGAAAAATGGTTGGTTTGATGAAGAAAATCGTGTATTTATCTACTATTCCATTGAAGATATTGCTGCAGATTTACATTGTGGAAGGAATAAAGCCATCAAGGCATTACAGGAGCTTGATACAGAAAAGGGAATAGGTCTTGTAGAGAAGAACAGGCGTGGACAGGGCAAGAGAAACGTCCTTTATGTGAAGAACTTTTTCACAGAGGAAGGTGAGGAGCAGAAGTTTACAAATCAAACTTCAGAGCAAAATGAGGGTGATTCAGAAGTTTACATTTCAAACCTCAAGAAGTTTAAAAAGCAAACTTCTAAAAGTCCTAAAATTAAACTTCTAGAAGTCCCAAATCAGGACTCAAAAAATAATAAATATAATAATACTAATGGGATTAATAATGACTCTAATCAAATCTTATCTGCAGGTACAAGCACACCGATTGTGGATAAGTCGATGGGATGTGATATCGATGAGATGGCTGCATATTCAGAGATTATCAAAGAGAATATTGAGTATGATGCTTTGATGGAGCGTTATCCATATGAGCGGAAATTGGTGGAAGGGATATTTCAGCTGATCCTTGAAACAGTGCTTATCAAGGGAGAGACAATCTTGATTGCAAGTAATCTGTATCCCAGAGAGCTGGTTAAGAGCAAATTTTTGAAGCTTGATTTTACTCATATCGAGTATGCGATTGGCTGCTTTAAGAGTAATACAACCAAGGTTAATAATATCAAGAAATATCTGCTGGCAACACTTTTTAATGCACCGTCAACGATAGACGGATATTACCAGGCGGAGGTTAATCACGACTTCCCGCAATACGCATCGTCGCGTTATTGATCACTTGGTCGGTGGAGCTTTGGCTCTGCCGACTGTCTAAACAATCTATTTCATTTCGAGGAGGATTTCATCATGGCAAAAATTAAAGAATACAGAAGTATGAAGGTATATGAGCAGAGCGGTTATCAGTATAAGAGTACACCGGCGATCATGCTTAAAGGACAGTGGCTTAGGGAGCTTGGTTTTGAAGAGAACACACCGATAATGGTACATTGCGAGGATGGAATCCTCGCGATTACAAGGGCGGATGAAGCATATTATGACGATGTTCCTGAGGTGCCGGTGGCGGCAGTAGCAGAGCCTAAAACAAAGTATGGGAGGAAGAGAGCATGAAGGTAATTGAGAAAATCAGAATGGCAGCAACAATAGTATTTGTGGTGGCAATCGCATTGGCGGTTGCCTACCATCAAGAGATTGGCTCCTGGCTTATGGAACAGTTTACCGGAAGCATGGAGTCACAGTTACAGCAGCTGCTGAGATAGGAGGCGTGGATGTTTCAAGCAGAAAGCATACAGAAAATAGATCCGGTTTATTTTAATATCATCATGGCGGATGACTGTGATGTGACTATTCAGAGCAGGAATACCGGTCACTACTGGTACCTGCACTGCGCTGGATATCCAAGTGAGGAGAGCTTAGTGATTTTTCATAAGCATAGATTCCAGCATCCGTATCATCAGCATGGCAGGGCAAATACACTGAGACAGGCGGTGAAAAGCATACAGAGCCATGATAAGTGGCAGATGGGTGGGAGAAAATGATAAAAATTTGATTGAGAGGCATTTTTTAGGATGTTATACTGAAACCATATAATGAGAGAGAAGGTGTTATTGTGATAGTTGTTTTGGATACGAATATTTTGTATAAAGACTTCTATATGCGTGGGACGCAAATGAAATTATTGAACAAGTTTTGCACAATTATTATTCCTGAAATTGTTTATGATGAGACCATAAATAAGCATAGGGAAAAATTAAGAGAATTAGGGGCGACAGTTGTAAAAAAGACTGAGGAGTATAATCAAATAGCAGATATTCAGGAAAAAACAAATCTAAACGATGAATACTATTTGGAAGAGGATAAAAAGTATGAGACTTTCTTAACTAAGATGCTACGTGAGAATGAGAATTATCCGCCGATTCCATATCCTAATGTCAGTCATAAAGAAGTGGTTGGGGTTGCGCTAAAAAGAAGGAAGCCTTTTAAGCAAGATGGAAGAGACGGATATAGAGATTATTTGGTTTGGAGATCTGTACTTGATGTTGTAAAAAAATATAGCTCGGAAATCATATATTTTGTCTCGGAGAATCCCAAGGATTTTGCAGATGATGAAAAGAAAGGACTACACCCTCAATTGATTGAGGAAATGGAAAGATTGGAAATTGATCCTCAGAGACTTGTGTATTTCTATAACTTTAAAGAGTTTGTAGATAAGGTAATAAAACCTGAGTTGGAAAAATCTGGAAAGCAGGGACAAATAGCAGCTGAACTCTTTATAGAAAACGAGACATCTAGTAATGAAATTTACAAACGTATTCGTGAATTTGTAAATACTGTTGATATAGGTTATTATGATGTACTATTTCCGGGGGAGTATTCGAAATTGACTTTTTTGAACCAGGCATGCCAAATGAAATAGAAGATGTGTCCTGTGTTGAAAAAGATCAGATACTCATTAGCATTCGTTCGGAGTATGTTGCGTTAATCGAATCCATGGCACCAAAAGGAGAAATGACAGGTCGTAATCGAGATTTGTGGGAAAATTCGGAAATTGTAATAGATAATAACGATTCTTTTATCGTTGAAACAGAAGTTGTGTTGGAAATTAAGACTGATATTATATACAATATAAAAGAAAAACGAATTATAAGTTTTGAAGTGGTTGATATTGATGATGGCAATTGTCCGTATTGTCCCTATTAGTAATCGAACACATTCAAAGTAGCAAGTGCCCTGAGCAGAAATGCTTGGGGCATTTTTGCGAATATGTATCATTCTTAAAAAGTATATACCATACATTAAACAACATTAAACAACATAAACAATATAAAAACATCTAAACCAATTACAATAATACAAAATCAAGCACAATACAACTAAAATCTTGAAATATTGAGTGAAAAGTGTTAAGATATTTTTTGATAGTATACCCATAATTTAGCTTGATTTAGGAGAGATAGATGATAATTGATAAATGGATGTCGATGAAGCAGCTTTGTGCATATTTAGGTATAAGCAGAGATACTGCGACAAAATGGATAAAGAACAAAGGCATGCCAGCTCACCAGATTGATCGTATTTGGAGATTTGACAAAGAAGAGATTGATGAGTGGATGAAAAATAACGGGAAGAGTGCCAGCATATCATAATAGAGTGGGACAAGTCCGTTTTTTAGGACACATAAAATTGTAGACTAAAATGAGAACGTTTGGAGGTGAGCGACAGAGTGTGGTGCCGAAACTGTAATATAGAGACAAATGAAAAAGTGTGCCCAGTCTGTGGCGAAGAAACAGTAGAAGATCTTCCAATTGAGATATATTGGTGTAAACATTGTAAGACACCTATTATTCAGCAAATGAATCAAGCGGATAAGGGAATATGTCCAGTTTGTGGAGAGAAAACAAAATATCTAACTACAGATTTGAGACCTGTATTTCCAGAAGAACGATTATTATTAGAAATACTACTGGGTAAAAAACCTAATGAGTTTGTAAAAAGTTCGGTGTGGTCTGTTAATAGCAGATATTATATTGACGGGAAAAGTATTTCTATACCGAGTGGATTATTCCAGACTGCCGATACAGATGCAATATCAGTAAAGCTTAAAGAGTATGAATCTGGGAATACATACGAATACTTTAATGAACATATAAAAACTTTTATTGCTGCTAATAGAAATCGATTGAATTATTTGAAAGATGAATCATTTGATTTTGTAAGAAAAACAGCTTCTAAATTTGATGAAGAAAGATTAGTAATTTCTTTTTCTGGCGGTAAAGATTCAACGGTAACAGCAGATGTTGTAACAAAGGCGTTAAGCAATCCAAGTCTTGTACACATATTTGGAAATACGACATTAGAGTTTCCGTCAACAGTAGCATATGCGGAAAGGTTTAGAGAAAATCATCCACAAGCCATCTTTTTGTTTGCAAAGAATGATGAGCAGGTGTTTATGGATGTGTGCGAGGATATAGGACCTCCTGCACGTATGATGCGCTGGTGCTGTTCTATGTTTAAGACTGGTCCTATTACTCGTGTGATTAATAGTTTATATAGAAATCAGCAGATACTGACATTTTATGGAATTAGAAAATCTGAGTCAGTGAGCAGAAGTAAATATAACAGAGTAGAAGACGATGCGGAATCTGTAAAAATTCAGCAACAGACGGTTGCTTCACCAATTTTCTTCTGGAAAGATATAGACATTTGGCTTTACATGTTAGCCGAGGATGTAGATTTCAATGAAGCATATAGGCTTGGATATGACAGAGTGGGTTGTTGGTGCTGTCCGAATAACAATCAGAGAGCGCAGTTTCTGTCAAGAATATATATGCCTGAGCAGTCTAAAAAATGGAGAGATTTCCTTATAGAGTTTGCAAAGAAGGTTGGCAAGGAAGACGCTGAGGTATATGTAGACACTGGAAAATGGAAAGCACGTCAAGGTGGTAATGGGCTTGCAGCAGCTGGTGATGTGAAGATTAAATTCACCAATTGTACAACGGAGGATCATGCAAAAATCTATCGCCTTGTGCGTTCGTTTGACGATGAATTGACAGGTATGTTTACTCCTTTTGGAAGAGTTGCTCCAGAATTAGGTAAGAAACTTTTGCATGAAGTACTGGTTCTTGATGCGAGAACGAATGTGCCTATTTTATCTATTCAGCCATTTAGCCAAGATGGATATGAGTATGCGGTTAAAGTCAGGACAATGAATGTTCAGGACCATGATGACTTGCAACGAATGGTTGGTTACCAGATAAGAAAATACAATGCTTGCAGAAAGTGCTTGAAGTGTGAATCAATTTGTCGAGCGGGAGCGATATCTATTTCAAGTGATAATTATTATATTGATCCAGATAAGTGTGTACATTGCAAGATGTGTATGACTGCAAAGTACCTTGACGGTGGATGCACGATGGATAAGTATTTGCGTACTAAGTAACAGTTATGGAGGTTGCCTTAATGACAATGAAGTTTCGTGCTCACGATACATTTTTTATAAGGAAAGGTTGGCTTAGCAAGGGCATGGAACGTGTTGTTGCTAAAGATGATCTATTTGTAGATAAGAATGAGAACCCAATGGATGTTCTGGGAATCGGTTCAAATATGGTTAAGGCTCTTAGATATTGGCTTCAAGCTGTTGGGTTAACAAAAGAAGCCACAAAGGGCAAGAGAGTGCAAAATCTCACACCTCTTGGACATGAGATTTTTGCGAATGATAAGTTTATTGAAGAATTGGGAACGCTTTATTTATTGCAGTATCAGCTTGCTAAGCAAGAGGAAGAGGCTACTGCATGGTACTATTTCTTCAATGTTTTTTCAATGTCGGAATTTACAAGGGAAGAATTTGTTCAGGGATTGCAGAATTATATATTGATGTCTGAAGATGCATCAACAGTTGCTATCAGATCCTTGAATGATGACTTTGCTTGTATTATCAATACCTATTTGCCACGATACAAATCAAATCCAGGTAAGGTATCTCCGGAGAACAATATTGATTGTCCATTCGGCGAGCTAGGACTTGTTGATATTGCTAATAAAAAGCAGAAGACGTATAAGGAGGCCTTGAGAGAAGAAATTCTCCCAGGGCTTTTTTGCGCGAGCAATGAGGAAAGTGGCTGCCATGCTTGCATGAGCAGACAGTTGACGAATGCCGCGACAACGAGAAAACTTGTTTTCGAGTGGAAGGAAGTGAGCACATGCCTTATAGAAGTAACGTGCCGTGTAAACATCCTGGCTGTGCAGCACTTATTCCGTACAGTCAGATGTATTGTGATGAGCACAAGCAATTACATAAGAGTGACAGAGCATATGCAAGCGAGCGTGGGTATGGTTCCAAGTGGCAACGTGAGAGAAGAAAGTTCTTAGAAAGCAATCCATTCTGTGTGAAGTGTTATGAAGAAGGTCATATCACTATGGCTACAGTCGTGGATCATATCAAACCTCACCGTGGAGACCGGAAACTTTTCTGGGATCGTGGGAACTGGCAGCCTTTATGTGAGCATCATCATAATGTAAAGACTATGACGGAAGATAGATATGTGGAGTACAAGTTTTGAAAGCGAGGGTAGGGGGTATTTGAATCTCTACAGCCCTTAGGCTCCAAGACCGGCGCCCCCTCTTCTGTGCAAAATCGCGAAATGGAAGATGGGGGGTTAATATTCGAAATAAAAATTCGAAATAGCCGTAAAAAAAATACGGATAGACTTGAATTTTTTTGCAGATAATCATATAATAAAGAAAAAGAAATGGAAGGTGATTATCATGTTAAAGAAATTTAGTGTCGAAAATTTCAAAGGATTTAAGGATAAAATCACATTAGATATAGGAACACCCAGTAATTACAGCTTTAATTCTGAAATAATAGAGAATGGCTGCATAACGAAGGGAATTATTTATGGTATCAACAGTTGTGGAAAGTCGAATCTTGGTTTGGCTATCTTTGATATCATTACGCATCTGACTGAAAAGCAAAAACTCCTGGGAAGCTATGACTTTTATCTGAATATGAGTGGAAGGAAATCTTTTGCAGAGTTTGAGTACACCTTCGTGTTCGACGGACATGAAGTTGTATATAAGTACAGTAAAATGGATGTGAATTCCTTAAAGAGTGAAAGTTTGTCTATTGATGGAAAAGAAGTCATTTTCTTTGACTTCCTGACAAGAGATGGATTTACTTTGCTTGAGGGATCAGATACTTTGAATGCATCAATAAGAAATGAAAGCCCGATTTCGAGAGTGAAATATGTAAATAGTAATTCAATTCTTTCAGATAATGTTCAGAATCAGGTATTTAAGAAGTTTATTGATTTTGTCGAGAGGATGCTTTTATTCTATTCGCTTGATAGCCGTGGATATGAAGGCTTTATGAACGGATCAGAGAGCATTGCAGAAGGAATCGTTAATAGTGGCAAGGTTAAGGATTTCCAGGAATTCTTAAAAGAAAATGATATCGATTATGAATTATATGGATGCGAGGTCGATGGAAGAAAGGCTATATATTGTCATTTCGACAATAAAGATGCTGACTTCTTCAAGATTGCTTCAACAGGAACCAGATCCCTTGCATTATTCTATTACTGGTATATCCGTATGGAAAAAGCATCATTTGTTTTCATTGATGAGTTTGATGCATTTTACCATTATGAATTATCAGAGTCAGTTCAGAAGAGACTTAGAAGAATTACTGGTGTGCAGGTATTTACAACTACACACAATACCGACCTTATGAGCAATGATTTACTCAGACCGGATTGCTATTTCCTTCTTGAGAATAATAGCATAAAAGCAATTTCAGAGCTGACAGAAAAGGAACTTCGTCAGGCTCATAATCTTCAGAAAATGTATAAGGCAGGTGCGTTTAATGGCAGATAAGGACTATAAGGCATTTATAGTTGAAGGAGAGGCCAGAGAACCACAGGTTATTGATAATATTTCAAAGGTGTTCTTTAAGCATGGAAATTTTAAAATTATTACGCTTCCGACCGGAGAAAATATCTATATGCTTTGGAAGAAACTCAAGGCGGATGATTTCGACACAGATATTATTGAGGTCTTAAGGGAAAGTAATAAGAAAATCAGAGAACAATTGGAAGGATTATCAAGAGATGATTTTTCGGAGGTGTTTCTTTTCTTTGATTATGATGCACATCAGACAAACTTGGGAAAGTCAGATGACGGTGATGTGATAAACCAGATGCTTGAAAGCTTTGACAATGAAACTGAGAATGGAAAGCTATATATCAGTTATCCGATGGTTGAAGCATTGCGAGATTTTGAAGCAGGTAAATGCGGAAATGAAGATAATTGCTTTGTAGAAATTAGTGATCTTGCTGAATATAAGAATATATCTTCGAGAAATTCACTGAATCTGCATTTTAGAGATTACAATATAGATGTATGGAAAGAAATCATTGATGTCTTTTCAATGAGAATATCATGCTTGTTAGGAAATGCGGAAGTTATTTCTTATGAACAGTATTTAGATGAAGCAAATCCACATGATATCTTTATGTGTGAACAGGCTTTAGCAGGCAATAATAAAGTGTTTATTATCAGTGCTTTCCCGGAATTTCTTGTGGATTATTTTGGTATGAAGCTTTGGAAAACATGTGTGAAGCATGCAAAGAATCAATTGGATATTTGTAATTGTAAATAAAACATGATGTAAATGGAGCGCTTGTAGAAATGCAGGCGCTTTTATAATGCATAAAAATAGAATATGATAACTTGCCCGCGTGTACTGTGCAAGTACAGGTCAAGTACAGGTCAAGTCGAAATAATGATGGAAGGGGGTATGACCATGGCAGGAAGAAAGCCAAAGCCTACAGCGATAAAGAAGCTGGAAGGTAATCCTGGAAAGAGAAAATTGAATACGAAAGAGCCAATTCCGGCAAAGGGAATGCCTGAGTGTCCGCAATGGTTATTGGCTGAGGCTAAGAAAGAGTGGGAGCGTCTTGCAGATTTGATGAATCAGATGGGGGTTCTTACAGAAGTGGATATGGCGGTATTTGCTGCATACTGTCAGTCTTATGCTAGATGGAAGGAAGCGCAGGAGCATATTACTTCGGAGGGTTCTACCTTTGAGACTGATAAAGGATATCAGCAACAGACACCTTGGGTTGGTATTGCAAATACAAATCAGAAGTTGATGCTGCAGGCAGCATCTGAGTTTGGACTCACGCCGTCATCCAGATCACGTATTGTGGCTGGTAATGCTAAGGGTAAGGAACCTGAAGATGAGATGGAGGCATTACTTGGGGGTGATTCATAATGGCAAAGGAACCAAGACCAAAGGGATATCCAAAGCTTAAGAATTATAAACCTTCAAAGTTTATGCTTCCGACTTCTCATTATGATAAGAAGAAAGCAGATAGGGCGGTTACTTTTATTGAGAATCTCTGCCATACAAAAGGTAAGTGGGCTGGAACACCATTCTGGTTATTGCCCTGGCAGGAGCAATTGATACGAGATATTTTCGGAATTGTAAAACCTGATGGGAACAGACAGTTCCGTACTGCATTTGTAGAAATATGTAAGAAAGTAGGTAAGAGTGAATTGGCAGCAGCTATCGCTCTTTATTTATTGTATGCAAATAACGAACCTTCAGCAGAGGTATATGGCGCAGCTGCAGATAGGCAGCAGGCTTCTATAGTATTTGATGTAGCAAAGCAGATGGTTGAGATGTCGCCTGCGCTGATGAAGCGTTCTAAATTGATGGGAGCTACAAAGCGAATTGTCAACTATGGCAATGCCGGTTATTACCAGGTACTGTCCGCAGAGGTTGGTGGGAAGCATGGATTTTCAGTAAGTGGCTTGGTATTTGATGAAATTCATACTCAGCCAAATCGCCAGTTATACGATGTACTAACAAAGGGTTCATCGGACGCGAGACAGAATCCGCTTCACTTTATAATTACGACTGCAGGTAATGACAGACATTCCATTGCATATGAGCTTCATACAAAAGCAGTGGATATCTTAGAAGGCAGACGTGTGGATCCGACATTTTATCCTGTGGTCTATGGATTAAAGGATGATGAGGATTGGAAGGATGAAGCAAACTGGTATAAGGTAAATCCTTCTCTTGGATATACAGTTGATGTTGAGAGATTGAGAGATGCATATAGGGAAGCAAAGCAGAATCCGGCTGATGAAATTACATTTAAGTGGCTTCGCTGTAATATGTGGGTTAGTTCAACTGTTGCCTGGATTCCTGATGCGATTTATATGAGGGGAAATGAACCGATAGATATGGCATCACTTGAAGGGAGAGATTGTTATGCCGGACTTGACCTTTCAAGTACAGGAGATATTACGGCCCTGGTGCTGATATTTCCACCGAGGGATGAGGATGAAAAGTTTGTGCTCTTGCCGTACTTCTGGATTCCAGAGGAAACAATACCAAAAAGGGTGAAAGCCAATTCTGTTCCTTATGATATCTGGGAGAAGCAGGGTTACATCATGTCCACTGAGGGAAATGTAATCCATTACGATTTCATTGAGAAGTTCATTATGGATTTATCAGAGAAGTATCACATTTTAGAAATCGCAGTAGATAGGTGGAATGCGACTCATGTTATTCAGAACCTTGAGGATAACGGACTTACAATGGTTCCGTTTGGACAGGGATTTGCTTCTATGTCTGCTCCTACTAAGGAATTTTACAGACTGCTTATGGAAGGGAAAATCATTCATGGTGGTCATCCGGTAATGAGATGGATGGCAGGAAATGTGGTAGTTGATACAGATCCTGCAGGAAATATTAAGGTGACAAAGGCAAAGTCAAAAGAGAAGATTGACGGTATTGTTGCTGCAATCATGGCTTTGGATAGAGCGGTCAGACATGAAAGCGAGGGCAGAAGTGTCTATGATACGAGAGGAATTATACTTATATGATTGCATTAATCATTGGCATTATCTTGGTGGTTATTTCGCTTATGGGTCTTGCTGTAATTGGGTTTATACAAATAGTAAAAGCTTGGTCAAATATATTTTAGTAGGAGGATCGTATGGAACTGAAAGAAGGCATATTTAAGCAATGCTTAATGGAATTGAACAAAACACAGATTATCGGAGAGAGTCCTGATCATGAAGATGCAGAGTACGAATTGCAGGCTTCGAGATTCAAGGCTCTTTTTGATTTGATAGAAAGTCTTGGATTTGCTGAGGAATATGAGGAATGGAGACAGACAAACAAGACAAGTATTGAGGAGGAAGGCTAATGGGAATTATGAGTTTATTTCGGGGCAGGGATGCTCCTACAAATAGAACGGCAGGTAGCAGTTATTCCTTTTTTATGGGAGGAAGTGCAGCAGGCAAGAATGTAAATGAGCGTTCAGCCATGCAGATGACTGCGGTATATGCCTGTGTGAGGATTTTGTCAGAGGCGATTGCAGGACTTCCGCTTCATATGTACCAGTATCTGGAGGATGGCAGCAAGAAGAAGGCGACAGAGCATCCGCTTTATCATCTGCTTCATGATGAACCGAATCCTGAGATGACAAGCTTTGTGTTCAGAGAGACTTTGATGACACATTTGCTTTTGTGGGGAAATGGTTATTGTCAGATTATCAGAAATGGTAAAGGCGAGGTGGTTGCCTTGTATCCGTTAATGCCGAATCGAATGACGGTAGACAGGGATGCAAAGGGCAGGCTCTATTATCAGTATCAAAAGAGTTCTGAGGATGCACCGACGATGGAAGGAAGCAATGTGATTCTGGATCCATCGGATGTGCTTCATATTCCGGGACTTGGCTTTGATGGTCTGGTTGGATACAGTCCGATTGCTATGGCAAAGAATGCGATAGGCCTTGCGATTGCAGCAGAGGAGTATGGCTCAAAGTTTTATGCAAATGGTGCAGCTCCTTCCGGTGTTCTGGAACATCCCGGAACCTTGAAGGACCCAGCGAGAGTAAGAGAAAGCTGGAATGCAGCCTTTGGTGGAAGTAGTAATGCTCACAAAGTAGCTGTATTGGAGGAAGGTCTTAAGTATTCGCCGATTTCGATTAGTCCGAATGAGGCACAATTTTTGGAAACAAGAAAATTTCAGATCAATGAGATAGCTCGAATTTTCCGAGTGCCGCCGCACATGGTTGGTGATTTGGAGAAGTCGAGCTTTTCTAATATTGAGCAACAGTCGCTGGAATTTGTGAAGTACACGCTTCAGCCGTGGATCATCAGGTGGGAGCAGAACCTGCAGAAGGCACTTCTTACAGAGGAAGAGAAGAAAACCTATTTCTTCATTTTCAACGTGGAAGGCTTGCTTCGTGGTGATTACCAGAGCAGGATGCAGGGCTATGCAACTGCAAGACAGAACGGGTGGATGTCAGCAAATGATATCAGGGAACTGGAAAATCTGGATAAGATTCCTGCCGAGGATGGTGGGGATATGTATCTGGTAAACGGCAATATGATGCCTCTTGAAATGGCTGGGGCAGCGTATGCAACAAAAAATAATGAGGAGGGAAGGTCAAGTGAAGAACAAGAAGTTTTGGAACTGGAAGAATCAGACCAGTCCACCGGACGCAGACGAAAGCGCTGAAAGAGTGCTTGAGATTTACGGAACGATTGCGGAGGAATCCTGGTTTGAGGATGATGTAACACCACAGATGTTCCGTGATGAGCTTTTTGCAGGAAAAGGACCGGTAGTAATCTGGTTAAATTCACCTGGCGGTGATTGCATCGCAGCCAGTCAGATTTATTCCATGCTGATGGATTATCCGGGAGACGTGACTATCAAGATTGATGGTATCGCAGCTTCTGCGGCATCGGTAATTGCTATGGCTGGAACTACGGTTCTTATGGCACCTACGGCACTTATGATGATTCATAATCCGATGACGATGGCGTTTGGCGATCATGGTGATATGCAGAGAGCGATGGAAATGCTGGATGAGGTGAAGGAGAGCATTATTAATGCTTACGAAATCCGTACAAGCCTCAGTCGTGCGAAACTGTCTCATCTGATGGATTCAGAAACCTGGATGAATGCAAATAAGGCGATTGAGCTTGGATTTGCAGATGATGTTTTGAAAGATGACAAAAGGGGCAGTTCCAATGAAGTATTTGCTTTTAGTGCAAAGGCTGCGCAGGTGTCTTTGATGAATAAGCTTTTAAAACCGGCAACAAAGGTTCACAAGGATAGTCCTGCAAAAGCTGCAGTTATCAACAAGCCTGAGGTTCAGGCAGACGCTACACCTGCTGATGAAGTAGGTACACCAATTAAGGATCTCGATAAGAGATTGAGTTTATTGAAATAATGGGAGGATTTTGACATGAGTAAGGTAAATGAATTAAGAAGTCAGAGAGCAAAGGCGTGGGATCAGGCAAAGGCATTCCTGGATTCTCACAGAAATGAAAAGGGTATTCTTTCAGCAGAAGATACCGCAGCATATGAAAAGATGGAGCAGGAGATTGTGGATCTTGGCCATGAGATTGAGCGTCAGGAGAGAATGGATGCGTTAGAGCGCGAGCTTGCGGCACCTGTGAATACTCCAATTACTGCAAAGCCTGAAAGTCGTAAGGTTGATGAGAAGATTGGCCGTTCTTCAGATGCATATAAGAAGGCGTTCTGGAGCCAGGCACGTGCAAAGGATGGTATTGGATATGAGATTCGCAATGCACTTTCTGAAGGTGTAGATAGCGAAGGTGGTTATCTTGTACCGGATGAGTTTGAGAAGACTCTTGTTTCTGCCTTAGCTGAGACCAATGCAGTTCGTGAGCATGCGCACGTATTTAATACTTCAAACGGTACTCACAAGATTCCGGTTGTTGTATCTAAGGGCAGTGCAGCATGGATTGATGAGAATGGTGCTTACACTGAATCTGACGATGTATTCGGAATGGAGCAGATTGATGCTCACAAGGTAGGAACTATCATCAAGGTTTCTGAAGAGCTCCTTTATGATTCTGCATTCGATCTTGAGAATTATTTCCGTGAGGAATTTGCAAGACGTATCGGTGACTGTGAGGAGGATGCATTTCTTAATGGTAACGGAACTAAGAAGCCTACCGGTCTCTTAAATGCAACTGGTGGAGCTCAGGTTGGAGTGACAGCTGCAAGCGCAACTGCAATTACTGCAGATGAGCTTATCGATCTGTTCTACAGCGTGAAGAGTCCTTACCGTAAGAACGCAATCTGGGTGCTTAATGATGCAACAGTTCGTGCAATCAGAAAGCTCAAGGATGGTAATGGTCAGTATTTATGGCAGCCTGCGCTTCGTGAGGGTGAGTTTGATACTATCCTTGGAAAGAAGATTTACACTTCACCTTTTATGCCTACTGCGGCAGCCGGTGCGAAGACAATTCTTTTCGGTGACCTTTCCTACTACTGGATTGGTGATCGCCAGGGCGTAACCTTCAAGCGTCTCAATGAGAGATTTGCTGATTATGGTCAGGTTGGCTTCCTTGCATCTAAGAGAGTTGATGGTAAGCTTGTGCTTCCTGAAGCCGTTAAGGTTCTTCAGCAGGCTGCAAAATAAGTAACTGAAGACGGGGCTCAGAGATAATACTCTGGGCTCCTTGATTTTGGAGGTGTTGAACATGAGTAATGTTAAGAATTATACAGAGCAGGGTGGCGAAAAGACCGTCATCGGTGGAACTTTGGAATTCACTGATGATGCTAAAGTTGTAAACATGCCCGGTGGTGGAAGTGGATATGTTCTTCCGCCTGCATCTTATGACAAGCTGGGCGGCATTAAAGTAGGTGGTGGTCTTTATATTCATGAAGATGGAACATTAGGAGCATCTATTGATTGTCCTGCGGATCATCAGGAAGACAGTACTGCTACAACAGTTGCTGCACTTAAGGATGATTTTAATGCCCTTTTAGCAAAACTTAAGGATGCCGGTTTGATGATTGCAAACGGTTAATGCTGTGAGGTGATGTTTGATGGCAGTGGTTACATTAGGCGAAATGAAGAATTATCTGAGGGTGGACTTCGATGACGATGATGCACTGCTTGAGGGCATCATTATTCAGAGCCAGCAGATATGTATGGATGTGGCAAGGTTTACAGACCAGGAAGAGTTTGAGAAACAGCCTGTGAGTAAGATTGCGGTGATGTATGCGGTGGCTTATCTATATGAGCATCGTGAGGGTGCAGACCATAAGGCTCTCACTGTAGGGCTTCGGGCTTTGCTCTTTGGAATCCGAACACCGGAATTTTGATGGGAGGTAGCCGATGGACATTGGATTATTAAATGAGAAGGTTACGTTCCAGAAGAATACTGTGATTACCGATTCTATCGGAAATCATAAGAACGGTTGGGAAGATTTCTATATCTGTCATGCAACGATTGGCGGTGAGGGTATGGCAAGCTCCAAGGAAAAGGAAGAGGCCGGAACAATTGTGGAAGATGTGGGGATGACGGTAACGATTCGTTACTGTAAAAAAGCATCGGAGATTGGTTCTACTACTCACAGGATTATTTTTAAGGGTGAAATCTATGATATCACGAATGTGGATCATACGAATTTCAAGAAGAAGTGCCTGAAATTTAGCTGCAGGAAAGTGAGGCGGTAAGCATGGCAACGGACAGATGCAGGATTGACCAAATGGCTCATGTCATTATGGAAGGTTTGTAGGAATACGCTGACCTTGCGACAGAGGATATGAAGGCCGCTGTGAAGAAAGCAGGTAATAAAGCCAAAAGGGAAGTACAGGCAGGTGCTCCGGTTAAGACTGGGAAATATAAAAAGAGTTGGGCTGTAAAAACGACGAAGGAGAATGCAAACGCGATGGAAGTCACGGTGCATTCCAGGAACCGTTATCGGCTGGCACATCTGCTTGAATTTGGACATGCCAAGCGTGGTGGTGGCAGAACGAGAGCCTTTCCGCATATCGCTCCGGCAGAAGCAGCTGCAGCTGAACTTTTGGAAAAGGAAGTAGAGAAAGCTTTGAAGTGATTCGCAGAGGTGATGTTAATGGAAGAACTGGTTCAGATTATTCAGGAAATGCAGATTCCCTTTGCCTATGATCACTTTGCAGAGGGAGAAAGTCCTGATCCGCCATTCATTTGTTATCTGATTCCGGGCAGAGATAACTTTGCTGCCGATGGTAAGGTGTATTTCAAGATGAATGAAGTCAGGATTGAAGTTTACACCGATTTCAAGGATCCTTCTTTGGAATCGAGAGTAGAGGATGTCTTAGACAGACACGAGATTTTTTATAACAAGTCGGAAACATGGATCCAGAGCGAGAAGCTTTATGAGGTCATGTATGCCTTTGAGATGTAAACATCTCAAAGCATGCCGCCGGCGGATGGCAGAAATGCACAAAGGAAGATGTCAGCTAAAGCTGACGTGCATTTCGCCGCAATTTTGCCGAGGCAAAATCGAATTTATGAAATGGAGGGTTTGAATAATGGCTAATAATAAGGTCAAATACAATCTTAAGAATGCGCATTATGCGATGCTTCAGACAAGTGAGGAAGGTGTAGTTTCCTTCGGCACTCCTGTTGCATTACCTGGTGCTGTTTCGATTTCTCTGGATGCCAATGGGGAACCATTAGAGGGAGTAAACAAGATAGCGAAAACCATTGAAAACAAAGGCTTTTCCCGGAAAGGGAAAGCTGATGGTAAAAATTTTGTTAGGTGGAAGCCCTTGCACATATTGGAGCGTTGCAAGGAAAAGCGGCAGGGAAAAGCAGCCGTCCGGCATGGGCTGGGAATTGTTTTTAAATTATAAAATCGCAATGGAGAAATTCAAGCCGGATTTCTTTCTTTACGAAAATAACGAAAGCGCAGCGGAACCGATCAAAGCGCAGATTGCGGCGGAGCTTGGGGTTCCTCTTTTTCATGGGGATAGTTCGCTTGTATCGGCGCAGATGCGGCGGCGCATTTATGCGTTTAACTGGCAATGTGAGCAGCCAGAGGACAGGGGGATCACGTTAAAAGACATAATCCGGACTAGGGGATATTGGAAAGGCTTTCCTCCTGACCGTTACCCGGTCGGCATGGGGTACAGAAATCGGCGGGAATCTGACGGGAAATTATACCGCAGGTTTGAAACGTCCGGAGTGGAAAAGGCCAACGCATTAACAACCGTTGAAACCGACAGCATGATTATAGAACCATACATACATCAAAATGCAAGTCTTTTCAAGGAAAAAGAATTTGTCATAGTCCAAAATGGAACATATCATCATAAAGGGAAAGCATACAATATAGCCCTTCCGGATGGGGATTATATTTTCCGGCATTTCACGCAGACGGAAGCGGAAAGGCTTCAGACGTTACCGGACGGCTACACGGCGGCGGCATCCAGGACGGCGGCAAGAAAAGCCCTGGGGAACGGCTGGACGGCCGATCTAATCATCCACATACTGAAGGCGGGGCTTGCCGGTGTTGACCGCATGGAAGAAGTTGTTGTGTTGTCCATGTATGACGGTATCGGAACCGGCCGTTATTGCCTTGATAAGCTGGGGTTCGTTGATGTGACCTATTATGCCTATGAAATTGAGCCGACGGCGATCAAAATCGCCATTGACAATTATCCGGACATTATAGAGCTGGGAGACGCCTTCCAGATACGGGATCCGGCATGGCCGGCGGCGCCGCTGGCATCACAGCCGCTTCTTCGGCCGGCAACGTAAAGGGGGCGGCGGGATTGATGAAAGATGTAATAATCGAAATGGCAAAATATGACGCAATAAAAAAGCTGAAAAAATCCGGAGTTGTAGAAAAAACTATGCAGGCCATGCTTCAGCCGCCGGATCCTCATGTTATCCGGTATGATGAATTGAAAACGCAGCTATACGCAATAACAACGGATGCAGAAAGATTGATCCGGATTGTAGAGGATGAATCACAGGACATAGAGCGCCGGATCGCATTTCTGGAAACCACGAAAGAAGAATTGCTTGCCGGTGCGGATTACTCAAAATGTGAAACAATAGACGATATGGCCGGAGTATATGCGGCGCATTTAATAGATCGGCTGGGGATATGGGGGTAAATAGACCATGAAAAAAGAGCGTGAGGAAATCATAAAAAAGATGTATGAGGACATAATGCAGATACCCGGATATGTAACCGGATGCGGTTCGGCATCCGCAACAATAGAATCATACATAGCGGCGGCCAAAGATTTACAACAGGCGCATGATTATGAAGTAATGATTCTTGAAAACATTTATCAGTGTGAAAAATATGAGCAAATATTAAAACTTCCGGAATCGGACAAAGCAGACTTCCGCTTTATGCGTGATGAATGCAAAAAGCGTTACAAAAGAAGTTCAAAGCTATTACATGAGTTTATAGAGGAACGCAAGGCGCAGAATTGGAGATAGCAGAAAGGCGGCAAAGACCGCCTTTTTTTAATCTGGATATACGAAATTATGTTCTAAACCGCTGGCAAAGCGGATTTTCATAATCCGGCCATCCTGGATAAATATTTTATCAATAATCTGGTTTATGAAATCCTTTAAGATTTTATTATCCAGGTCAACGGCTATCTGCATATAGTCTATATGTTCATTGGATGCTATGCACTGGGCCACAAGAAAAGCTGAAGCCTTTCGGATAAAAGCAAGATCGGCACTTCCGGATCCAGCGTTTTCTTTTAAATCTATAATCTGGCGTGTAATTTCCTGGATTTTTTGCGTCATTTCCCTTTTACGTTCTGAAAATTCTTCTTTTGTGAGTGCATCCGGATCAAACATATAAAGATCGGTCAGCCTGGATATTGCAGATTTGTATTTTTCCTTTTCTTTTTCCAGGTATGCGATCCGATCCTCTGATTGCCCGTCCTGGCTTTCAGATTTCCCTATATCCGGTGAAAAAGAGCCTTTCCCTATATTTCTATGGGTAAGTAAAGAAAAGGTTGCGGAAAGGCAGTCAGGGGCTATTTTTATACCGGAAAATTCATCCCCGGACAGCAAGGCAGCTTCCAGCTTTTCCGGCGTATCAATCCCACTAGGGTTTTTCTGGATTCTTGCCAGATTTGCGGCATAATTAAAAACGAAAGGCCCCAAAGAAAGATCGCTGATCATCAATTTGTTTTCGCAGGCCAAAAGCCGGGCCCGCCGTCCGCAGCGGAACACAGATGGACGAAGGCCGTTTTCGCGTGCCTTGTCCTTGCTGGCATTCATATTAGTTCCGCACAGATTACAGACGAGTTTTCCACCAAAAACATGAATATGCTTCGTCCGGCGCAGTTCCGAAACATCCCGTGTCATAGCGTTCTGATCCATAATGGATCCGCAGCGTTCAAATTGTTCCTTCGTGATAATGGGCTGATGGTTATTTTCTTTGATGATCCAGTCGATTTCCGGACGGTCAGCGCCGCCGTTTTCCTGGCGGTTGTATATATATGTTCCAATGTACAGTTTGTTCCGGATTATATGCCGGATAAAATTTGGACTCCATTCATCACAGTTTTGCGGCTTTATTCCGTTTTGATAAAGGGTTCTGGCCACTTTTTTGCATGAATGGAGCTTTTCATACAGATCAAAGATCATTTTTACCGTTTCTTTTTCATCCGGAACCGGTATAAGGATTTGCTTTTCCGGATCCACAGAATAGCCGAGTGGCGGCCTCGCCCCATTCCACAGACCATTTTCGGCGCGGTCAAGCATGATTGCAGTAACACGTTCGGAAGTCATTTCCCTTTCTAGTTCTGCAAATATCAGGATGATTTTAAGCATGGCGCCGCCTATTGGCGTACTGGTATCAAATTGTTCATTGAGAGAAATAAAAGTGACCTTCCGTTCCTTTAGTTCCCGGTACATGGAAGCAAAATCCAGGAGATTCCGGGAAACACGGTCAACCTTCCACACGATCATGTGTGTATAATCCCCCTTGCGAATGCAGTCCATCATTTTTTGAAAATTCGGTCGATCGGTATTTTTGGCAGAATAGCCGTCGTCCTCAAATATCTGGTATTCCTCTATGTCGTACATTTTGCAGTATTCTTTTAATTTCTTGCGCTGCAATGGCAGACTATCCTTGTCCACCTGGTATTTAGTGGAAACGCGGACGTACAACGCTGCCTTCCGCTTGATATGGCCCGGAGCTGGGCCAGCTTTCTTTCTTGGCATGGTTCCCCCTTTCCCCGGCATCCGAAAAAAGGCGCAAAAAAGAAAGCCTATTGATTTTCACGGCTTCCCATGCTATAATTTGTTTGCTTATTATCAGTCAGGAAGCCGCTTTTTCGGTATGCCTGGTATTAGAAGTTGGTCGGTGTTTGCAGACACCGATCAACTTTTTCTTTATTTGTTTTCAAAATAATAATCAAGTTGTTGCTCTTTACTCATGCTATTATCTAAATCTAACGCAGTTCCTAAATTAGAAATATAATTTCCTGGTTCATAGTAAGAAAAGTATGTTCCAGATACATGACTAATCAATGACAAAGAACAATTATCTGGATGATATACGCAGGTTCCAAAAGTATATTTTTCTAAAACATCATTTGAACTATTTTCGTTTTTGGGATATACATAAATAATTTCTAAATAGTCGCCGCCTTCGTCCATATGTTTTTGAGCCATGGCATCATCTGCAAAAGCTACTTGAACAGTACGACTTCCGTTGTTTTTTTCTTCACTAAACGGAAGGCCGGTAGATTGTACTAGCTCAATCATTTCTGCATAATTTGTATCGGAACCAATACTTAAATACAGTTGTTGCAGTACATCATATTCAATGGGAATTTCCTCATTATCTTTAGATTCATCAATCAGTCTTTCGGTTGATTGAACATCTTCCAAAATTTCAGTTTTGGTTTCAGAAGATTGGAAATCCGAATTTTCAGTCTGTTTATCCTCTATTTCAGCTATCTGAATTTCCGCTTCCTTTTGTTTTTCATATTCCTCATTAAAAGAACCGCATGATGTCAAGCTAACAACCAGAAAAGAAAACAGCACAACCACAAACTTTGATTTCATAAAAAATAATCCTCTTTTCTATGTATTATTCGCTTGCCGCTTTTTTTGCGCCGCCGGTAGTATTCGAAGCAGTAGATTCCTTTTTCCGTGCAGTTTCGGAGATCTTTTTTATATATTCCGCTTCGGCTTGCTCAACCGACATTTCCGGAACCGCATTTTCTTTTTGTTGGCTTGTTATAGTTTCCATAATGCGATCCATTGGCCGCGGTGGTTCGCTTCCGGTATAAGCCGGGGCATATGGATCCATTTCTGCAAGCGCAGCGTCAATGTCGTGGAAATGGTCATATATTGCACGTCGCAAGTCCGGTGGCATAGCCAGAAACTTTTCTATCATGACATAATCAAAATTGAAAAGTTTATATTTATATGCCAGTTGATCCAGTATGTCAGATGGTTTCGGTTTAAACATTTCCCCTTCACCGTTGCGAAGCCATTCTTCCCGAACATCAAATTCCCGGCAGATTAAGGACAAAACCGCAGCACTTGGTTCACTGATACCTGTTTCATATTTTCCAATATTAGCGCGGCTTACACCTATTCTTTCCGCAAATTCTTGTTGTGTAAGATCAAGCTCTCTTCTTAGTTTTCTTATTCGTTGATTCGTAACAATCACCACCTTTCAATCAAAATATATAGCAAAAAAGGCGAGCTGTCAAGCGAAAAAAGAACAAAAAGCGAAAAAAGAACAAAACAGGCCTTGACAAATGCGAATAAAGAGCATATGATTGTTCCATAAGCACAAAACAACAACACACAAGAAAGGGGGCGGCATCATGGCAAAGCAGGAAAAAGGCTACACGCCGGATCAGATCAAGGATGCTGAAAAATTATGTCAGCTCATGCAGAAAGTACCGGATGCGAAGCGCCAGATGTTTTCCGTTTCCGTCCTTGCATACATGAACGGCTTCGAAGCTGGGCTTGCGCTTGGGCGGGATGCAAAGGCACTAACAACCGGATAACGGTTTTTCTATATAGCCGGGAACCGGCTGCAACCGGCGGCTATTGTCTGATAATAAGCGAACCTTGACAATTAAATATAGAGCCAGGGAAAAACAAAAAAGAAAGGGGGTGTCAGAATTGAATGGTTATTCTGTAAGGATGGAAGTTAAGGAAGGCGAAATCAAGAAAATTATGGATCGGCTGACAAAAGCGCAGGAAACAATTTATGAATGTTATGGAGAGCTTCAAGAGCTTGGCATTTTGACCGTGGTTCCGGATGATGATAAAAAGAAATCCGCCGCTGATTAAAGCGGCGAATGGCAGCTATTCTTCTTTCATGGCTTGGACAACTTTAACAACAAGTTCAGAAGTTTTTTCAATAAGGTTGTTAATATCCCTAACAGTGGCAGGTTCAGAAGTGTTTCCATTGCTGGGGCGTGCGGCGAATTTGAAATGTTTTATAGCTGCTTCGATTTTCTTTTCATCCATGTGTAAATCCCCCTTTCATCCTATTTAGATGGCTGGCAGGCCATAGTGGGATTATAGCACATGGAAAATGATTTGTCAGGCAAATTTTAGTGAAATGGGGGTGATCGTTATGAATTGTGATAGTTATTCAATCCGCGACACAACAATTTCTTTTGTCAACGAAACGGAACGCAGGTATCAAAAAGACTGGCTTCACCACAAATTCCGGCACTACGGATATTTTTTCCGCATTATGAATATGCTGGCGGCCGAAGGGTTCAATGTCCAGCAGGATCCGGATGTTGACAAAATTATTCGCCGTAATTACTGGATCGGGAAACGCGCGGATCTGGAATTTAATGCTGAAAAATATCCAAATGGGTTCAGAATCCAGTTTTTCCAGAATGTTGTATATGAGAACCAGAACGGCGGCAGGTATGATTTTGATAAATTGGAGAAAATGCCATATCTGATCCGGCTTCAGTATAAAAAATACTTGAATAAAATACTTGAATTGCTGAAAACGCTTGTTGTTGTGGATGATAAAACAAGCCGGCGCCCAAAACTTGCGGAAGATAAAATCAAATATTATTATGCGGAATCTTGCCATCATGAGCCGAAAGACACGAATTTTGACCTTCGGAGCCTGGATGGCCTGACACAGCCGACATATAACGGACTTGACCGGGATAAAAAGGAACTTCACAACGGGGATATGAAATATTTCCGCAATATCAGCGGTTATCTTTCCCGCGGCGTGGTTTATCACAATCTTAACAATATGTGGTACGTCATTACAGATAAATACACGGTGCGGAATGTTGCCGCTCATGAGCTTTTCGATCTTGCGCCGGATGATTTCCGCGGCAGAAAAGTGAAGGCAAAAATTCCAAAAGAGTACCAGGAACGCCGGGATGCAATCAACGGATCCAAAACGAAAGAGCTTATATCTGAATTGCGCCGGCGTGGTCTAAAAATTTCTTTCTGCTAAAACCAAAAAAGAAAGGGGGCATCCGAAAAAATGTTACACGTTGATTTAGGAGAACTGGCCGGCGGCACACTGCAGGAAAAGTTTGACCGGGAAATTACGCGGGTTATTGAGAATATGCAGGATCCGAACACGCCATTCGGTGAAAAGCGGAGTATCACGATCAACATATCTTTCCACCAGACGGAACAGCGGGATGATGCAAAAGTTGAAATTTCCGTGAAGTCAAAGCTGGCAAGCGTTATTTCTGCAAAGACGAATTTTGCAATGGGTAAAGATTTGAAAACCGGTGATGTGCTTGTCCGGGAGTATGGGAAACAGATCCCCGGTCAAATGTCGTTTTCTGACGTGACAGAGCCGGAAGAAAAGGCGACGGAGCGGCCGAAAATTGCATCCATGCCGCGGCAGTTAAAAGCAGGCACACAATAAAGAAAGAGAGGATAAAGCGAAATGATCAAAGAAGCATTGCAGTACATCATAGGGCTTTCACAGCCCCGGACGGAAGAAATTTATGGGGAAACTTATTATTTTCACAATGGGATCCCCATGCTGGTTGACGGTTGCCGCAGTTGTGAACCGTTGGAAATTTCCACGCTGACTTCCCTTGTGGATTATATCAAGGAGCGCATGGCCTACGATTTTAACGGAACCGGAGGTTTGCCACAAATGATCGTTCATGTGGAATCAGAAACGGAAGTCCGGCTTGTTACTGCCTTTAATGATGATATGGCCAGATGGGAGCTTGCAAAGGTCAAAGCAAGGGTTCCGGCTATCGTGTTGAATAAATTTCTTGACCAGGAATCTTTCATCATTCAGATGCAGTCCATGTTCCAAAATACAGAAGATAAAGCAATCGTCATGCAGGTGGCCGGAAATGTTGAGGATAAAACCGTTATGAACTACGGGGATGATGGGATCACGCAGAAGGCCACGGTCAAGACCGGGCTTGCAAGTGTAGAGGATGTATTTGTCCCGAATCCGGTCAAATTGCAGCCCTTCCGTACTTTCCATGAGGTAGAACAGCCGGAAATTGATTTTGTATTCCGTATGAAAAATGGGTCGTCTGGTGTTTCTTGTGCGTTGTTTGAAGCGGACGGTGGCGCATGGAAATTCCGGGCCGTACACAGCATAGCGGATTATCTGAAGAAAGAGCTGGAAGGCGTGGGGAATATCGCCGTATTGTCATAAATGAAACATTACGACTATGACCAGATTACCATTTTTGATCTGACACTTCCGCAATTTCAAATAGACCGGCTGATCCGGCTGATTGAGCTTTTCGCCGGAATTGGAAGTCAGGCAATGGCACTTCGGGATCTAGGCGCAGATTTTGAGCATTGGCGGGTTGTCGAGTTTGAGCCGAACGCCGTAACAAGCTATAACGCAATACACGGCACACATTTTGAGCCGCAGGACATAACAAAAATTACAGGTGCAGACCTGGGGATCGCTGACACGGAAAAATATTGCTACATCATGACATATTCTTTTCCGTGCCAGGATCTTTCATCCGCCGGGAAACAAAGGGGCATGAAAAAAGGGAGCGGCACACGGTCCGGGCTATTATGGGAAGTGGAACGGCTTTTGAATGAGGTCGGCAGTTTGCCGCAGGTTCTGCTAATGGAGAATGTCACAGAGGTTCACGGGGAAAAGAACGCCGGACATTTCCAGGATTGGATTTCTTTTCTTGAATCAAAAGGGTATTCAAATTATTGGCAGGACATAAATGCCAGTGATTACGGAGTGGCGCAAAATAGGGATCGCTGCATCATGGTATCTATTTTAGGGCAGTACAATTATAAATTCCCCCGCCGGATCCAGCTTGAAAAGACAATGGAAGATTATCTGGAACCGGATGTTGAAAGCCGTTATTTTGTCAAGACCGAAAAGGCGGAACGGCTGATCCAGCGGTTGATTGATGAAGGGCAGATTGAGCCGGGGATCATACAGATAGAGGAAGGGGGCGCTGAAGATGGAGAATCCGGGGATCGTGGTTGTTGGTTCCCTGAATCCGGAAAAGGAAATACAAGACCGGGTTCGGGTGCTGGGGGTTGATGGCATATGTCAGGCATTGAGAGCCACAGATTACAAGGATCCGCCGAAAATTCTTGGAACGATTTACACGGATGTTTCCGAGGATTTCCAGCGCGGGCTATATCCGATTGCAAGATGTGTCAAGGCATCCGCGCACGATTTAGGGATCGTGCAGATGCAGGCAGAGCGGAGAGAGGAAGGCGGTGCGGTTTATCTGATGCGTACTTATTTTGTCCGCAGGCTTACGGCCCGTGAGTGTTGGCGGCTGATGGATTTTTCAGATTCAGACTATGAAAAGGCCGAAGCGGTCAATTCTCAATCGCAGTTATACAGGGAAGCCGGAAACAGCATTGTGAAAAATGTTTTGATGGCAGTATTCGGACAGATGCTTCCAGGAAAGGAAGAAATCTATGCAATATCCAATGAAAAAGAAAACGGAAAGGCCATTGTTTAATTATCTGGTAAGGGCCAATTCCTCTTTTGATTATTATTTGTATGAGAATTTTAATGATGCAATCGAAAAGGCGCGCCAGCTTTCCCATGAGGATATAGGGGTTTTATTTGAAGTTTATTTTAACACGCAGACAAGGGAATTTTTTGGACAGAAAACATTTCTTGTATTTGATGGTGAAATCCATTATGAAAAGCACGGGCCGGTTGAACTTCACATAGAATTTTATGTTCATGCTGGCGAATGGCTGAATCCGGATGAAAAGATGATTGAAAAAATCAAGTAAAGACCAGAAAGGAAATAAGCAAATGAAAGAAAGAAAATATGTAAAAGAAACGCCGGTTATCCTTTATGACAACGCCGGTTATCCGTCCATGATGCTGAAATTGGAAAACACGGCGCCCACAAAGGAGCTTGCGGATCCGGTTTTCCTTGTGAAAGAAGTGGAATATGATTCCATCTATCTTTCCAGATTCTTAAACAGCGCAGCCGGGGATCATGTGGTCAGCCTTCCGTTCCGTGATCCGCTGGTTATGTTCAGCATGGACGAAGCGATCCGGCTGATCCGCAAGAAGGGGCCGGAATGGCACTTGCTGACTAATTGCGAATGGCAGTACATAAGGGACACGACAGCCCCAAATACGCACGGAAATACATCTTGCGGAAAATATCACGGCGACAGCGAAGAAAGCGGCATAGGGGGCAAATACGGATGCACAGAGACGGGTTCCGGCCCGGCTTCATGGTTCCATAACGGCAGTAAAGAAACCGGAATAGCCGACACAATCGGAAACGTGTGGAAAATCGTTTCCGGAATCCGTCTGAAGCGTGGCCGGCTGGAATATATGGTAAACAATGACGCGGCGGCGCCGGATGCTGATCTGTCAGAGGAAAGCCGGGAATTTCTGGAAGTGCTGGTGGACGGGCGGCCGGTCAATATTGGCCCTGGTAAAGATGGGATGATGGTAACAACCGGAGAAGTGGAAGGCTGGGATTGCGTGGAACGTGAGGATGTATGTGTTGACCTGAAAACAGTTCCACAGGTTTTGAAAGATCTTGGAATCATTACGGATGATATGGGAGCCAGCACGGAACTTTTTGCCGCTGATGCAGAACTTGACGAAGCAGTTTGGTTCGTTGGTGGCGGTTACTTCAACACTTCGCACGCTGGTTCGTCCGCGCTGAGCGTCTACTCTCCCCGGTCGCACGTGAGCACGTCCGTTGGCTTCTTTTCCGCTTGTTTAGGGAAACCTGTTATCCGATAACTGTAATCTGTTTACCCGCGCGATAGCGCGGCTATTAGGCCCGCAAGGGCCGGAAAGGTGGAAACATGAGAAGAAAACCAACGAACCGGACTTCTTACAAAGAGGTTACGGCACTTTATGAGCATTACGGAATCAATGATTATATGCTTCGTACAATCGAGGACGTGAAAAATATCCACGGTTTTGACGTGACCGAAACAACCGGATATGAGGATTTGACAGAGGAAAACAAGCGGATTTTTGAAGCCTATGTGCTGCATCATATGAACAGCGTGGGGATGAATACAAAAATTACCATGTGGCCGAAATCGGTTCATTACGTCCGGGAGCTGACCTATTGCGGGCCGGAAGAATGGGATCCGGACGAGGGAAGGAACATCCGTTGGGAGATTGGCCGGGAATATATCATCTTAAAAGCCAACGGCAGGACAAAGAAATTCCGGAAATATATGGATGAAGGAAAAACGGATGCAGACATTGACAAGACCACGGAAAAAGAGTTCCTTCGGGTTGACTGGCGGATGCACAAGGGGAATGTCTGGTTCCATGTTTCCAAAGACTTAGAATATTACTAGGGGGTGCGGCATTATGGCGGCAAATAAAGCGGAAAGGGTGCAGCATACGCAGGCCGAAAGGCTGAAGGCACTGTTAAAAGGCATGGGGATCCATTCCGAACGGGATCTTGACAAGGCGTTGGAAAAGGCCCTGGATGGGCTTACAATCGGCATCATGACAGATCCGGCGATCCGTGCATCTACATAGAGGAAAGGCGCAGCGTCAAAGATTGGAGCCTTCACGTTGCGCCCATAGTCCGGCTATTGCCTGAACAACAGCCTTTACTAATTTTAAGGGCTGGAAGGCAAAATGTCAAGTTTTCATTTTGATTATAAAAATGGGCTATATCCGGACGGTGATGGGATCACGAAGATTTCCGATCCTTTCTGGCTGAATACTTGTAAGGATTGCGGCCATAAATTTTGGTCATGTTTGTGTACGGTGGATTGTACGGAATGCGGGAGCCAAAAGCTGGATCGTGTGCTTGGCGGCATCCCCTACGAACAAATTATTGCGGAGCGCGGCGAACCGATAAAGCAAAATTCAGAGTAAATCAGAGTTTATCAGAGTTCGTCAAAGTTTATCAGAATATATCAGAGTTTATCAGAGAAAATCAGAGTTTCCGCAAAAATGGAAGGAAGGTGGAACTTTGAACAGATTGGGTTTTATTGTCCTTTCAATCCTAAAGCAGAGCGGCGCAGAAAGCAAGCTATCTTCCATGACGCTTCGGGAAATTGCGGCGGCTGAAGATTTTGGGTTGAAAGAAAATACTATTTTTAAAAAAATAAAGGATTTCCAAACGTCCGGATATGTGGGGAAAGGCCTGAAAGAAGGCCATGCAGACACATTTTTCATAACGCCGGAAGGGGTGGAAATGCTGGAAAAGGAAAGGGGCTTATCATGAAAAAAAAGATTTCTTTTATCGCAGTAGGGCAGGCTGGGGGCAACATTGGCCAGTTGTTTGAGGGAAAGGGCTTCCCCGTGCTTTACGTCAACACTTCGCAGGAAGATCTGGACACGCTGGAAAAGGCAAAATACAAATACCATGTTCCGGGCGGAGAGGGCTGCAACAAGGACAGACACAAGGCGAAACAGCTCATTATTGACGACTTCGACAACATAGCCGGGGAAATAGAATCAAAGGTCAAGGCGGATCTGATGCTGGTCATTTTCGCCAGCGGCGGCGGCACGGGTTCCGGAGCCGGCCCCATGCTGATTGACCTTCTGACCGGTGAAGGGAAAACGGTTGGCGCGGTTACGGTCATTCCGGCGCCTGATGAAAGCGTGAAATCCCATATCAATTCATACGAGTGTTTTTCAGAACTGACCGAAATTTCACAGACGGCGGCCTGTTTCATCCTGGACAATGAAAAAGGGGATAAACTGGAATTAAACACGGCTTTTGTGGATGCTTTCACGGCTTTTCTTGAAATACCGGAAAAGCATAAAAGCGTAAAAGGCAACATTGACAAGGCGGAGATCGTGGAAACGCTGAAAGCCCACGGAATGGCCGTCCTGGCAAGGGATAAGGGCAAAGACAGCGCCGGCATTATCCAGGCATTAAAAGGCGGCGTTTTCGCGCCTATGGAGCAGGACGGGGCCGTCAAATACATTGCGGCATCAATGGCCGGTTCTGTCTGCATGACTGACATTGAAAAGGCCATAGGAACGCCGATCGACAATTTCCAGACTTTTAACGGAGAAGAAACCGTCTGCTGCATTTCCGGCCTTACATACCCACAGGCGCGGCTTGATCTGGTGTATGCGAAAGTTGCGGAAAACAAGGACGTGATCAAGAAAAATCTTGCGGCCGCCAGGGAATCCGGCATGAAAAAGGATGTTAATTTCCTGAACGAGATGGAGCCGACGGCAAAGAAGCAGGAAGCCAAAAAGCCGCAGTCAAGGCGGGATATTATGAGCAAGTATTTATAGTTTGGGGGTGTTTCCAATGGCTGAAATACGCTGGATCAAATTGCGGATTGATATGTTCGACGACGAAAAAATCAAGATCATTCAGTCTATGCCGGAAGGGGATGCAATCCTTGTTATCTGGATCCGGATCATTGCGCTGGCCGGCAAATGCAACGCCGGCGGGCTGGTTCTGGTTGAAGATGAATTTCCATACACGGATGAAATGCTTTCTGTAATTTTCGGAAAGCCGCTGGCAACAGTCCGGCTTGCACTCAAAACTTTTGAGAAATTCCGCATGATTGAAAGCACGGAAAAAGGGCTTTATATCACAAATTTTGACAAACATCAAAACATTGAGGGGATGGACAAAATCCGGGAACAGAACCGGCTTAGAAAGCAGCGTGAAAGGGCAAAGAAAAAGGCTTTAGGGCTGGAAACATCCGATCCCGGCATCCCCGCCCTTCCGGATGCACAGGCGGCGGGAAAAGAGGTTGTCACGGATGAAGTCACGGGAATGTCACATGACAAGTCGTGTGAAGTCACGCAACAGAGAGAAGAAGAAGAAATAGAAAAAGATAATAATATATCTATATCCCCTAAAGGAGATATAGATATTGTCGGCGGGGCGCCGACGGAGCCGCCGGATCCGGATCCGGAGGATCTAAAGCGGGAAAACCTGAGATACAACATGATCAAGGCGGATTTTAACGGCATATGTAAAGACCTTCCGGAAGTGAAAGCAATGTCTGACGCACGGAAAAGGGCGGTCAGGACGCTTTTAAATGAGCTGGAAAGTCTGGGGATGTTGTCCGGGCTTTCCCCATACGACAAATTGAGGGAGCTTTTCCGGATGGTGCAGGAGAGCGATTTTCTGACGGGCCGATCCGGTAAATGGGTTAAGTGTTCGTTTGACTGGATTGTTAATAAAAAAAATGCGCTGAAAATCCTTGAAGGAAATTATGAGAACGAAAGGGGCGCGAGAAATGCAAGGGCTGACACAGGAGCCGGAAACAATGGAAAATCTGTCAATGCAGACGCTGGAACGCTTGAAGGAACTACGCTTGGCGCACTTGAACGGTTCCGGAGAAACGCAGGAGCCGCAGAAGATCTATGATTGCCAAAAGTGCAGGGATACCGGGTATTACGAGATTGAAAAAGACGGATACACATTCATGAAAGAGTGTGAGTGCGGGAAGATGCAGCGTGAGCGGATAGAAAGGAAATTGAGGTTTGCGGCCATTCCGAAAGAGTTTGAGGGCCAGACGGTGGACAATTTCCGGACAGACTGTTATTCCACGCCACAGGCGCAGGAGCTGGCAAAAATGGCAAAGCTGGCGGCCAAACGGTATGTTGAAAAGTTTCCGGAAATACAGGATCTGGGGAAAGGGTTTTATTTTCACTCTAACGTAAAAGGGAGCGGAAAGACGCGACTTGCCGTATCAATCGCAAATGATTTGATTAAAAAATATCTGACGGTTGCAAAGTTTTGTACCACAATCCAGATATTAGACCAGATCCGGGAAACATGGGGCGGACAGGAAAAAGAGCAGACCGGGCAGGCATCCACGGAAACGCGGCTGATACAGGACATTGTTTCGGTTCCGGTGCTGGTCATTGATGATATAGGGGTTGAGCGGCCAAAAGACTGGATCAATGAGCGGTTTTATAACATCCTCAACGGCCGCATGATTGAGAAGCGGATCACGATATTTACAAGCAATTTCCGCATAAATGAATTGCGGCTGGATGATAGGATTGTTGACCGCATAAATAAAATGGCGCTGCCTATTGAGTTTCCGGCGGAATCCATCCGGGCAGTAATAGCCAGAAAGGAGAATGACGATCTTTTGAATCGTCTGTTAGGGATATGATTATCGCAGTAGATTTTGACGGTGTTTTGACGCCGAACGGCCACTGGCCGGATGTAGGGGAGCCAAACACAAAATTGTTTGAATGGCTGAAATTTTATAGGGAGCTGGGCGGGAAGCTGATTTTATGGACGAACCGCACGGGCGCCGCGCTGGAAAATGCGGTTGCTTTCTGCAAAGAACAGGGGCTTGAATTTGATACCGTGAATAAAAACCTTCCGGAGATTATGGAGCGTTTCAATGATGATGGCCCAAAAGTAACGGCTGACCTTTACATTGACGACAAGGCCGCCCATGTTGAATTTAGGGGGGGGGTAAAAGCTGATGAATGAGCAGGAAAACAAAATCATTGACAAGATAGAAAAATTACTGGCGCTGGCAGGTTCAGACAACGAAAACGAAGCGAAGTCTGCAATGGTAAAGGCACAGGAACTTATGGCCAAATATGAGATTGACCGGGAAAGGGTCCAGGGGAAAGAGCAGAAAGAAAGGCCGGTCATTTATCTTTCCGGCGGGCCGTTCAAGGATGAATGGATAAACATGGTCGCAGCCGTGATCGCTGAAAATTTCCGTTGCCGCTGCATAACGGCATCCATGAGGGGAACCGGCGGTTCCTTCCGGATCCGTTTTTACGGTTATGAAGAGGACGCGGAAATCTGCATCAACATTTTTAATTATGCGGTCAAGGTGGTTCGGAAGCGGTTTGTTACCTTACGGGCCATATATGCCGAAGCCGGAAAGAATTTCCGGAGAAATGAAAAAATGAATTATATAGCCGGATTTTGCCAGGGGCTTGACCGGAACTTTGAAGAGCAGAAAAAACAAAGCCAGTCCTTCGCCCTTGCGCTGGTTACGCCGGAAGCGGTCAACAGGTATGTCAATGAACTTCCGGGGGTTGTGCTGAATGAAACTTTCAAGTATGAGCGGAACCGGGAAAACGCATTGTTACGCCGCACGGGGTACGTTGATGGAAAGGCTTTCCAGAACGCGGGCGACAAGGAAAAGCTGGCGGGCATATGAAATTATGGGAAGGTGGTTGAATGGATTTTGATAAGTGCAAGGAAAAGTATTTTGTCATTGTGGAAGGTGATGAAAGGGCGGTTATCCGCGATACTGAAGAAGCCGCGGAAAGAAAGCGGAAAAAGCTGTCAAAGCACAGCGGCGGAAAGAAAATCTATGTCTTTCGGGCAACCGGCCGTAACGGTGGGTAAAAATGCAGATGCGGAAATTCTGGCGGCCATTGATGAAATAGAATTTGATTTTGGTCATAAGAGATACACGACAAAAGAAGCTGGGCTGATATTTGTCTATGAAACCGGGTTCTGCATTGGGGAAATGTATGTCATTGCACTTTCTGAAAATTGCGGAACGGTCATTTTCTACATACCGGACGATCTCTTTGAGTTAATCACAGAACGCGCATGGGAGTTGATGTGTTCGGCTGAAAAATATATATCGGATCTGATCGAACTGCATAACACTTTTAAAACGGTTATTAAAAGCGTGACAGCAACCGGCGTTACAACGGCCGCCGCCGCTTGTGCGGTCGAGATGCTGAAGGAAACCGTGGAAAGCATAACACACAAAGCGGATGCGGCAGCGGCGGCGATTATAAGGCTTGGCAATGTGATTCATTCAACATATGCGCAGGATGCTGGGGAAAGAAAATCAAATAACTGGCTGAAAATGCACGGCCTTCCTATGCGGCGGAAAGGAAAGGGGCGAAAACATCATGAATAAATGGATAGGCAGCGGAAAAGTCACGGAAGAGCCGGTGATCCGCTATAACGGGGATAAAGTTTCTTTTGTGGCTTTTACGGTCATGACGCGCCGGAATAGGAAAATCCGGCAGGGGGATCCGCCAGTGGATTTCATAGACTGTATTTGTGTTGGAAGCAATGCGCGGCTGGCGCGTGAGTATTTACGCAAGGGAAAGAAAGTTGAGGTTTGCGGGCCGCTTCAGTCCGGACATTACACGGCGAAAGACGGCCGCAAGGTATATACGAAAACGGTATTTGTCGAGGATTTATCTTTCGGGGAAACAAAGGCAGAAGAGGAAGCAAGGCTGGAAACGGAAAAGGCGGCCGAAGCGGCAGGGCATCCGGAACCGGCGCCGGATGGCTTCGCAGTGGAGATTCCGGAAGGGATTGATGCGGAAATTCCTTTCCGGTAGGGGGTGCAGAATGGAAAAAGATTTGAAATATAACGCTTCCGGCTATCGGGATGTTACGGCGGAAAAAGCAATCCGCAGCGCAGACCATACGCCGCGGGACATTGCGGAGCTGGTGGACGTCATAAAGAAAATTTCCGGCGCCTATGGGTATGACGTAGAGGGCCGGATCGCTTTCCAGGACAGAAAAACAAAGATTGTGTACAGATAGGGGGCGGCATCATGGAAATAAACACAATGCCTTTTGAGTTGAACCGTCTGTATAACCTGGATTCTGAAAATGCCATAAAAATGATACCGGATAAATATTTTGAGCTTGCGATCATTGATCCCCCATATGGGATCAAGGCATCCGAGTATAAGCGCGGCGGGCAGCAGCACGGAAAGGCGAAAGCGGCATCTAAAGCATATGGTTCCAAAGACTGGGATAAAAAACCGCCTGGGGATGAATATTTCAAAAACCTTTTCCGGATCTCAAAAAACCAGATTATTTTTGGGGCGAACCATTTTATCAGCCGGATCCCTTATGATTCCTCATGCTGGATTGTGTGGGATAAGGAAAACGGAAACAATGATTATGCAGATTGCGAACTTGCATGGACGAGTTTCAAAAAGTCCGTCCGGTTATTCCGGTTCCGGTGGCAGGGGATGCTTCAAGGGGATATGAAAAACAAAGAAATACGTTTCCATCCCACACAGAAGCCAGTTGCCCTTTATCAGTGGATTATATCCAAATTTGCAGAACCGGGAGATAAAATCATAGACACGCACGCCGGAAGCGGAAGTTGTCTGGTTGCGGCATATAAGACACAGCATGATTTTTTAGGGTTTGAGCTGGACGAAGAATATTTTGCCAAAGCGGACAAACGGATCCGGGATGAAATGGCGCAGATTACCATTTTTGACTTCCTGGGGGGGGTAAAAACAATACATAGGCAGAAAGCGGCATAAAAGAAAGGGGGCTTTTAAATGAGCCAGGAAGAAAGGATCGCTGAATTTATGCGTCTTATGCAGGAAGCATTACATAAGACCGGGATCACGGTTGCGGTAGAAGCCGGCCAGAATCTGGTTGTGTTTGATACAAAAAGCAATGAGCCGGTGGAACTTGAAATTACAGTGGGAACCGAGGTTGTGAAAAAAGGCGGCAGAACATCCGTGACCACGTTTGACAATTCGGAAATGGAATCATGAAAAAGTATATAGCTTCCTTTAGCGGGGGCAAGGATAGCACAGCAACAATTATACTAGCGCATGAAAGAGGGGATCCGCTGGATCTCATTATCTTTTCCGAAGTCATGTTTGACGAGAATACAAGCGGAGAACTTCCGGAACATATTGATTTTGTGAAAAATAAATGTATTCCACTTTTCGCAAGCTGGGGTTACGAAACAAAAATCCTTCATGCAAAAATGAATTATATGGATATATTCATGAGGGAGCCAACGCGGGGGAAACGCGCTGGAATGGGATTAAAAACCGGGTTCCCTATGGCTGGAAAGTGCCAGATAAACCGAAGCATAAAAGTACAGCCCATTAAGGATTTTTTGAAAAATATGGATCCAGAAGAATATATGCAGTATTTAGGGATTGCCATTGATGAACCAAAAAGGCTTGAACGGCTTCGGGGTACAAACAGAATTTCTTTACTGGAAAAGTACGGTTATACGGAAAAGATGGCGCTCGAATTATGTAAAAAGTATGATTTATTAAGCCCTATATATGATTTTGCGCCGAGGGGGGGGGCTGCTGGTTTTGCCCTAACGCCAGGCATGAGGAATTAAAACATTTACGCACATATCACCTGGATTTATGGGATAAGCTGCTAGAATTGGAAAACAGAACGGACTTGATAGGGAATATCTGGAACACGCTAACTAAAAAGAGTATGCACGACAATGAAAATATGTTCTTTTGGGAAGATGCACAACTGACAATATTTGATTATCTGAAAGGGGATGATAAAAATTGAATACGGATGTAATGTTTTCCAGTAAAACAGATAACTGGGCCACGCCGCCGGAGTTCTTCCGGGAGCTGGACAAAGAATTTCATTTTGACCTTGATCCCGCCGCTGATGATACGAACCATAAATGTGACAAGTATTTCACGGTTGCGGAAGATGGACTTTCGCAAGAATGGGGGGGCCATAACGTGTTTTGCAATCCACCGTATGGGCGGGAAATTGGGAAATGGGTTGAAAAGGCATACCAGACAAATAAAGAATCCGGCGATCTTGTTGTTATGCTTCTTCCGGCGCGGACAGATACAAAATGGTTCCATGATTTTATATACAAGAAAGCAGAAATCCGTTTTGTAAAAGGCCGGCTGAAATTCGGCGGCAGCAAAAGCGGCGCGCCCTTTCCCTCAATGGTTGTAATTTACAGAAAGAAAGGGGGCGCTTCAGATGGCAAGACGCAAGGGGCGGCAGCCGGAATATGTGGTCATATGCTGGGAGTTTAACCGGAAAATGGCAAGAATTGATATAACGGTCATTGATTCCGGTGTAACTGAACAGCTTATGAAAGGGCTGATTATGCTGCATATGAGGGATCCGCATAAAAGATATTTTCTGACAAATAAAAAGGATTATCAGAAATACGGGGCATTGATGAAAAAACAGATTGAAACAATGTCCATCCAGAATAATAAAAAAATTGTAGAGTTAGGGGGCGAGCTGGGATAATGGAAAAAACAAAAATTGACTGGGCCGACAGTACTTGGAATCCGGTTACTGGATGCTTGCATGGTTGTGAATACTGCTATGCAAAGAGGATCGCGCGGCGGTTTGGCGATAAGGCCGCAGAATGCGGAACCATACGCAATCAGTATATAAAATTAAAGGATGAACCATATCCCTATGGTTTTGATCCTACGTTTCACAGATATAGGCTTGACCGGCCTAAAATCTGGAAAAAGGCAAGAAACATTTTTGTGTGTTCCATGTCCGATCTTTTCGGTGAATGGGTTCCGGATGAATGGATTTTTAAAGTGTTTTCTGCCTGCATGATGGCAATGCAGCATAACTATTTGTTTCTTACCAAAAATCCGGGGCGGTACATAGAGCTTGCAAAACAGGGGATGCTTCCGCATACTGATAACTTCTGGTATGGATCCAGCGTAACCGGCCCGCACGATATGTATTCGTGGTTTTCAAAAGATTATCAATGGTTTTTATCCGTGGAGCCGCTGCATGAGGATTTAGGGGAAATGGATCCGGATGCAGAAAAACCGGGATGGATCATTGTGGGAGCGGAAACCGGGAAAAGGAAAGAAAAAATAATCCCCCAAAAAGAATGGATTGAAAAAATCAGGAATCAGTGTGAAAAGTACGGCATCCCATTATTTATGAAATCCAGCCTTGCGGATATATGGGCGCCTATGCCGTTGGTGCAGCAGTTCCCGGAAAAACTGAAACGGGAAGGGGGAAAAGAAAATGCTTGATGTTGCGATCAAATATGCGGATGCGCTGAAAGATAAAATGTATGATACATGGTTTGATGAAAAGTACAAATACTGGAATTTCAGTACATATTATTCAGATATTGACATAAAAGATGAAACGTGGGCGGAACATCAATTTGTTTCTGTCCTGGATGATGAAATAATCGGTTATATCTGTTATGAGGTCAACCGGGTATCAAATTATTGTACAGGGCTTGGAATCATAAACTTTACAGACAATAAAATGACTTTTGGGCGTGATCTGGGGCAGGCGTTGACAGATATTTTTGAGAAATTCAAATTTAATAAGCTGAAATTTTCGGTCGTGATTGGAAATCCGATTGAAAAGAGCTATGATCGGATGATCCAGCGGTACGGCGGCCGGATTGTCGGAATCTTCCGGCAGGACACGCGGCTACTTGATGGAAATTTGTATGATGTGAAACAATATGAGATTTTAAGAAGTGAATATCTGGCATCCAAAGAAAAAGGGAAAGGGATAAATCCAGACGAAACAGCCATAACGGATAAAAAACCGGGAAAATCCAGAAAGCAGATAGACACGGGAAAAATCATTGCGCTTCATAAAGCCGGATGGAGTAATGTCAAAATAGCGGATGAAATGGGATTGTCCGCGGTTACGGTTGGCAAGTATATTAAAAAATCATATGAAAGGCAGGGATAACATGAGGTTGATCAGTAATGCAAAGCACGGGGAGCCAGTGGAGAGCGGAAGCATTTTCCGGGCTGAAATCGGAACAATGACAATATCAATCCATAGATACAGAGGGTGCGAAGGGTGGTTCTTGTCATGCCGGGATCTGGGGATAGATTCGAGGGAACTTAAAAGTCAAGGGCTGATGCAGGCGGTCAAAGAGTCGAGGAAAACCTTAAAAAATATTGCTGATGAAATGCAGGAAAACATAAATACATTCTGCAATTCTGATATAGTGATTGCGAGATATTAAAGGGAAAGAGGGAAAGAAAATGCAAATAATAGATTGTGAATGTCTGGCGTGCAGTAGTTTTTGTGAGTGTGGAACGGAAGTCGGAAAGGGATCGTTACTCTGTATGTCAAAGAGGGTCACAAACAAACAGACAAAAGGGGAAATGCTTCAGAAAATGTATGACATAGAAAAAGGCGCGGCGGCGAGTGGCATTGATATTTTGGAAATGTTGAACATAAAAAAATAGAGGTATACAAAATGTGGAAAATAAAAATCACATATGAGGATAAAAGCAAGGCAACGCTGACCGGAAAACATAAAGATATTCCGTACAGGCTGGCAGTAAAATATTTTATGGAGTATGTGAACGGCCGCCAGTGTGAAGCCATATATCAGCAGTACCCAAAAAAGAAATATCCGGAAATTGATCTGTTTGATAAAATTGATCAGATGGAAAGAGAGGGGGTAAACGTATGAAAGAATATAATGATCAGTTGATGAAATTCAAGATTACAAATGATAAACTGAAAATGGAAATCAAATTGTCAGATCTGGTGTGGCTTTTCCGCAATTCACCGGATAATGTGGCGGATGATGGAGAACATGAGTTTTGCCGCGTGATACGTGGGAAAAATCAAGAATTTGCTGAAGCGGTTGTGGAATTGTTGCGGGATGAATGCCCGCGAAATGAAAATGATACACGCTGGGGCCACATGATGGAAGATGTATTTCAGGAATTGAGGGAAAGCGCAGCGGACTTCTTGAAATACCATGATGATTGTTTTTGACGTCCGGTTGATTTGACAAAATGATTATGGTAAAATAAAAGAACGGGGCGCCTTTTAGCTTTCCCCATTCCTCAACCTTTAATAATTATATCGCCGGTGCGGTATAATTGCAAGGGGAAGCTGGAAAAATGGCAAAACCGGGTAAAAAGACCACAGAAAGGAACATTTTTACAGAAATCGAGCTGAAAATCATGCTGATCAATGAACGGATAAAAAATCATGAAAAGTCAATCGAAAAAGCAAAGAAAATGTCCGGCTGGAACGGGCCGGCTGGTGTGAGCGGCATTGACTACAGCCGGGAACCGGTGGCCGGTGTCCACATTTCCTTCGCTGAAGGGCTTCGGATGATTGAGCTTGACGAAACGCGGATCCGAGAACTGAAAGCGGAAAGGGCGGACTTGCGCCGCCAGAAGAAACGGATAGAAAAGATTTATAAAAGCCTGGACGGAGCGGAAGCGCAAGTGTATTATTTGCGCGTGATCCGGAAAATGACACAGGAAGCCGCAGCGGATGAAGCAGGGTTTTCAAGGCGGCATCTTCAGCGTATAGAATCCACTATGAGGGATGAAGGGCTGATCTGAAAATGTAAATTTTTTTGATCGCATTTTTTGAACGAAAAAAATCGGTTTTTATGAGCCGGATTTTCTGAAAAAGCCTGATTTTATGCGGCTTTCGGCTTGTATACAATGTCGCATTTTATGTCGCGTTTCATGTCGCGTTTTATGTCGCAAAATATGTCGTGGAAATGTCGCGTCAAGGTGTGTTATAATGGTATCAGTGGAAATTATGCAAAGGCCAGATTTCAGGCGTCGCCAGCAGGCGGCGCTTTTTCTGTGCGTGAAGGGGTGGTGTGATGAAAAAAGCCGTGGATTTTGCAATCAAGAACTGGCGGCCGCTGGTTCTGGCATATGCCATTATTGCGGCGGTGGTTTTCGTCTGCATCCTTTTGTTTTTCTGGTTTGGATGGAAGGAAACGGAGCGGGAAAAAGAATTGTGGCCGGATTTTGAATTTGATTATCCGGATGAATCCGGCTGGCGGAAGGCGTGTGTTATATGCCTTTCGCTTTTTATTGCGCTTGGATGCGCCGTTTTATGGCCCGGAATCCCGCTTATTATTTCCGGCGGTGTTTTGCTTGTGTGGATTGCGGAGCGTTTCCCAGGGCTTTTTGGGAATATGCTGGAAATGGATCCGGATGCAGATTGAAAGGGGGCGTTTTCGTGTGAACACGGTTGAGCCGATCCGGGATATGGACTTGATTTTTGACATGATGGATTTTTTAAAGGGCCAGAACGTCCGGGATTATGTGCTTTTCATGTTTGGGATTTATACGGGCTTGCGGATTTCTGACATTCTGAAATTAAGGGTTCGGGATGTAAAGGAAAAGGACGCCGTCTATATGCGGGAAATAAAGACGGGGAAAGAAAAACGCTTCGCCATAAATGACGAGCTGAAACCGGTCATTGTGGATTTTATCAAAGGGCGCCGGGATTTTGAGTATCTTTTTAAAAGCCCAAATTTTCCTAACAAGCCTATATCCAGACAGCAGGCATATAACATACTGAACGCGGCGGCCGGTGCGGTGGGTATCAAAGACAACATAGGGACGCACACATTACGAAAGACTTTCGGCTATCATATGCACCAACAGGGGGTATCACTGGCAACGCTGAAAGAGATATTCAACCATTCAAGCGAAGCCGTGACAGCCAGATATATAGGCATCAACCAGGACATACAGGACATGAGCATAAAAGGGTTGAGCTATCACAAGGCAGGCAGGGGCAGGAAGTAGGGGCGTTATTGTGCGCTTATACATGGGGCAATAATGGGAAGCTTTATCCCTTTACGCCCTTGACTTGACATATATAAAAGCGTGTCAACTAATGGGGCGGCTTTTGGCCGGCACTTTAATGAAAGAGAACAGACAGGGCGGCACTTGACACAATTAGAAGATAAGTCAAAAGAAAAAGAGAACAAGTGTTCTCTTACCGCATGGGCCAGCCAGATCAAGAGCCGGCCGGCGAAAGATTGTAGGTACTTCCAGGGGCCAAAAAGGGTTGCGGCACGGTGAAGCCCAAAATCTCACTAGATTTTGATAAAAAAAATTGAAAGTTGCCGTTTCCGCTGGGGCGGCTGAAAGGGGGCATATGCCATATGGCAAAGCAGGACACGGAATCCGCAAAGGTAACGGACATAGACAGCACGACAGTTTCCGCCGCGGTGCTGGGGAATATTTTCAGCGTGACGGACAGGAGGATCCGCCAGATGGCGGAGGAAGGGATCATTGTCCGGGCGGCAAAGGGCCGTTATAAGCTGGTGGAATCCTTAAAAAATTATACGCTGGCCTTGAAGCTGGCGGCAGAGGGAGCGAACACGGATGATCCGGACGGGGAAATCAACATTGACGAGGAAAAGGCGCTGCATGAGAGGATTAAGCGCCATATATCGGAGCTGAAATTGCAGGTCATGAAAGGCGATCTGCATAAAGCCGAGGACGTGGAACGGGTCATGATGGATATGCTTGCGGCATTTAAAACGCGGCTGATGAACATTCCGTCAAAGGTGACGCCGGCGCTGGAAAACCGGGACGCGGCGTATATAAAAGACCGTCTGACAAAAGAGGTTCTGGAAGTCTTAAACGAATTGAAAGACTACAATCCAAAAGATTTTTATTCAGATGAATATGTCGAGGGGGAAGAAGATGCGGACTAAAAAAGTGACGGTCCAGGAATCCCCCGTCCTTTCCCCGGATAGCGTGGCCATAGGGAAAAAGAAAAAAGGCGGTTCGATTGAGTATAAGACGCTGAAGCTGTTTGCGAATGTTGCAAAAGTCCTTTCCCCGCCGCCGGTGCTTACGGTCAGCGAATGGGCGGATCATTACCGGAGATTGTCAGCGGAAAGCGCAGCGGAGCCGGGGCAATGGAACACAGACCGGGCGCCGTATCAGCGGGCCATAATGGACGCCGTAAACGATCCCATGTGCGAACACATTATTGTCATGAGTTCGGCGCAGGTGGGAAAGACGGAAATCCTGCTGAATATTATCGGTTACTACATAGATTACGATCCGGCGCCGATCCTGGTCGTGCAGCCGACAGTAAAGCCTATGGCGGAAGATTTTTCAAAGGACAGGCTGGCCACAATGATCCGTGATACGCCAGTCCTTTCCGGAAAGGTGCATGATGTAAAATCCAGGGCATCCGGAAACACAATCCTTCACAAAACATTTCCGGGCGGCCATGTGACGATAGGCGGGGCAAATTCGGCTTCTTCCCTTGCGTCAAGGCCGATCCGGATCGTGATTATGGATGAGGTTGACCGTTATCCGGCATCCGCCGGCACGGAAGGGAATCCGATCAAGCTGGCTGAAAAAAGGACAACGGCTTTCTGGAACCGGAAAAAAATCAAAGTTTCCACGCCTGGGATGAAGGCCACAAGCCAGATATACAAGGAATATCTTTCCGGAACAATGGAAGAATGGTGCGTGAAATGTCCGTGTTGCGGCAGATTCCAGCCGTATGAATGGCGCCGGATCCGCCTTTCTGACGTGACAATGCGGTGTATGTATTGTGATGAATACATATCTGAAATTGACTGGAAACAGAGCGAACACAAATATATTGCGGAACATCCGGAGCGGCACAGGCGCCGCTCATTTCATTTGAACGAGCTGGCTTCCCCCTGGGTACACTGGCAGGATATAGTCTATGAGTGGCGCGACGCAAACAAGGACAAAAAGGATTACGGCGACACAAAGAAATTGCAGACATTCATCAATACCGTGCTTGGGGAGCCGTGGGAAGAACGCGGCAAGGGTGCGGATGATGACGCCCTTCTTGCCCGCCGTGAAAGATACATGGCAGAAATACCGGACGGCGTCCTGCTGCTGACGGCATCCGTTGACGTACAGGATGATCGCTTCGAGGTTGAGATCGTGGGCTGGGGCCGCGGGTATGAATCATGGGGGATCAAGATTGAAAAATTATACGGGAATCTGGAACTTGATGAAACATGGGATAACCTGGAAACATACCTGGACAGGGAGCTTTTCTTTTCGTCCGGCGCGGGGCTTTTGATTGCGGCAACCTGCATAGACACGGGCGGCCACTATACAACAAAATGTTATCAGTTCTTAAAAAAGATGGAGAAAAAGGGAAAAATGATTTTCGGCATAAAGGGCATGAGCCGGGATAAAGCCGGGGAAGGGATCCCGTTACTCCATATGGTATCTACAAACAACCAATACAAAGTAAAGGTTTTCATCCTGGGCGTGGATTCCGGGAAAGAAATTGTTGTGACCAGGCTTGCCGCGGTGGATGAAGGGCCCGGCTATTGCCATTTCCCCATAAACAAGGAACTTGGCTATGATGAAACCTACATAAAAGGCCTTAACAGCGAACAGAGGGTCACAGAGGTAAAGGACGGGCGGGCCATCATTAAGTGGAAAAAGAAATCCGGAACCAGAAATGAACCGCTGGATTTGCGCGTTTACAACACGGCGGCGGTTGAAATCCTGCGTCCGGATTTTGACATTCTGGAAAAGAAAGTGAAGGCTGGGATTAACTATATGAAAAAGCGGCCGGCATCCGCAGCGAAGAAAAAGAGGAAAACCGGGGCCGTAAACCGGGGAATCCAGTTATAGGGGGATGAAAACATGGGCGAGTTAAGGGAAAAACGGCTGGAACGCTATAAAAAACGGCTGGAAATGTATTATGAGGCCGAAGAAGCCGTCCTTTTGAACCAGGAATACACGATAGGAACAAAGAGCCTGAAAAGGGCTGATTTGTCCACAATAAGGGCGGCGATCAAGGATCTGGAAAAACAGGTGGAATCACTGGAAGCGGCAGGCGGTAAAAACAAGGCCGGCAGGTTCATCCCGCGGGATTTATAGGGGGTGCTGCATGAATATTTTTGACAAAATCGTTGAAGTGGTAAATCCGGCCGCAGCGGTGCGGCGGGAACATGACCGCTTCAAGCTGCAAACAATCCGGTCAATCCGAAATTCCGGCTATGATGAATCCGGGGCGGCCAGAAATAAAAACTCTATGCGCGGATGGCTGGCATCCAGCAAGACGCCGCAGGAGGATATAGACAAAAATATCCCCATATTGCGGCAGCGGAGCCGCAGCCTTTATATGTCCGCGCCGCTTGCGGTGTCTGCAATCAAGACGAACCGGACAAACATCATAGGGGAAGGGCTGAAATTAAAAAGCACGATTGACGCGGAATTTTTAAAACTTACGCCGGAACAGGCCGCGGAATGGCAGCAGACGGCGGAAAGGGAGTTCAAATTCTGGGCCGGATCAAAATTTTGTGATTCTACCAGGGTAAATAATTTTTATGAGATCCAGCAGGTGGCCTGTATGTCCTGGCTGATGAATGGCGACGCCTGCATCCTTTTGGAGTATGAGAAGCCTTCCAGGGCGTTCCCCTATGGGTTGCGGATCCATTTGATAGAATCGGACAGAGTTTCCACGCCGCACACGACGGGAAACAGCGTCTATCTTTATGCGACGAATCCGGACAACGGAAACAGGATTTTCAACGGCGTGGAAGTGGATAAAAACAACCGGGTTGTTGCTTACCATGTATGCAATACATACCCAAACAGCAACCTATACGCACAAAAGGAATGGAAAAGGGTCAAGGCTTTTGGGGATCGCACTGGCGCGCCGGGCGCGCTGATGATTTTTGAAACGGAACGCGCAGAGCAGTACAGGGGGGTTCCGTATCTGGCGCCGGTCATTGAATCGCTGAAGCAGCTTACACGGTATAGCGAAGCGGAAATGATGGCGGCCGTTATCAATGGGGTGTTTACTGTTTTCGTCACGTCTGAAAATGGAACGTCGGAGTTCGGGTTTACCGGCGTTGTGGATGATGAAGATCGCGTTTCGGATGATGATATAAATTATGAGGTCGGCCCCGGACTTGTAAACGTGCTGAATCCTGGGGAGAAAATAGAGATTGCGGATGCAAAGCGCCCTTCCTCTAATTTTGATGCTTTTGTAACATCCCTTGCAAAATATGTCGGGGCGGCGCTTGAAATCCCTATGGAAGTGCTTATGAAAAGTTTCATGTCCAGTTATTCAGCTTCCAGGGCGGCGCTTTTGGAAGCCTGGAAAGCCTTCCGCATGAAGCGGACGTGGATAGCGGCGGATTTTTGCCAGCCGGTATATGAGCTTTTCCTTTCTGAAGCAATCGCAAAGGGCCGGCTTCATGCGCCTGGCTTTTTTCTGGATCCCATGATCCGCGCGGCATATTGCGGCGCACAGTGGAACGGGCCGGCGCAAGGCATGGTTGATCCGGTCAAAGAGGTATCGGCCGCAGAAAAACGGATAGAGATAGGCATTTCCACAAGGCAGAGGGAAACAACGGAACTTCTTGGCGGGGATTTTGAAAGCAATGTGGCGCAGCTTGCCAGGGAAAAACAGATCATGCAGGCCGCCGGCCTATCATCCGGGAAGGCATCTTCCGGAGGTGCGGATGCTGGAAAAGAAAATCTGAAAGAAAGCGAGGAAGAAACAGATGCAGAGGGAACCGAGAGTGACGGCGACGCCGCCGGCGAGGATGGCGGCGAATCCGAGGAATAACAAGTTCTGGAATTTCATTGATAATGGGGATTCGGCAGAATTACAGCTTTTCGGCACGATTGAGAGCGAAGAAAGCTGGTGGGATGATGATTGTGTCACATACCGGAGCTTTATTGACGAGCTGAACGGGCTTGGAAACAAAAAGACAATCAATGTGGCCATTAACAGCGCGGGCGGGGATGTATTCGCCGCTAACGCCATATATACGGCGCTGAAAATGAATGCCGCAACAGTTACGGGAACCATAATGGGGATATGCGCCAGCGCGGCGACGATCGTTCTTATGGCGTGCGACAGCCGCAGGATTGCCAAAAATGCGATCCTCATGGCCCATAATCCTTCCGTGAGCCTATGGGGTTCTTACCAGGCGGACGATCTGATCAAGCTGGCAGAGGTCACAAACACGGTCAAAAAATCCATTGTGGCGGCTTACATGGAGCGCCTGGACAAGACAGAGGACGAGATCGGGGAACTTATGGATGCGGAAAGCTGGTATGTCGGGCAGGAAGCCATAGACGCCGGATTTTGCGACGGGCTGATCGAGGGGGATTTTTCAAACGCCGCATTTTCTAATTGCTTCAAGGTGGACGGAGTTTCCTACACTTACGGGAAGTATATGGAAAACTTTGTTCCGGATGAAATACGGAAAAAGGTTCAGGCACTTTCTAAAACGCCGCAGAAGGGCGCCGGGGCTTTTTCAAATAAACCAATTTCACAGAAAGGAAGTAAAAAGATGGATGAAAACATGGTAACGCCGGAAATCAAGGACGCCGCAGGGCTGAAAGCGGCATATCCGGAAATGTGCGCCCAAATTGCGGCGGAAGCCGTAAAGAATGAGCGGGAAAGGCTGAAGGCCATTGACGAGATAGCGCAGGGGATCCCGGCTGACGTTCTGGAAAAGGCAAAATATACGGAGCCGGTCACGGCCGCCGATCTTGCGCTGGCGCAGATGAAAGCCAACAATAAGGCCGGCCAGAAATTCATGGATGATCTGGAAAAGGATCTGGAAACGTCCGGTGCGGCAGCAGTCGGCGGGGATCCAAATTCCGGCTATGATCCGGAGGGAGAGCAGCGGGTGCAGAGCGCCGAAAAAGTGAGCGGGTTTGCCGCAATGCTTGGAAAAGATAAGAGAAGGGGGAAGAAATGATGAAAATGTTTGAAAAAACCGGGGAGTTCAAGCCGGATTCCCTTATTGTATCGCCGGATTTTCCCATTCTGAAAGAGGGGATCGGCCTGAAGGCCGGGTATGGAGTGCTGAAACGCGGTTCCCTCATCATGAAAGGGGCTGACAATGCCGGATATATCGCCGGAACCACGGTTGACGGTGTGGAAATGAAAATTTTCGGCATCCTTACGGATGATACCGACACGGGAACTGACAAGACGGCAGGCAATATTCCCGCGGTTGCATATCAGAGCGGGGAGTTCAACCGCGGGGCGGTGGTCGTTTCCGGAGAGGGCGCAACTGTTGACACTTTCGAGGACGATTTAAAGGGGATCAATATCTACCTTCGCAGCGTCCAGAATTACGAGTAAGGGGGGCTTAAAATGGCAGAGTACACCACTATTGAAATGATACAGGCGATTGACCAGACGCCGCCGGTTCGGAGCTTTCTGCAAAAGACTTTCTTTCCGGGTGATGAAACGCACGTCACGGAAAAGGTTGAGTTTGACGTAAGGAAAGGGAAGCGCATTATGGCGCCTTTCGTTTCCCCGCGCAAGGGCGGCAAAGTGATCACGCGCCAGGGATTCCAGACGAATCAGTTCACGACGCCGAAGATCGCGCCGGAAAGGGTTCTGACCGTTGACGACATTACCAAAAGGACGCTGGGGGAAAACGTCTATTCACAGAGGACGCCGGCCGAACGTGAGGATGAACTTCTTGCGAAAGATTTCACAGACCTTGAAGAATCCATTGACAGAAGAAAAGAATGGATGTGCCGCCAGGTACTCTATGAAGGGAAACTGGATGTTGTGGACGAGGACGAGGGTGTTGACGTGCAGGTTGATTTTGGCTTCACAAATATTTATGTGCTGGGGGCTGATGAAGTCTGGTCGCTGGCAACCGTGGATCCGTTGAAAACGCTTCGGTCGATCAGAAAGAAAATTATCAAAGACACTGGAAGGGCGCCGGACATGATGCTTTTCGCGTCTGACGCAATAGAAGATTTCATGGACAATCCTTTTGTTATCAAGGCAATGGATGTTCTGAATATGAAAAATGTTGTGATTGAGCCGCGTGTTGTGGATCCGGCGCTGACTTTTTACGGCAGGATTGCGGAGCTTGACATGGATATTTATACCTATGATGAATGGTTTTTGAATGACGACGGAGAGGAAGAAGCACTTATCCCGCCCGGAACCGTTCTGATGGGCCATTCCACGGGCGAAGGGCAGATCGAATATGGGCTTGTCACGCAGATGGAAGATAAAAAATTCCAGTCCTATGAAGGCCGCCTGGTTCCCAAAGTGTGGGCGGATGAAAAAGACGAGGTTAAAAAGGTGCGGCTGACATCCAGACCGCTTCCGCGTCCGTTTGATGTGGAAAGCTGGGCGGTTATCTATGTAAACAAGAACGCAGCGGGAAACTGAGGAAAGGGGGAAATGAAAATGAGATACAAAACAAAAGTGACAGTTACCACGCAGGGAAAAGTTTTCAAGCCGGGTTCCATCCTTCCGGAAGATCTTTCAAAGTCTGACCTGGCATTTCTGAAATCAAAGAAATTCGTTGAGCCGGCGGACGTACCGGCCGCAGCCTATGAGGAGCCGGAGGAAGATCCGGAGGATGAACAGGAGCCGGAAAACGGCGGTTTTGACGGTTTTAACGTAACGGAGCCGGACGGGATGAAAAATCCGGATGAAATCCGGAAAATCCGTTCAAAGAAAGAGGTTGCCGCATACGCAAAAAAGATCGGGTTTGATCTGGGGGAAAATTACGAGGAAAAGGGCCTGAAGGATCTGCAGGCCGCCGTCATTGATTTCCAGGAAGAACAGATGGAAGGCGGCGCCGGTGCAGAAGGGGAGTAATGCGGCATGAGGTCGTTCAAAGAACAGCTTGAAAAGGATTTTTCACAGACGTTTTTCAATCCGGCGGAGTTCGGGGAAATCCACACAATAAACGGGGATGAAATCCTCATTGTTGTGGATAATGAAACGCTTCTGGAACTGAACCTGGGGAAAACATCCGACACAGACGGCATTTTCCGGGATGATAAAATGTTTTTCGTCCAAAAGAAAGATCTTGGTTTTGAGCCGGTAGTCGGCCAGATCATTGAGCTTGACGGGGAATCTTACCCGGTCGGGCAGGTGCTTGAAGATTATGGCGGCTATACCATCATTTTGAGGGGGAATGCGGGTTGATTTATTCAGAAATAAAGGTTACTGGCGTAAAGGAACTTGAAAAAAAGCTGGGGAACCTAAAAAGCAAGGCCCCGCTGGTGCTTGCAAGGGCAATCAACCGGGCGGCGCAGAAAGCAAAGACTGAAACAAAAAGGGAAGTTGCTGCAAAATATTTTATATCGCAGGGGGATGTTCTGAAAACGGTCACACTTTCAAAGGCATCCACGGCGAAATTATCCGCGGAGCTGAAATCAAAAGGCGGCCCGATCGCCCTGTCAAAATTTAAGGTCAGCCCGAACCGGGGAGTAAAGCGGACGAAAAGGGGCTATTCCCCATCCGTTTACAAGGCGGGAGTGGAAAAGGCCGGCGGCATGAAGCCGCTTTCCGGAAATCCGAAAGCGTTCCTTGCAAGCATGGGTTCCGGCCACAGCGGCGTAATGACCAGGAAATCCGCCAGAAGGCTTCCCATAAAACAGCTTTACGGGCCGGCCGTTCCATCCATGATCAAAAATGATGAAGTGCTTGGAAATATACAGGATGCGGCGTCTGAAATGCTGGAACGGCGGATTGATGCAGAAGTAAACAATATCTTACAAGGGGGGCGGTAAACGTGCAGACAGACGTTCATTTGCAAAGATCGCTTGTTGAGGAAGTGAAAAACGAACTGGAAGGGTATACATCAATCAACAATGCGGGGGAATACCTGCATTTTAACGTATACCCACAGAACCTTCCGGCAAAAAAAGGAAAAAATGATGATGAACATTATCCGTATGTGCTGGTATGCCTGGATGAAGAGGAAATAGAGGACGAGGATTCGGAAATTCTTGTAACCGTATATTTCCAGGTGGGGATCATTGACAAGAATCCTAACAAGCAGGGCCATTTTGATGTTGCAAACGTCATGAACAGGCTGGCCAAAAGATTTCTGGAAAACCGCATTGTAAATCAGCGTTACCGGATAAATTTTCCGCTGATTAAGAAATTCCAGGAAGATGATACATGGCCGAAATTCATAGGCGGCATGGCCACGTTCTGGACGGTCGCCGCGCCCAAAATAAGGGAGACGGAATATGACTGATACTAACGGAATGACCATGTACATAGGCCCGACGGTCCGGGGCGTGGCGCGGCATGGGGCCACATTTTCCGGCGGGCTTCCATCCGGGCTTGAAAAACTGGCGGCGGCCATGCCGATTATGCGGAATTTGATTGTTCCGCTTTCCACACTGGAAAGCGCAATGAAGGAAGCCAACACGGAAGGGGCGGCGCGCGCCGTTGCTTATGACCGGGTTCTTGCGCTTTCACAAGAGGATGTAAAAAAACTAATGGAAGGAGTGTAAACATATGTCTAATTACAAACATGGCATAAGGACGCGGCGCCTTGCCACGCAGCTTTCCGTTCCGATCACTTCGGACGGCTGCATACAGTGTGTTGTAGGCACGGCGCCGGTAAACCTTGCGGAAGATCCGTATGACACGGTAAACAAGCCGTTCATGTTCCACAGCAAGGCGGCGGCAATCGCAGGGCTTGGATATTGTACAGATTTTAAAAACTATACATTGTGCCAGTCCATGTATGCGTCTTTTGACGTTTTCGCGGTTGCGCCCATTATCATGATCAATGTGCTGGATCCGACAAGGCACGTCAAGGCGGAGCTTTCAAAGACCTACGAAGTGGCGGCCGGGAAAATCAATATCAAGGAAACGGGGATCCTTCTGGATCAGCTTCAGATTGGTTCCCCCGGTGAATCGGATAAACTGTATGAGCCGGAAAAAGATTATATTGCATCCTTTAATGCAGATGGAACCGTCACGGTTGCGGTTGTAAGCACTGGCGCGGCAGCAGCGGAAACGAGCCTGAAAGCAACTTATACACAGATTGATCCGGAGGCCGTCACATATGAGGATGTGATCGGTTCCTACAACGTAAAGACGAAGAAAAGAACCGGAATGGAACTGATCGGGCGCGTACATCAAAGGTTCGGCGTCGTTCCGTCCTTGCTTCTTGCGCCTGGATGGTCGCACATTACGGCCGTAAACCTTGCCTTGAACGCAAAGGCGCAGCTCATATCATCCCTTTTCACGGCAAAGGTTGTTTCTGACCTTGACACAGCCGAGGGAAAAGCGGACGGGATGGAGAACGTAAAGGAGTATAAGGACAGATCGGCATTGTCTGACCGCAATATGATCGTGTGCTGGCCGCTGATCGGCGTTGGCGATTACAAATATTATTTCAGCGCGCAGCTTGCGGCACACCTGGAATATCTGGCGGCATCAAACGGCGGTGTTCCGTCACAGTCGCCGGATAACAAGGATCTGAAAATCACGGGGCTTTATACGGCCGGCGGGGAAGAAATCCTTATGGACTTGGACGAAGCGAACGATTACCTGAACGCTTGCGGCGTCGTGACGGCGATCAATATGAACGGGTGGAAATGCTGGGGCAGCAATACGGCGGCTTACCCTTCATCCACGGATCCGCTTGACCGCTGGATCAACATTGTAACCATATTTGACTATATCGAGAACAATTTCAAGCTGACGTTTTTCCAGAACGTCGGGGATCTGACGAATTACCGTCTGATTGATGAAGTTGTTTCCGGCTTCAATATGCAGCTTAACGGATTGCAGGGTTCCAATGACATAGCCGGCGGGGAAATCGTTTTTGACCATGACGAAAATCCGATTGCGGAAATCTTAAACGGGCATATCATGTTCCATACCAGGATAGGCGGGTATGCGCCGGCGGAAGATATTGAAAATGTCTTTGAATTTGATCCGACAATCACGCAGGCGGCGCTGGAAGGGGGCGGTGAATAATGGATAATGGGTATAAAATCCCCACTGTTTTAAACAATTTCAATACCTATGCTTCCGGGCATAAATACGTTGGCGTTTCATCCGAAACGACGCTTCCCAACTTTGAATACCTTACGGAAACTTTCGAGGGCGCAGGCATTGCCGGGGAGTTTGAGGAAGCCGTGGAAGGGTGTTTCGCTTCCCTGGAATCAGAAACATCTTTCCAGAATATCGGGAAGGAATATTTCCTTTTCCTGGCGCAGACAGGGATCGTCACTTACCGGGGTTCCATGCAGGTACTCAACACGGCGAACCAGACAAACGACTTCCAGCAAGTTACCGTTGTGACAAAGGGGAAAGTCAAGTCTTTTGAGCTGGGGGTTCTGAAAAGGGGTGGAAAAGGCGAGCCGAAAATAGTCAGGGAGCTTTATTATGTCAAGATCACGATCGGCGGTCAGGAAATGATCGAGCTTGATAAATTCAATATGGTATGGAAAATCAACGGAGTTGACCGTCTGCAAAAAGTACGGTCACAGATTTAGGCGGATAAAGCCAGACAAACAATAGAAAGCGAGGATTAAAAAATGGATTATCAGGAAACAAACAGGGAAGATTTTAATGCGGAGAATATCCAGTGTGATGAAATTCCGGTTGCAACGGTCACGGACGAGGAAGCAAACAGGCTGATCCCGGCGGATGCAGCGGCAGATGATGAAAACTATCTGATGATCACTTTCGGAAAGCCCTATGATTTTGAGGGGGAAACCTTCAAGGGGATAGACCTTTCCGGGCTGGAAAACATCAAGGGCCGGCAGCTTACGGCGATTGAAAAGGCCTTCGGGAAAACGGCCGTTGTTTCATCCATGCCGGAAACCACATCCACATACGCAAAGATCGCAGCGGCAGCGGCAACTGGCCTTCCGGCTGAATTTTTCGAGGATTTGCCCGGAAAGGAAATCCGGAAGATCAAAACAGCGGTAACACGTTTTTTCTACGAGGACGAATAAGGTATAACGACGGGCGGACGCTTCAGAAAAGCGCCGTCCGTCTTTCTATATCCGGCGTATCTGATTACATAGAACTTATGGAGCTTCCGGTTCTTGAATTTCTGGAAGTGGCGCAGGAGGTGGCCGAAATTGGCAGGGAGCAGAAGTCAGCACGAATTAACCGTCGAAATAGCCGGTAAAATAGCTTCGTCTTTTGGAAGTGCCATTGGAAACGTAAATAAGCATATGGCCACGCTTGGCAAGGTAGCCGGGGGCGCGGCAAAACTGACGGCGGCGGGGATGGCAGCAGCCGGAACTGCAATCGCCAGGGTTGTCGCGGCTTCGACTAATGTAGGGAAAGAATTTGAAGCCCAAATGTCAACGGTTGCGGCCATTTCCGGGGCAACTGGAAACGAACTGGCGGCGCTGGAAGCAAAGGCCAAAGAAATGGGGGCCACAACGCAGTTTTCCGCAACGGAAGCAGGCCAGGCAATGGAATATATGGCAATGGCCGGCTGGAAATCCTCTGATATGGTGGACGGCATATCCGGGATCATGAATCTGGCGGCGGCATCCGGGGAAGATCTGGCATCTACATCCGACATTGTGACGGATGCGCTGACGGCTTTCGGAATGACCGCTTCAGACAGCGGCCGGTTCGCGGATGTGCTGGCGGCGGCATCCTCAAACGCAAATACAAACGTCGCTATGCTGGGGGAATCCTTTAAGTATGTGGCGCCGCTTGCCGGAACGCTTGGTTATTCGGCGGAAGATGCTTCGATTGCCCTGGGCCTTATGGCGAACGCCGGGATCAAGGGGAGCCAGGCCGGAACATCATTAAAAACGGCGCTGGCCAATATGTCCGCGCCGACGGACAAACAGGCGGCGGCAATGAAAAAGTTAGGGCTTTCGCTTACGGACGGCGAAGGCAACATGAAATCCATGCGTGAAGTCATGGTGGATATGAGGTCGAATTTTGCGGGGCTTTCGGAAGCCGAACAGACAGCGGCCGCAAGTACGATATTCGGGAAAGAAGCTATGTCCGGTATGCTTGCAATCATCAACGCAAGCGAAGAGGATTTTAACAAACTTACAAATGCAATAGACAATTCATCCGGAGCGGCGGCAGAAATGGCGGCAATCCGGCTTGATAACCTGGAAGGCGATATTACGCTTTTAAAAAGCGGGCTGGAAGGGCTTGGAATAGAAATTTACCAGGGCATAAACGCGCCTATGAGGGAAGCCGCACAGACGGCCACGGAATACGTGGCGAGGATGAACGCGGCTTTCCAGGAAGGCGGATTTTCCGGCATGGTTGAGGAAATCGGAAGCATTGTTTCTGACGCCTTACTGAAAATTGCGGAATATGCGCCGGATTTTATAGAAATGGCGGCAACGCTCATAAAAAGCCTGATAAAAGGGATAGCGGATAATTCCGGCAAGCTGGCAGATTCGGCGGCGCAGGTCGCAGCCGTTTTCATCAATGGGATTTTTGAGATAATCCCGCAGATAATCCTTGCCGGGATTGATATTGTCATACAACTGGCGGCCAGTATTTCCGGACAGCTTCCGGAGCTGATAAACAACGGAACGCAGGCGGTCACAAATTTCATAAGCGGGATCATAGAACGGCTTCCGCTGATTATATCCACGGCGCTGACGCTGGTTCAGACGCTTGTCAGCAGTTTGGGGGCAAACGCGCCGCAGCTTATAGCGGCGGCAATACAGCTTATAACAAGCCTTATAACCGGTATCGTGCAGATGCTTCCTAGTATCGTGCAGATGGGTATTCAACTGATCATGAATCTGGTGCAGGGCATATTAAGCAATTTGCCGCTTTTGCTGCAATCAGCGGTTCAGATCATAACAAGCCTGGTCAACGGCATAGTGCAGATGCTTCCAATGCTCATACAGTCCGGCATACAACTGATTATCAGCTTGATCCAGGGCATCATAGCGAATTTAGGGAACATTGTGCAGGCCGCCGTTCAGATAGTCATAACGCTGGCCGCCGGATTGATCCAGGCTATCCCACAACTGATTGCGGCTATCCCGCAGTTGGTAGGGGCGATCATTGACGCGATTTTAAATACAAACTGGATTGATGTAGGCATCCAGATCATAAAAGGGCTGATTGACGGCATCATAAGCACGGGGGCCAGCCTATGGAATGCAATCAAAAGCCTTTTCACTGGCGGGGAAGTTGACCTTCCGGACACTTCAAGCCAGAGCGCGGCAGTTGTCAACAGCTACGCCACGGGAATAGAAAGCAATTCCGGAGTTGTCGCGGCGGCAACAAGCAATATGTCCGCCAATGCCTTCAGCAGCTTGGACACGACAGCGGCAACGACAGCCGGAACCACAACGGCAACGGCCTATTCGGATGCGCTGAACAATTTCACGTTTGATACATCCGGCCTTCAAAATTCGCTTACGACAGCCGGAACCGCAGGAAGCACAGCTTTAAGCGAAGGGCTGACGGCCGGATCCCCTATGGTGGTAACGGCAGTTGACGGCATGGCAACCAATATAAACACTTCGCTTGATTCTGGATGGAATACCATGCAGAGCAGCGCACAAAGCGCAATGAGCAACCTTACAAACACAGTCCAGACACAGGCACAGGCGGCGGCGCAGGCGGTAAAATCGGCTTTTGAGAGCATGACAATCACAATCCCGCAGCCGAAAATTCCGAGAATATCCGTTTCCACAAGTACCGTTTCCTATGGGGATGGCGGGAGCGTGAGCGTTCCGAACTTTTCCGTTTCCTACTATGCACAGGGCGGCATCATGGACAGCCCGACGCTTTTCGGCATGGTAGGCGGGGAAGCCGGGCCTGAAGGGATCATACCGCTGGATCCGTTTTGGAGCAGGCTTGACAGCGCCGTTTCGGCAGCAGTTGAAAATTTTGGCGGGGTATCGCAGGCAAGGCAAGACGCGGTTGCGCTTTCCGGTATGCAGTCGGCGGCCGGCGGCACGGATTCCAGGGCAAAAGAGCTTTACGGCGAGATAGCGGGGAACCACACGGAAAATATATCAAATGACAACCGCACTTCGGAAAATTCGCCGCATATCGTATTTTCGCCGCAGATTACGATCCAGGGCAGCGCAAACAAGGAAGATGTTCAGTCTGCGCTTTCCATGTCGCAGGAAGAATTTAACCAGATGATGCGGGAATACAACTGGCAGAACGGCAGAACGGCAATGGCAACATAGGAAGGGGGCTGATGTATGGACGAAAATAGAATGTATACCACGGTCCAGGGGGATATGTGGGATTATATCGCATGGAAATTTTACGGCAATGAAAAATATATCAGCCTTCTTTTTTCCGGGAATCCGGATCTTTTGGAAATCAGCGTGTTTTCAGCCGGAACAAAGGTTTATATCCCGGAGCTTCCGGAAGAGCTTGACGAGGATATGCCGGAATGGAGAGTGTAAGGGATGCAGGCCAGGCAATCATATGTTGTTGTGAAATACAACGGGAAGGACATTTCAAAGACCATAACGGACTATACAGAGGGATTCCAGTACACAGACAACGCTTCCGGGAAAGCCGATACTGTAAAATTAACGCTGAATGACCGGAGCGGGAAATGGTCGGGGAGCTGGATCCCTATACAGGGGGATTATGTGGAAACCACAATCCGGCTGACAAATTGGAGTTCTGAAGGGGATAACCGGAAATATAATTGTGGGTTCTTCCTTCTGGATGATATGGAGTTTTCCGGGCCCCCGTCCATTGCATCAATCGGCGGCATATCGACGCCGATCAGCACGGATTTTAATGTCACGCAGAAATCAAAGACATGGAAAAAAACAACGGTAAAAGGCATCTTGAAAAAGATAGCGGCAACCGCTGGGATCGGCCTTTACTTTTCCGGCCAGGATTACCAGATTGACGAGCTGGAACAATCCGGGGAAACGGATCAGGCCTTCGCTTTCAAATTGTGCAGTTCTTACAATCTGGCAATGAAATTATACAACAGAAAGATTGTTGTTTTCGATCAGACGGATTATGAGAATAAAAAAGCAAGCCTTACCATCAATAAAACACAATGCGAAAGCTGGCGCATTAAAAAGAAAATGACAAAAGCCTATGACGGCGTATCAATCAGTTACACGGATTCAAAGACGGAAAAAACGCTGAAATACAAATACATGATGCGGAACGGGAGCCGGATCCTAAAACTGAATGAATCCGCTGAAAGTTTGCAGGATGCAGAAATCAAGGCAAAAGCCAAACTGTTAGAACATAACCGTTCCTGCCAGACGGCAACGCTGAAAGTCAAAGGCGATACAAAATACATAGCAAGTAAATGTTGCAATCTTTCCGGCTTCGGGAAGCTGGACGGGAAATATTATATTGATACGGTCACGCATACCAAAAATCCGCGCGGCGGTTATAGCTGTTCCCTTGAAATGCACTTGTGCATTGTTGTAAAGGGCGTGACGGTCGCAAAGGTGGATTCCGGAAAGACCACAAAAAAGGCTTCGAGTTCATCCACGGCGGGAAAGACGTACACAATCGTTTCCGGCGATACGTTATGGAAAATCAGCACGAAATTTCTTGGAAACGGTTCAAAGTATATGCAGATATACAATCCAAATTCCGGGGTGATAGAAGCGGCGGCAAAGTCGCATGGGAAATCTTCATCCAATAACGGCCACTGGATCTATCCGGGAACCACATTGAATATACCGTGACAAGGGGGGATGTGAATTGTCTGATACAATAAGGGCCGGCTTTATATCGGCCATTAACTACGAGGAAGGAACGGCGCAGGTCGTTTACAAGGATCGGGATGATGAAGTTTCCCCCTATCTTCCCTTCTGGTCAAATGAGTACAATATGCCGGACATTGACACGCTTGTTTATGTGGTGCATTTACAGAACGGAAGCACAAAGGGGATGATCCTTATCCCCCCATTCACGAACGAACATCCCCCCGTTGAGGGGAAAAAGGGGATCTGGCGGAAGGATTTTGGCGACGGTTCCTATTTGCGTTATGATTATGAAACGCTGCATCTTGACATTGTTACCCATTCCGTAAAAATGCAGGAACTGGAAATAGAGGGGGATCTGACCGTAAATGGAAAAACCGAAATAGGAAAGGATCTGACCGTAAAAGGAAGAACCGACATATCCGGCAATGTGCATATTAAAGGGCATCTTACCGTTGACGGCGGCATTTCAGGGTAAAGGGGGGGCGGCATGGGATGATAGGATATTTTGGGGATGTTATCTTTGAAACATCCAGTAAAAAGATATGCACATTTAACAATATGAAACGGTCAATATCTGCATCTTATTCCGATCACAAACGGTATAAAAAGAAATCGGAACGGGAGTTTGAGGGCCCGGAGAACCAGACCGTATCTTTTAACATGAAATTTGTTGCCGGCCACGGCGTAAAGCCCTGGAGCATGGTTCATAAAATCACGCTTTATTGTGAAAAAGGAACGGTTTGCCCTTTTGTGGTTGGCGGCCACAAGATAGGCGGCGGCAAGTGGACGATTGACAGCATAGACGAAGATTATAAAACGGTATGGAACCGCGGCGAGCTTGTTTCCGTGGAAATTGCGGTCAAGGCTACGGAGTACCACTAGGAAAGGGGGCGGCTTTATGCTTGTTATAGATGGGGTTCAGATTGTCATAAACGGAGTATATGAGCGGGAACTTCGCAATGACATATTGGAGAAATGCGAGTTCCTTTTGACGCTGATAAAAGGCACGATCCCCATGAACCGGGATATAGGCATAGATCCCGGCATTGTTTCACAGCCGCTTTACATAGCACAGCAAATGTATACAATGAGCGCAATAGAAACGATAGAAAAGTATGAAACGCGGGCAATCGTGGAAGAAGTGCAGTTTGAAACAACGGCCGGCGCCGGAAACATGATTCCGAAAGTGAGGTTGATATACAATGGCGAATGAGATACAAAAACTTTATAACTTGCCGGAAATTTCCTTTATTGAGGGAATCACTTATGAGGGAATCTTAAATGAAATGGTGGCGGACTTTGAAACAAAATATACAGAGGAAACCGGCCGGAAAATCAAATTAAGGCCAGGGGATAAAGAACATATCCATCTAAGGGTTCTGGCCGGCCAGTATTACCAGATGTACCAACAGCTTGACTATGCCGCAAAAATGAACCTTTTAAAATATTCCAAAGGGGATTTTTTGAAACATCTTGGGGCATTTAAGAAAACATTCATCCAGGAGCCGCGGGCGGCGGCCGTGAAAGTCCGCTTTACGCTTTCGGAAGTCCGGAAAGATGTTATATACATACCGGAAGGAACACGGGTAACAGCCGGGGACGGCGTATATTTTGCAACGGATGATTATGCCGAGGTTGCCGCCGGGGAAAGCTATGCAGATGTTACTTGTACTTGCGAAACGGCCGGGGATATTGGAAACAATTATCAGCCGGGAACGATTGAAATAATCGTGGATCCCGTGCCATATGTGAAAAGCGTTGTAAACGTCACGAAATCAGACGGGGGTTCCGGAGAGGAATCAGAGGAAAGTTTCCGGGAGCGGATTTTCCTGGCGCCTTCGTCTTATTCCGTGGCGGGCCCGGCTGACGCTTACGAATATTGGGTAAAACAGTACAACAGCGCGGCGATTGAGGATGTAAAGATATATGAGCCGGTGGAAGCGGTTGTGGACATACGGATCCTTCTGCAAGGCGGCGCCCTTCCGAGCGAAACATTTTGTTCCGGCTGCCTGCAATATCTGAAGGACAATCCGATTATCCCATTAACGGATAACAACTATGTGTTGCCGCCGGATGTTGTGGGTTATGACCTGAAAGCCACTTACTATATATCCCGGTCGGATATAAACAATGTGAAATCAATCCAGGATTCCATAGAAGCGGCAAAGGACACATATTTAAACTGGCAGCGCACGAAGATAGGGCGTGACCTGAATCCGGATGCGCTGATTGAATTTGTCCGGGCGGCAGGTGGGAAAAGGTGCGTCATAGAATCCCCCGTTTTCACGGTGATCCCGGAAACATCCGTTGCACAGGAAAAAACCGTTGAATTTGTCTATGGGGGAATCGAGGATGATTAAACTATCAGATTACAGGACGCAGGGCGCCCTTCCGGTTCCAATGAGGACGCCGGAGCGGATCGCCCTTTCCTATGCTTTTGACAGGCAGAAAAAAATATATATTGAGCGGATGCAGCGCGCCTATATATGGGCTGATCTTGAAAAAGTGGATGATAACAAGCTGGATTTCCTGGCGGTTGAAAACAGGGTGCTTTTTTATAATTCGGATCTTGCGCCAGACGTGAAAAGGCGGCTGATCCGCAATTCAATCTACTGGTACATGAAATTAGGTACGCGGCAGGTCATGGAAGAAATGGTGGATATAGTTTTCGGGAATGAAAATACATCCGTTGAGGAATGGCACACATACGCCGGGGAGCCTTTCCATTTCCGGATCGCCGTTGGAACATCCGTGACGCAGACTTCAATCAAGGAATTTCTGCAATACCTGAACCGGGTAAAAAATGCACGGTCAAGGTTTGATTATATGGTTTTCCAGAATGGGATCACGCTGACTATTTACCAGGTATCAGAATACCAGGATTTTATATACACTTTTTGCGGCGAATTTGAATGTGGGGTGTACCCAAATACAGAAACCGGGCTGCAACCGCATGAAATCACGCTGACGCTTGAAGGGGATGCGGAAACCGGTCGCACGGCATACGGCGAAGCCGGAACGAAGCCAGATATATCAGTCGGCGCGGCTTTCGTGGAAAATACGCTGGAAATCCAGCCGGAAAGCATGGAAAAAGGCGTTTCTTATCCAACAGACGCGGAAACCGAAAGCGGCACATATCCGGACGCGGCGGCGGCGCTCATGCCGGTGGCGGCGGATCTTACCGTCCAGCCGGAAGGCGCGGACAGCAATTTCCCATATCCGGAAAACGAGGAATCCGGGGTATATCCGGAAATCATGGCGGCGCTGCATCCATCCGGGGCAGAAATATTACTGGACGGGGAAACGGCATCCGCGGGGGCGGAGTATGGCCATTCTGGCACGGTTCCGGACGTTTCCACGGGCTTTTCCGTTGCTAGTGCGGAAATATACGCACAGGGCGAAACGGGCGCAGGAAAAGGCTTATATGAGGCCACAGGCACATATCCGGATCCGGCGGTCGGAACAAAATTCACTGAAGTTCAGGTCGGGCTTGATGGAGAATCCGCAGAGGGTGAAATAAATTATCCCGCGGATGCTGAAGCCGAGAGCGGTTCCGTTCCGGTTCCGGCGGCTATCCTTGCGGCGGCAGAAAGCGGCGTTTCCGTTTCCGCAGACGGCGCCGGCCTTGACTTATATTATAGCACTGACGCGGACAAAGAAACCGCGGAGGAATGAAAGGAGATTTCAGACTATGGCAGCAGAAGCAAGCTATATTCCGCTGACTGATGCGGCGCTGGATGATTTCAAAGAGTATATCAAACATTGCGTTGCATATGCGGAATACCGATCCGGGAATACCTGGACAAAAATACCCATTTACAAAGTTGAAACGCTTCCGGATGGGCGGGTTGCTATTTTCGTTCTGTTTGACCACGAAGCGCCGGATCAGATTACCGGGATCCGCTTTTACCACAAGGCGGGCTTTTTGTGGGCAGGCGGCAATGAGAATTTAAACAAGGCGGAGTTTGACGAAGGGATCCTTTACCGTTATACGCTGAAACTTGTCCAGTCGTCGGGCAAAAGCTAAAGAAAGGCAGGTGTAAAAAATGTATATTCCGGTATTTTGGAAAGACAGGATTGTTCAATATCCGCGGCGTTTTTCTCATGAAAGCCTGGGAAATGGCCTTTATGATGTAAAACCGGCGCCGGGCGAGGTTGAGCAGAGAGGAACGCAGCAGAGCGCGACGAATTTTGGCAATATGGACTTCGGCACGCTGGAAAATGCGCTGATGGCGGCTTTTATGTCCATGAACCTTCGGCTGATGCAGGATTCCGTGGATGATATGCGGGGGCAGATCATAACGGCGGAGCTTACAAACACGCTGAAATTCCCCGCCACAAATGCGGAAAAGACAATCACGCTTCCGCGGATGGTAAACAATACGGATTACAGCGTGGAAGCGGAGATTGTTTCTTCAGATGGCCCGGTGGAACGGGTGGAAACCTATGGAAAGGCTTTAAATGCTTTTAAAGTCTGCTATTCCGGCAGCGCGCGCAAAGTGGCGTTAAAACTTCATGTGACAGGGGGGCTTTACTGATGGCGGCAAATGTGATTATAAAGTCAGACGAGCGCCGCAGGCAGGAAGCGGCATTGCTTAGGCAGTTTGGCGGTGGTTCCCGCAATAATTCCCCCCGTGAGAACCGGGAGTATGCGGAAGAAATCAATGCCAGGATGAACGAGGTTAAAAGAGAGGTAGGGATCAGAATATGAAAATTATTGAAGCGAACGAGGGGCCGAAAATTTCCCATACCACTATGGGAAACTGGCTGAACCTGGGGGATCAGATCATGTTAAATCTGGAAACTATGGAATCCGAAAAGCCGGAACACAGGGATATATGTGCGGATGCTTTCGGAAAGCTGCATACAGGGGAAGGCCTTTACTATGTGGCGCAGATTGACATTCCGGCCAGAGGGTTCACGGAAAAGGAAGTTGAAAATCCGGACTATGACGCGGAAAATGAGGACGGCGGGGAAGAATCCGGCATGAGTGGGAAAAGCCCCACAATCATCCAGAAGGATCCGATCCCGTTTTCTATGGACAATGTGACGCTGACGCTTTACGCATTAAAAGAGGGGGTGTTTTAATTGAAAGCCTATAATTTTGATAGCTTGAAATTTGCAACGGAAGGGCTGACGGGGTTCGGGTGTACCGTTATCCAGGATGATATAAACCTTCCATCTTTCATGATTCCGATAAACAAGCGGACAAATGCACAGCTTTTCACGGGCGGATCGGAAAAGACGCATTCCGCCTTCCTGGTGGATGATGTGGAATACAAACGCTTTTTCGCCAGCAAGTTTGTAAACTGCATCATTAACGGAAGGGCTTATTCATGGCCCGGCATGGATCCGGCGGCGGTTATCAATTTTGATAATTCTATGGCGGCCTGCAACGCAAAGGGCGCCGGCTGGCATATGCTTTCTATTGCGGAAAGGGCGGTTATTAACCACTTGATCCACAAGTCCGGGTTTGAGCCGCGCGGCAATACGCAGTATGGGAAAAACCACGCATACACATATGAGGTCGGAGAACAGACCGCGGACGAGGGCGACGGCAGCGGCGGCAGAAGGACAACCAGGACGGCAACCGGATCCGGGCCGGCTACATGGTTTTCAGACGGCACAAGGGAAGGGATCGCTGATTGGGTCGGCAATGTCTGGAAATGGATTTCCGGTATGCGTATTGTGGATGGCAAAATCCAGATCATGAACCAGAATATGCCCGCGAAACAGGTATCTCATGCGGCCGTTAGCACATACTGGAAAGAGATCCTTCCATCCGGCGCCCTGGTAGATCCCGGCGCGGCTGGAACGCTTGCCTATACGGCGGATTTCAAGGTGGGAACCGCAACCGGGGCGGCAAAAGCCGCACATATGGGAAATTTTGCTAATATGGGCGCAGTTACGGGGCTTACAATTCCGGAAATCCTCTTTGAATTGTTCCTTGCGCCAAAAGCAGGGGAAAGCTATACCGGCGGCTTCTGGCTGAACAATGAGGGGGAACGCTTGCCGCTCGTTGGTGGCTGTTACGACAACTCTTCGAACGCTGGTTCGTCCGCGCTGAGCGTCGCCTATCCCCGGTCGCGCGTGCACACGTCCATTGGCTTCTTTTCCGCTTTCCTTGAGTTGTGATCTGCAATCTGATAACAGTGTTCTGTTTGGGGCTACGGTAGTAGCCCCTTTATTTTGGCAGGAAAGGGAAAAGTAAAAAATATTATGGGAAATCTGAAAAGATATGACAGCCGGCCGAAAGGCGATCCGGAAACCGACGAGGGGCGGGATCAAAGAAACGGGTTGATCATATTGCAGAAAACGAAAGATTTAATGCAGTATCTTTATACTTCGTGGGTCAAGTACCCACGGAGTGAAAAGCCGGGGTTTGTGGCAGATTACAAGGAATGTCTGTTTGAATTTCTGAAATATATCATCACGGCGCAGAAGAAATATTTCAAGAAAACCACTTTACAGGATGCGGATGTTCAGCTTGAATTATTGCGGCTTTTCAATGATCTTTCGTATGACCTGCATTTTATTGATGAAAAGCGTTATCAAATTATTTCCGAAAGATTATGTGAGGTAGGAAGGCTTCTTGGCGGCTGGATTAAATCACAAAAGGAAAATAAATAAAATCCGGATGCGGTTTGTCCGGTGGGAACGGGTCAAATAACGCTTGCCGATCGTTGGTGGCAGTTACAACAACACTTCGAACGCTGGTTCGTCCGCGCTGAACGTCAACAATCCCCGGTCGAACGTGAACACGAACATTGGCTTCTTTTCCGCTTACCTTTTGAGCCAGGAGGGGAATGTTTACGGACATTCTCACAGTGCAAGGAAAAGGAAAGGGATCCGTTTCCGTTCTGGCAGATTGCCAGAGAAACTAAAGTTGCTGTCAATGCAGTTAGTACCAGGCATCCGGACGCGCCGCCGCAGAGGATGCACAGGGATTGAAGGGTGTAACGGATAGCGCGGCATTTCCGGCCGAAAGCTGGAAATGCAATCCCCGCCGCCGGCGGATGCAGCGGGGAAATATCCTGGAAAGGAAAAGGAATATTGAAAACCTTTAATGTGACGCATGATGAAATAATAAGTTTTGACAATCTGTTAGAAGCAGACCGGAACGCTTCCAAAAACAAGCGTTACCGTGACGAGAATCTAAAGTTTGCGGCACACAGGGAAGAGGAACTTATAAATATCAACAATAAGCTGGCGTATTTTCCGAAAGACGGGGTTCCGGGAAATCCCCTGGAATCATCCTATCATGTTGGGAAATACCGGATGAAGAAAATCTATGAGCCGAAGCCGCGGATCATCATGGCCCTGCAATATCCGGATCGCGTCGTGCAATGGGCTTTTTATCAAAAATTAAATCCGTTGTTTGACCGGCAGTATATCACGCATAGTTACGGATGCAGAAACGGCAAGGGAACCACGGCGGCAAGGGCGCAGCTTCAGACATGGCTTCGCAAGGCATCCAGGAGCGCCAAAAAGTGGTATGTGCTGAAACTGGACATAGCAAAGTATTTTTACAGGGTTGACCATGAAATCCTCATGAAAATACTTGCAAAGCATATCAAAGATGAACTTATCCTTCGTGACCTTTACAATCTGATAAATTGTGAGGACACGGCTTTCGGGCTTCCGGAAGGGGTTCAGCCGGAGTTATGCGATTAAGACGACTGGATCTATAACCGCGGTATGCCTATCGGGAATCTGACAAGCCAGATGTTCGCCAACATTTATTTGAATGAGCTGGATCAGTTCTGCAAGCATATCCTGCATATCCGGTATTACATCCGCTATATGGACGATATTATCATCCTATGGCCGGATAAAGAGGAATTGCACGGCATCCGCGACGAGATAGAAAGGTTCCTGAAGGAAAGCCTGCATCTTGAACTAAACAAAAAGACCTGCATCCGGCCGGCACATCTTCCGGTTACTTTTGTAGGGGCGCAGATTACGGCGAAGCGGATCCGTATGAGGAAAAGCACAAGGTTCCGGATGTTTAGGCGGATGAAATTTATCCGTAGGATGTTTGAAGCCGGCCGCATTACTTTTGAAAAGGTCAATAATACCATGCAGAGCTATTTTGGGCTGATTGAGCATTTCACGGCCGGAAACCTTTTGAGGAAAATTATTGATGAATTTTCCTTCCGCATTTTCAACAATACATAGTTCGGGAAACCGAGCTTTTTTATTGTCTAAAAATCAAGAAAGGGGGTTTTCCTATGTCAGAAACAACTTTTGAGCGTGAAGTCCTGGACCGTCTGACCAAAATTGAAGCGAAGCTGGATAGTTTCGACGCCGCAAAGAAAAAGACGTATGACAATGAAAACGAGATTATCCGGCTGACCGGGGATATTGACGGGATGAAAGAGCGGATCGGACAGTTGGAGGATTCCAACAAATGGCTGGCCCGGACGCTTGCGGCGGCCATTATTACGGCCGTTGTCGGTGTGGTGTTTGTGCTGATCCGCATGGGCGCCGGAATTTAAGAAAAGAAAAGCACAAAAATGAACTATGGATCAAGGAATTACAGGCGGCGCAGGCGCACAAATGGCGCCGCCAAAAAGAAACGTAAAACAATGGATATTGTCCTTGTTGTTGTCGGCGTGCTGCTGATTGCCTTCACGCTGAAAATGATCCATGTGTTTGAAACAACCGGAGCGATCCCAGATACTTTATGTACTTGCGTATTTGCGGCATTGTCCGGGGAGTGTGGGATCATGGGCTGGATCAAGGTCACGAAAGACAAATACACGGATCGGAAATGGCAGCAAGAGGACAGGGAAAGAGAGAAAAGAGAGGTGAAAGAAAATGACGTTTGAAATTTTTATGATGGGGCTTTTGCTTGTATCGGTATTGACCGGGCTTTTCACGGAAGCAATAAAAGGCTGGCTTCTGGAGCGCGGGAAGAAATTCTATTGTAACGCGCTGGCCGGATATGTTGCGGCGGTGTTGTCCGTCCTGGTATCGGCCGGTTATCTGATTATCACGGAAACGGCCTTTAATTTGAAAATGGCGGTTTATCTGATTGCGCTTGTCCTTTTGTCGTGGCTGGCCGCAATGGTGGGATATGACAAGGTTATCCAGTCCATAACGCAATTTAAGAAGGGGGCTTGATTATGGCGCTTATGGGAAAAGATACAGCGGAAAAAATCTGGAATTATCTGATCGCCGCCGGCCTGAACAAATACGGCGCCGCCGGCCTTATGGGGAACCTTGACAAAGAATCGGGGCTGAATCCGGAGAACCTGGAAAATTTGTGTGAAAGGCGGCTGAAAGAAGCCGGAAAGCCCTATTGCACAGATAAAAGCTATACGGCGGCGGTTGACGCCGGACAAATAAGCCGTGCGGAATTTCTGCATCCGCTTCCCGGCAAACGATACGGGTATGGGGTGGCACAATGGACTTCCGAAGATCGCAAGGCCGGGCTTTACGATCTGGCAAAGTCAAAAGGCGTTTCAATCGGGGATCTGGAAATGCAGCTTGAATTTTTGGTCAGGGAGCTTTCCACGAGTTACAAGGGTGTGCTTTCCGTTCTGAAAACGGCCACGGACGTGAAAACGGCATCCGACAAAGTTTTGACCGGGTTTGAATGTCCGGCGGATCAGTCTGAAGCAGTAAAGGCAGAGCGCGCCAGATGCGGGCAAGGGTATTTTGATAAATACGCGGCATCCGGCGGCGGAAAGGGGGAAAATATCATGGGAATAAGAATAGGCCATGCAAGCATTTCAGAAAACGGAACCACGAAAGGGAAAGCCGGGGATCAGACCGGAAAAGAAGTCTGCATCCGGGAATGGTACTCTAAACCGTGGGATTACATGGCGATCCATCCGGATGCAAACGTCCGGGAGAAACACGCGGCGGCCGTTGAAGCGGCTTGCAGGAATGACAATATCGGTTATAACTGGTTCGGGGAGAGTGACCGCAACAGCCTTTACAGGCTGGCAAAGGCGGTCAATTTTGATCTGTCAAAAGTAGGAAAATGTAATTGCGATTGCAGCAGCCTTCAGAACGTGGCGGCGGTGGCATCTGGATCCGGCGCAACATACGGTTCAAACGGCTGGACTACATCCACAATGAAGGCCGCCCTGGTTGCCCTGGGGTATAAAATCATCACAGCCAGCACATACCTGAAAAGTTCGGCGTATTGCGTCCGCGGTGCAATCTATGTAAATTCCGGTTCGCATACGGTCACTGGATTGGACAATGGGGCAAATGCGGGAAAGACGCTGGCGGCGGCTGGCATTTCATCCGGAGCGGTTCCTTCCGGCGGATCCGGCGGGAAGAAATCCATTGACCAGGTAGCAAGGGAAGTTATTTCCGGCAAGTGGGGAACCGGCGGGGCAAGGCAGACGAAACTTGCGGCGGCTGGCTACGATTACCAGACAGTGCAAAACCGGGTAAATGAAATCTTGAAATCCGGAAACAGTGCGAAAAAGTCCAATGAGGAAATCGCAAGGGAAGTTATAGCTGGCAAGTGGGGCAATGGAGAGGATCGGAAAAACCGTCTGAAGGCGGCAGGGTACGATCCGGCATCCGTCCAGAAATGCGTAAACAAAATGTTATAGTACATATTATTTTGTTTTCAAAAATACATTTGACAGTTTATAAAGTGTGTGGTACAATGGGCGGCGAAGGGGGTTCTAAAGGGGGTAGAAAAACGGACGGCGGCAGAAAGCCGCTATTTGCCGTTTTAAGCCGCTTTTCTTTCAAGCATGAGGAAATCCCCACACACGGCCAGAAAATGGAACGTGGGGGCAGATAGAGGGCATGGCGGCGGCTTTCCGGCCGTCTGCATATGTCCAGATTCATCCGGCGGCTTATCTTTTTCGTGAGGCCACGAAAAAGGCCGGACACGTTACGGATTATTTGCCCTTTCTGGCGCACTGACAGCCCCAAATTGCCGCTTTAAACATCCATGCAGTAAAATACACGCTAAAGGCCATAAAATCGAAATATGAGCCTTTAGCGTGTTTCTCTGATAAACTCTGATATATTCTGATAAACTCTGATTTACTCTGATTTTCTATGCTGATAAAATTTCTTTTGCAATGCTTTCCAGAAAAGACTTCCTTTCTTTCTGATCCATAACGCATTTTGAATCTTTCCCAAAATCCCATGACATTCGCTCAATCGCTGGAATCATGCTTTCGGCTTCGCTCATGAAATGCCCGGCCACTTTTGAACGGTCAATGTCATTTCTGACTTGGATCCGTGCGTGTTCGGCGTTCCATTGTTTGGCTTCAGCCCTTTTCATCCAGCTATTTGTTGTTATCATGATAGGCCAAAAACAGATATTATGTTTTGCCGTGCTTAATTTTCCGGTTTTAGAAATTTTCCGCAGGCAGTGATCGGAACCAGACCATCCGGGATCCCCGGCAGAGCGTTCCACAAAATAAAGCCCATTGTCATTTTTGAAATATGCACCGCTGATTTCCACGACATCCCCCGTCTTGATTTCCACGTTGTTCATATCCAGCATTTATATTTACCTTTCCTTTCCGGCGGCCTTTTGGCCGCCTATGTGATTGATTATGCAGTTGCTATTTTCTCTACCTGGTCAGCCGTGAAAAGAAATGCTTTTGCAAGGTAGTAATGATTAAGGGCTTCGCCGTCTGTTTCACCGTCCGCTTCAGCAGATTTTTTCTTGCTGGTGTATTTCCAAAGCCGGGTTGTGATTTTTGCGTGTTCGCCTTTTCTTACGATATATCCGGCGCTTTTCCATGTCTGGAAAGTATGTAATGGAATCATATGCCCGCTTTCAAGGATTGCTTCGACTTCCTCTTTTGTGTAAAGCCCGTTTGTGATTGCTTCGTTGATGATGATTTGTGTATTTGTCATTTTTATGTACCGTCCTTTCCTTAACTTCTGATTGTATTATACATTTTAAAGTGTATTTTGTCAAGTATAAATGTAAAGAAAAATGATAAAAAATAAAGTAATTTTTTAAGATTGACATTTTAAAGTGTATAATCTATAATATCAGTATTACACAAAGAAAGGGGGCGGCATCATGGCAGAAATGAACACAGCCGAAAAAATCAGGCTTATAATCCGGCGCCGGAATATGATTCTTGGGGCCGTTGCTGACCAGACAGGCCAGACGCGCCAGAATTTTTCCAACAAAATAAAGCGCGGGGATTTCAAGGAATCAGAGCTTCGGCAGATTGCGGAAGTGCTGGGATGTGATTTAAAAATTGTATTTGTAGACCGGGAAACCGGAGAAGAAGTTTAGGGAAAGCCGGAAACAATGGGCTTCCGTTTTCATGTTTACTCATACAAACGGGGAACCGGAGAATTTCTATGCTGATGGTACAGCATACTATGTAATAAATAACAACATGGGTTATGACGGTGATCTGAAGCTTGCGATGATTCCTGAGGATTTCAGGGTATCTGCTTTGAATGAGACTCTGGATGATAACAAGGTTCTGATTGAGGATGCGAACTCTGAGTTGAACAGATTTGCTCTTCTTTTTGAGTTCGATGGAGATGTGAAGCATATCCGTCATGTCCTTTATAACTGCTCTGCAAGTAGACCTGGCATCGAGGGCAAGACAAACGAAGAGAGCAGGGAGGTACAGACGGAAACTCTTACCATCAAGGCAACACCGCTTCCTTCCGGTGTGGTTAAGGCTAAGACCGGTAATGAAACAGACAGTACGGTTTATGCCGATTGGTACAAGGCGGTTTACATGCCAACCCTTACCGGTGTGAACACAAATGTAGAATGATAAGTTTGATGGGCTGGGACAGAAATGTCCTGGCTCTTTTACTTTATTTTGAAAGAGAGGACTTTGATTATGAGTATGGTTAAGAATATCGAAATTGACGGAAAGCAGGTGCCTTTTAGAGCCAGTGCTGCGATTCCGAGAATATACAGGATGAAGTTCCAGAGAGATATCTACAAGGATCTGGCGTCTTTGGAGAAGGCGATTGACAGCAACACTGAGGAAGTAAGCAACCTTGATTTGTTCTCTTTGGAGATGTTTGAAAACATTGCCTATGTTATGGCAAAGCATGCAGACCCGAGTATTCCTGATACACCGGAAGAGTGGCTGGATGATTTTAATACATTCAGTATTTATCAGGTGCTTCCAAAGATTATAGAGCTTTGGGGATTGAATGTCAGATCGGATGCAGAGGCTAAAAAAAACTTCGTGCAACAGACCGTCCGATGACAACACCGCTGTTCCTGTTGAGGTGCGTCCAGTTGGGGATTAGTATCAGGGATTTGGATTTACTCACGATAGGAATGGTGAATGATATGTATGTGGAGAGCGGAAATGATCAGGATGCGGACAAGAATTACAGTGTGCTGGCTACACAGGCTGATTTTGACCGATTTTAGTGAGAGATTTTCTTTCATGTACCTATTCTCAATGTATTTTGGATGACAGATGGAAAAGATGTTGATATAATAACTTATGGGATTTTGATTATGTTACAGATTTAAAGGTTATGAATATAAACCGTAAATTGAGAGGTACAAACAATGGCCGATGAGATTTTATTAAAAGCACCTAAGGTTGAGCAGCAAGTTAATATTACAATAAGTGGGGAAAATAAGTTGTATGATATAGCAGATACAATAAACTGTATGTTAAACGGTAGAAATTTACAGGATTACTGGAAATCCAAACAACAATTATTTATTGATTTAGTACAAGCAAAGGCTGATTATTGTAGTAATCAAACGGAAATAAATGCAAAGAGATTCATAAAAATAGCAAATGCTTACAAAGCTATGACGAATCCTGCTTTTGGTAAACTTGAACAAGAATTTGAAGAAACGATACAGGATGCAAAAAAGTTAATTCGTTGTCCTGAAAGCCTTGATAGTTTCTCAATAATGTGCTTTAAGAAAGCTTTTTCATCTTTTGAGGTATTACAGGCATATGGGACAAATGTGGATAAGTTTTTTGAACTTTTCAAATAATTGTCAGACATAAAAATGATTTTTTAGACGTATCTTAATAAATTTCGGTTTAAGCAGTTTATATCTGGGATAAAAACTAATCACAATATCATTCTAATTTAACGATTTAATTGGAAAGCGGGCATAATTATGGTAAAAAGATATTATTTGGATGGAAAATGTATTTTTTATTATGATATGGATGTGTTTTCATCAGATGAAGACTACACTAATGTCAATGAACTGTTTATTGATCCTATTCGTGAAAAAGTGTACAAAAAATATTATGAGAAACAATTAATTCAATCGTTACTTGAGAAAGCTCTTAGTAAAAATGATGTAGTATATAAGGCTTATTGTGATATTAAGCCTTTAATAGAAAATGAAGAAATATCTGTAGAATATATACAAGACGAAGAGGATACATTATTAAAAGCATTAATGAGAGAAAAATTAAATTCCGATGAGTTTCTGAATTTTGAAAAATTGTTAAATGAGACAGGAAATACTGCTTTTGTTGAGGAAATGGAATTTTTAGCAGATCGCAATTCTATGAACGAGCATTTATGGGAAGAATGTAAATAAGAAAACAATATAAATGTACAAGAAACTTAGCATGTAGGGATAATTGAATATAGCTTTTGAGTGGCATCGGTGCAATATCTGGTGCCTTTGTTGTGTAAAGAGTCGAGAAATCGGCTCCTTTTTCTTGCCATAAAATGAAGGGAGGTTCGGTATGGCTGCATCGAGAATTAAAGGTATCACCATTGAAATCGGCGGTGATACCACGAAACTTCAAACAGCATTAAAGGGTGTTAATACCGAAATCAGGAATACGCAGGCACAGCTTAAAGATGTGGAAAAGCTTCTTAAGCTGGATCCTGGTAATACAGAGCTTTTGGCGCAGAAGCATAAGCTGCTTGGGGATGCGGTTAAGGAAACTAAGGAAAAGCTGGAAACCTTAAAGACTGCTGCGGAGCAGGCAGAAAAGGCATTAAATGATGGAACGATTTCCAAGGATCAGTATGATGCTCTGCAAAGAGAGATTATTGAAACTGAGAATGAGTTAAAGAGATTGGAAGAGCAGGCGAATCAGTCAGCTACGGCGTTGCAGAAGATCTCTGCGACGGGTGAGAAGTTAAAGGATGTGGGTAGTAACATTGAAGGGGCAGGAAAGAAGCTTCTTCCAGTTACGGCTACTGTGACTGCGCTTGGCACTGCTTCTGTGAAGACTGCAGCAGATTTTGAAGCTGCCATGAGTAAGGTGGCGGCAGTATCCGGTGCAAGCGGAAAAGAGTTGGAAGACCTGACTGCTAAGGCCAGGGAGATGGGAAGCAAGACGAAGTTCTCTGCATCGGAGGCGGCTGAGGCTATGAACTACATGGCGATGGCTGGCTGGAAGACAGAGGACATGCTTTCCGGTATTGAAGGTGTGATGAACCTGGCGGCTGCTTCGGGAGAAGATTTGGCTACGACTTCTGATATCGTAACGGATGCGCTTACTGCCTTTGGTTTATCGGCTCAGGATTCGGGGCATTTTGCAGATGTGTTGGCGGCGGCATCAAGCAATGCGAACACCAATGTATCAATGATGGGTGAGACCTTTAAGTATTGTGCGCCGATTGCAGGTGCTTTGGGGTTCTCGGTGGAAGATACGGCGGAAGCCATCGTCTTATGGCAAATGCCGGTATCAAGTCCACTCAGGCAGGTACTTCCCTTCGAACCATTATGACAAATCTTTCCGGAGAGGTTAAGATTTGTGGGGAAAACATTGGTGAGGTGACAGTTGCCACCACCAATGCAGACGGTTCCATGAGGGATTTGTCAGATATTCTGGCTGACTGTAGAACCGCTTTTAGTGGTTTGTCAGAATCGGAGAAGGCTGCGGCTGCAGAAAGTCTGGTTGGAAAGAATGCCATGTCAGGTTTCCTTGCACTTATGAATGCAGGAGAAGGAGATATTGCGAAGCTCTCAGGAGCGATAGATAACTGTAACGGTGCTGCACAGAGTATGGCAGACACCATGAATAATAACCTGGAAGGTCAGCTCACTATACTGAAATCTCAGTTGCAGGAGCTGGCCATTTCTTTTGGGGAGATTCTGTTACCGGCGGTGAAAAAGATTGTTGGATGGGTGCAGGGATTTATTGATGTACTAAACAGTTTGCCGGACGGTGTAAAGGAAACCATTGTGACGGTTGCACTGATTGCTGCGGCGCTGGGTCCAGTACTGGTCATTATTGGCAAAATCATTACGGCAGTGGGTACGATTATGACCATTGTGCCAAAGGTTGTGGGTGTGATTAAGGAACTGTTAATAAATAACTACTTACAAAATATACCAAGTTGTGCTATACTA
>ERZ778515.87-NODE-87-length-78067-cov-6.805991_pt1 | contig 78067 bp, 121 predicted proteins | sample MGYA00510343_ERZ778515 | MGnify/ENA primary metagenome ERZ778515 (study PRJEB29527, sample SAMN07138965) | mouse gut metagenome | material: feces | host: mouse | place: China:Nanjing | collected 2016-01-25 ...
CATACATCATAAAAGGCTTTGAAGTTTGAGTGGTAATTTTTCTACAATTCCTTACTAAAGTGTCCAGAGTGCAAACACGATGTATCAGATAAAGCCGCCGCCTGTCCTCACTGTGGTTATCCTATAAGTAGTCCTACCAGTACAAAACCACGTATCAGAAATGGCAAACCTACAAAATTACCTAACGGGTACGGAACAATCTACAAACTGCCCGGAAAGCGTTCAAAACCGTTTAGAGCTGTCAAAACTGATAAATGGGTACTGGATGCCGCTACAGGTAAAAGCAAGCAAATACGCTTTACTATCGGCTATTATGCTACTCGTGAAGAAGCTATGATTGCTCTTGCTGAATATAATGAAAATCCGTATGACATTAAAGCGGATAGCATTACATTTTCAGAAGTATATAAAAAATGGAATGAGGGGTATTTCCCTACGCTCTCCAATCCGTCCAGTATCAGGACTATCACAGCGGCATACGCTTATTGTAACGGTCTTTATAATATGCGTATGAAAGATATAAGGGTATCACATTTAGAGGGTACTATCTTAAATGCAGATGTCGGAGACAGTACAAAGGGCAGAATTAAAAGCCTGTTTAATATGATGTATAAGTACGCTGTAGCGCATGATATTGTAGATAAAGATTATGCTTCTGTTATGTTTGCAAACGGTAATCCTATCAAGAGAGAACGCACAAAAGAACCCATACCGTTTACGGGTGAAGAAGTGCAGCAGTTATGGAATAACAAAGACTTGATACCTTTTGCCGATATGGTACTGATAGGAATATACAGTGGATGGCGGCCGCAAGAATTATCTATACTGCAAATTGCAGATATTGACCTTGAAGCAGGGACCATGAAAGGCGGCTTGAAAACGGATGCCGGTAAAAATAGAATTGTTCCTATCCATCCAATAATAAAGCCGTTAATTGAAAACCGTATGAAAGAAGCTGACACTCTGCAATCTGAATATCTCTTTAATGATGTAAACGGGCAGCAAGGTACATATATGACCTATGACAAATACCGCAAGAGATTTCAAAAGGTCATGGATAGGTTAAAAATGAAGCACCGCCCTCACGAAACCCGGCACACATTCATTACAAAGGCAAAAGCGTGTAATGTTGATGAATATATCTTAAAGCTGATTGTAGGACACGCCATAGAGGATATTACCGAAAAGGTATATACCCATAGAACAATGGAGCAACTAAAATCCGAAATGGAGAAAATCACAAAATAGAAAGGAGTTGATGCAGATTGATTGTAACAATCAAAAAGGCTCTACAGTACCGCAAATACCATAGAGCCACTACCCTGTAACAAGCACTCACGCAAATTAAAGGGAGTATGTTCATTGTAGCATACTTCCCGACCAAAAGAAAGGAAGATTTTACGATGAAGAAGATTAAGAATATGACCGCCGCCGAAGCAAAGGAAGCCTTTACCAAATGGGAAGCAAAGCACCCTCGGCATGATGATTTTGATTTTAACGCTGCACAAATAGGCAATTACAAAGAACTTTTTAGACAAGCTGATAGAGAAAGTATTATTGATTTGATTTATGACCTTTTCAATTATGGCTTTATGGCAGGATATAAGCAATCAGAAGCCGAACAGAAAGCAAAGATTGATAAGCGTATGTATAATGATATGCACCGCCGCCTTTTGGAACTTGTCTATTATCTGCCTTTTGGGTACAGAGCAGAGTATTTCTATTGCATGATGTCCTATTTATTGCCGGAAGATTGTTTTTATCTTATGCCGAACAGAATAACAAAGCCTATGCTTGAAATCCGGGCAGAGCGTGAGGACAGAAAATCAAAGGAAGCAGAGCCGGAGCCGGAACAGACCGCAGAAGAAAAGCAAGCCGGAGAATACCGTTGTAATATCGCAAGAATGATATACGATATTGAAAGCCTTGATACTATCGCAAGCATATATAGCTTTATCATAGGCTTATTGTCTGTCAAGAAAGGCGGTGCAGAATGAAAGAACATCTGATAAAGCAGGTAATGGAAATTATGAAACAGATTGATGATACCCAAGACCTTATAAAGATTTATACATTTGCAAAGACGTATCTTGAAATTCAGCAGGAGAAAGGCTGTGTCGCTGATGAATAGAAACGACATAGCAAAGGCAATAGCCGAAGATTTACTATATAATGATGCACTGGGCGAACATAATTTCTCTTATGATACTGCTGCCCTTCTTGAATATGTTTAGTATATCATTTTAGAGCATTTAAAGGATTATTCCTTGCTGTCTGGCACAATCTTCTAAATATAAGGAATAACCGTTGCATAAAACCGTATCAAAGGGTGTCTGCAAAGTGCAGATGCCCTTTTCTTTATCCTAAAAATTTGTGTGCTACCTCATGTGTGCTACCTGTGTGTTACTTGTGTGCTACGTGGCAAAATTAAGGGCTTCCGCTGACAATCCACATCAACGGAAACCCTTAAAGATACGCTATTTGTTAGAACTTCCCAGCCTTCGCTGCTTCCTCTACAGAGACGGCAACGCACGGATTTACGCCACTTATAGCCATTTTTGTTACCTCCACGTTGCCTATCCAGCAAATTTTCGCACTTGCGAGCGCTTCTCACGGCTTTTTTATGCCTCCGCTCCGTCATACACATAGCCTGTTTCTTCCCAAAATTTTATTGGCGATATGTAATAGTCATACTGAGAACTGCCCTCTTTCTTGAAGGCCACACCAAACTTCAAAAATCCTAAGATGATACCTTGTCGGATAAACTGCTGATCCTTTTTCATTACTCTAGCTGCCACAGCTACCGGAACATTCTCTCCGGTAAACTCTGGCACTTCTAAATATATCTTATTTCTATCCATCTGTCAATGCCTTCCTTTCCTCCTGCGCCGCCGTCAGTGCCTGTACGATGTCCTCAGCTTTCTTATCGCCTATGCCCTTTACGCCCAGGAGGGCTTGACGGACCTCTGCCTCCGACAGCCCTGCCGCCTCCTTCTTGCCTGCTTCGTACCCTCTCTGGTAGATACGTCCGCAGAAATCACTCATTTGCCCGTGATCCATCTTCTTGACTTCCTTGTACTCTTTCCTGTTCAGCTCATATTGTTTCAAATCTATTCCTCCTTTTCCTCCCTCACTTCAAACTCAAACATATTCTCGTCACATTCCGGGCAATAGTACGGATATTGCTTTTTTAATTCCTTGTCGTTCTCTTTCCTTACCCTGGAGCCGCAACGTATACAGACTTTTGCCACACTTATCGCCTCCTAATATTCAATTTGACAGGTAATCCCACAGTCTGGCATTATCTCGTTCTCCATTCTGCCTGCATTTGGATCAAGCTCGTCCAGAAAAACTCCCTTTATGCAGGAATGACCTACCTCTCTTTCTAATGCCGCCATTCTATAGAACACTTCCGGGAAGTCAACCCGAATTTTATTCCAGTAACCCATCCCGCCTTTGACGCATCCAATACAATTATTATTGGAATAGCCCATGTCGTACATTTGCGGGCGCCTTATCCCTAAGTCTCTCAACATGGCATGAGCATTTGCCTTCGTCAATCCACGCTCTACTAACGGATATTGATTTTTTATATTCAGATCAGACTCGTCCAGCCTTTCTGCCCGCTTCTGCTCACTGAGGTCATACCCCCATACATAAATCAAATTGCAATCCTGATGTAGATATTCCCACTCCTTCCTCACTCTTCTTTTGAGTACCTGGGTGCATTTCGCTCCATTGACACCGTTGACATATCTGAATTGCCTAATGACATTCTCAACACTGCAATAATTCGATTTGAGGATTTTGATTTGCTTTCGCAATACCCGCTCGCAATCCTTAATAAACCTCATGCTGTCCGGATGCTGATTATCAATATCAATATAAATAAATTCATCTATTGTATCTCTCTCCAGATAGCCAGCGATAAAGCTGCTTACCCCTGCTGAAATCCAGCATACTTTTAATTCTCGTTTCATAACACCACGAAACAAATTCCGTTCGTGGATAGGACCTCTGGCCTCCCATGCTACTTTAGTACGGCTTTCGCAAGGTAGCTCCCACTCGTACCTCTTTCACGCTGTTGATCGGTCCTTTTCTTCTCTGTGTTTATCACCCTCACAGGTCAACCCGGTTTACCGGGATTCGTTATTACTCCTTTCCTGATATGTTCTTAATGTGAAATTTATAATACTCTTTTCCCGCCTCTGCTCCCCATTCCTCCTTGCCGGTTCCAATGGATAAGGTACACATAACCTCCACCTGCGGAGCATCGCGGCCATATCCATTCTGCAGGATAACCGGCTTCGCCTTTAGCGTTCCTGGCTTTCTTAAAAGCTCCAGAACCGTTTCTGTTTCGGTGGCCGGAAATCCCAGCCACCGCATAATGCGAACCGTCCAATAAGGCTTTATCTCCCGGTATTCGTCGCCCTTCTCTCCGGAGAGAATCATATCCAGCCATTTCTTCTTGATCGGCAGAATCAGCACCCCATCACCCCCTGTCCCTCGCTGCAGAGCGGAACATCATCAGTAGTATTTCAGATACCGGCCTCGTCCTGTCTCTCCGCATTGCCTTTTTGACGGACTTTAATTCGTACCACTCTCCCCGGTAATGCTTTTTCTCCGGAACCAACACGCCCACCCCATACGGTACCTGGTCCTTTACCTTCTCGTAGACTTCCTCCGGCATGACATAGTAGTTATAATCTCCCAGGAAGTTGTGGCCGTTTTTCGAGTGGAAATCTTCGACTGAGGACTTAACCTCATAACAGAAGAAATCGCCCTTTTCAATGCCAGATACCGTATTGTTTACAGGCTTGAATTTCATATAGTCCACGCGCACCGCTTTGGTGGTAGCGTAATCAAACGTGACTTCCCTGGCCCAATAAATCCTCGGATCATTGTGCGGTGATATGTACCTCTGGACCGACAGCGACAAGAGTGCCGTTATCTCCGGCCTACTTTCCATCCGCCTCACCATCCTTATACAGATCATGGGAACCCTCGGCCAGCTTGTAAAATTCCTCTTTGGAGTAGGAGAAGCCGAATAGTGCCAGAATCTCGTCCAGCGCAATGACGACTTTCCCGCTGCTTTCTCTATAGGAGGCGTTCCACTCTGCCAGGTCTTTATCTGCCACACCACCGGCCGCATAAATCATCATCTTGTAGAGAAGCCCGATCCCGTCACGCTTTTTTTCGTATGCTGCCTTTTCCTCGTCCGTCTTGTCATAAAGAGAAGTCTCTCCTGTGATGAACTTTAACATCACCTGCTCGCTCATCCACGAACCGCACTGAATCATAACACCAAACAAGCGCTCCATCACCGTCTCCGGCTTTTCATTTTCGGGCTTGAACTTCTGCTCAATCGCCAGCTTTATGAAATCCGCCCTCTCTGCGGACATTTCTTTCTGCATGGCTTTGATCTGCCGCTTTCTCTTATCCTGCGCTTTCTGCTTAATCTCATACTCGGACAGCTCTCTCTTTTCCTTCCCCTTCCTTTTGATGATTGTAAAATTGCGCCAGTAAACCAGATAAAACAGTTCTTCCTTCGCCGCCTGCGTCTTGCACCCTGTCTTATTTGCCACTTCCTTATCCAGATCGAACTCCTTGACAGTTTCCCACTTCCCACTGTAACGCTCATTCTCAGCGCCTTCCGGAGCAGGCTTGATCCCATCGGCCTTGCAGAGCTTGATATATGCCTTCTCATGCTCCTTACGTTTCAATTCTTCATACGCCTGTCTTGCCTTCTGCGCCAGATTGTTGGAGCTGGTGGACTCTTTCAGAATCTTATCCCTGGTCTTGACATCCGGGATTTTCTCCAGCTCATACAAATCCTTTAAGGAAAGCTGAAAGCACTCGTCCTTTTCCTTCTCCTGCAGCACCTTTTGGTTGAGCTTCGCAATATTCAGGCGGTGCCGCACTGTCGTCTTTGAAAAACCGGTCTTTTCCGCAATGCTTTCCTCTGTCTCTCCCAGGTCAAGCATCATCTGGAAGCCATTTGCCTGCTCCCATATCGTCAAATCATTACGCTGCATATTCTCTTCCAGCATGATCGACACCTGTTCTCTCGGTGTCAGATTCTCAGCAATCTGGCAGGGGAATTTCTCTATTCCTGCCTGAGTACCGGCAGCATATCTCCTGTGGCCGATCAATGTCATATACTCCCCAGGCTCTCCTTCCACCGGGATAACCGTCAAATTCTGGAGAACCCCATTCTTTTTAATGGACTCCACCAATTCCGATAAATCCCCTAAATTCTTCCTGGGATTCTCCGGATGCGGCCTGATATGCGCCGCCTCAATATAGGTAATCACCTTTTCTTCCATCCATTCATCCTCCTTCACTTTTCCCATATTTTTCCTTTTTCCGTATCTGCCTTCAAAACAAAGGCAGGTTCCTTAATCGACTTCGACTGATCCGCTACTCCGACGATTGGATATACCATATCCCCAACTTTTACTTTCACATCAATGTAGTTTTCTTCGCCGTCCAAAATTCTGCTGAGCCGTTCCACGGTAAAAGAATCTTCGTATTTCTCTTTCCTCTGCCGCTTAAATTTTTCAAAATCTTCTTTGGACTTAAAGCATTTATCCTGGAAGTAATCCACGAAGCTGTAGCCATCCCCTCTGTCAACATACACACAGAACGTCTTATGTTCCGGATTCTTCCCGTATGCTCCATATCCGAGTAGCGTTCCTTTGTAGATGAAATGCCCCTCTGGCTCGTCCGGAAAGATAGTCAGGTAGACTTCTTTCCCATACATAGCATTTATGTCTATGGCTTTATTTACCCTAAGAAAATTCTCCATATTGCCTCCTTATTCTGCATTTGGCGGCACAAGGCCGCCAGATTGTTTTGATTTTATGATTTTTTGATGCAGAAGCAGAGCGGCACCCGAAGCGCATTGGACGCGTTCCAGTTGGACGCATAGCCGTGGTCGGAGACATGGCACGCCGTAGTCGAGGTGCCAGACCTCACGGACGCCAGCCAATATGTTTCCGTATCCTCTCCCTTTGCTTCGCCTTTCATTCTGTGCCTGCGATCCTTGTAGTAGTCCAGCTGCTCATATAATCCCTGATCGCCATAGCACTCGTCCTCGTCGAACACTTCCGATGCTGCAGGAAGAAACAGTTTGAACTCATATTCCTGCACGTTCCCCTCATGGTCCTTGTGTTTTCTTTTCACAGGAGTAATCGCCGCCTGCAAATCTTCCGGGAGCTGGCTCCAGATTTCCTCATTCAGATACTTCATCACATCGGAGGCCGCAATCCCGCACTTCGTATTCCCGGCATCACTCCATGGAACCTCTTTGCCGCCGACACAATCCACCGACTCAAACCGCACATACTCGTCTGTTGACTGAGTAACAACAACTGTCACATCCTCACCGGTTTTCAGGCGGAAGTCTACCTTATCCCCGACGGCCAGATTAACGCCAGCCATAATCCGGTTTGACAGCGTTTCCCACGGCATAACCGATTCCTGAACCATCCGGAGTGTTGCGTTGCAAGATGCCGGTGCCACCTCTCTCTTCTTTTCAGCGGATGCCGACTGGTGCTTTTCATCATGCTCCTTTGCATACCAGGCCATCTTTGCCCTCATTCCTTCGACCAGAGCCATCTTTGCCTCCGTCTCCCTCTGATCTCTTGCTGCCAGATGATTGTAAAAATCCCTGCTTGCCTCCATGACCGTGCCACTCTCTCCTGACACACTCAGTTCCAGACTTCCCGCCTTAATTCTTAATTCTTCCATGTTGCTTTTCTCCTTTCGCTATTGCGTATTCTTATATTGCTTTTATCTCGAATTTGCGAGCCTTGCGAGTAAAAAAATAGACTCTGCCGACACGCAAAATTCAATTCCTACACAGCTACCTCCAGTTGCCTGTTCAGCAGGGCATCAAACATCTTGAACCCATAAATAAACCCCTGCATTTCCGCTTCGATTGCTACCCCATACAGAGCATCCTCCAGCTCATTACTCTCCTTTGCCCTTAGCTGAGTGGCCTTCATCACTTCATAAAATTTCTTGTATCTCTCTGTCAGTTCCGCAATTTCCCTTCCTTCTACTGCCGGGCCTGTGATAAACTGATTGAACATATTGCAGTATTCCTCGTACTCGCTTCTCGGCTTTCCTTCCAGCAGGAATCCGCTTGCCATAGGAACCGCCGCCCGCTTTCCCGGATGAAAACGCTCCTGGACTGCAGCCCTCAGCCTCTCCGCTCCCTGGGCGACGCTCTTGTAATTGGTGTAGTCCTTCAGCCACTCGCAATACAGATTACACGCCTTCTCAGTCATTTCATACATAGGGTATTCTATGCCCTGCGGTATTCTGAAGGATGCCAGCCGGAACTCCCGCTTTTCCTCTTCACTCGCATCCGCACACAGGAATCTTGCAATCCGCTTGAAAATGATTGCATGGCTCTTACCCAACACTTCCGCCACTTCCTTGCTCGTCATGGTTATGGCCTGGCTCTTCTTTTCTTCCTTTGTCGGTGCAGGAGTTTTCAGAACAATCTCCACGATGTCATTTGCAGAAACGCCTCCGGCTATGCTCTTTATGCAGGCCGCAATTTTTTCGGCATCTGCGCTCCCGATATTCAGCGTTACACTATTCATGCCGTCCTCTCCTTTCTCAGTAATTTTAACAGCGGATGCCACGGCCTTGCGCCACGCATACGGCTGATAATCTTCTCCAGATCAATGTCCTCTCTCCCTACCTTCTGGTACCCCTGATACTTCCCGGCGTTTCTCTCGTTTACCGGCCTGTCGTGGAATCCGTCCGTAATCTTAAATCTGGCCGGATTTTTCTCTCCGTCGCTGAAGGCTACGTACTCCTTCGCCCCATGAATATAGTAGCCGACAATCTCCATATCCCTTACCTCCCTTCGTATCTGTCATGAATGGGGATCGGATACTTCGACCCTGTAATCTCCCGGAAACGACTGTCTGAGGTATAAAGGAAATTCCCGCCCATCATGTACCAGCGCCTCCGGAAATACAATGGCTTGCAGTCTATGTACTCACTTCCCGAAACCTCCCGCCATTCAATGTAGACACACTCCCGGATGTCCTCCGGCTCAAACGGTCCTTTCGTCTTTCCCAGGATATACAAATCCCTCCGATGTGCAGATATGCCGCCGTTGGTACAGTCACCCAGGCCACTTCTGTAGACCTCTGCCGTCAGTCCTGACTCAATATCAAAGTTGGTCCGCATCCAGTCCAGCGTCTCGTCCTTATATTTACATCCGCTCCATACGCCTTTCATGTATACCAGCTCATTGTCATATACCTGGATCGTCCAATACTCGTCGCCGCTCCTGACCGCTCTCAGCTGAAGATATTCCTTGCTCTCCGGATCAAAAGCCACTCTCATAATGACAAACTTATTGAACTTGTCATTGTCATGGACACTGTGCCGGTCTATGAAATCGTCCAGAAGCGTTTCTGCATATCCTTCCGGGATGCCGCCCTCCGGCTCAACAATATCTCCATGCTCCAACACTCCATATTTGTTTGAAATCTCGCACCATGTACCCTCTAAGTGGCACACAAAGCCATTCTTCTCAGCTCTCATTGCTTTCCTCCTGTTCTCTGCGGATTCTTTCTGCTTCTCTCCGCCCTGCAATTATTACATAGATGTCAATGTGAAAACCATTTACGATATTGACTGCCTCCAGCTCTGTCAGATTGCACCTTTCCTGAAGTTCTATCCGCAGCTTGCGCCTATCCCCTATGTCCTGCAGACCGTTCGGAGGCAGGAGCTTCGCTTTATCCCTATATTCGCTTGCTATCTCCTTTGTCAAAACCTCGGCCATGCCTATGCCCTTTCTACATAATCAACACTATTTGTCTGAAAACCATTCTCCGCACAGAACTCGATCCAGCACTCTAATAATTCCTGCAGGTTGCAAGCGTCAAACTGGGTTTCATCGCCATCGTTAAAACCTATGTTATAGGTGCCGCCACCTGCATATACGACACCCACTGCCGCTTTTCCTAACGTCACTCTTTCGCCTCCAGCCTTTCTAATTGCTCAATCACACGCTTCAGCGAATACTCAGAATTGCCGTTAAGGTGCCTCTGCCATGCTGACTGACTCGGCGCCCATCGGAAACCGTTACTTTTCAGAATCTCCCTTACCTCCGGCTCCGGCTTTCCGTCAAACATCAGCTGCAGACGCATTTCCTCGGTATTCCGCACGATCTTGAAGAATTTGCACTCTTCCTCCTGGGTCCCCTTCTCCTTTGCGGCCTTCAAACTCTTTATCCTTCCCTCGATCCGGTGGATATTGGCGTTATTATTCTGGAGCGCATAATCCGGGAATCCAATCCTCCCACAGAAGTCCGGCTCTCTCAGTTCCTTTATCTGGGCCTCTGAGTACCCCATATCCCGCAGTGCCTCATTACCTTTTTCTGCATCCTTCATTCTGACCGCCTTATTCGCCGCCTTCATTGTCTCCTGCAGCTCCTTTAAGCCTTCCAGCTTTTCCTCCAGTTTCTCAATGGCCCTCTCGTCACCCGATTTGATGATGTCCTTGCCATGCAGGATGCCTTCCATTTTGCGGAGGATTCCCTGAATTTCCTGAAACTTCTGGTAGTTCCGATCCGCCGCTGCGTTCTGCTTCTCTTTCTTCTTGACTGGAAAATTTCCGGCTCCGGAAATCATCACGCTCGGACACATCATTCCGATGCGACTGGAATCATTCATGTTCTCAGCCATCTTCCTTGAATACCTCTCGGCCAGCTTATAAACACGCTCCGCCTCTTCCGGTCTTGCCTCAGCCACCTTGTCTGCCAGATCATACGCTTTATTCACATACCCCTGGTACTCTGCCGTCTTGCTTCCTTCCTGATAATCGCTGAAGGACATCATACTATGCGCTGTCCTTGCCGCCGACTCATTGATTGCATAATAAACTCTCTCCACTATGCCGATACCTCCAATCTTTCTCTGTGCTTTGTCATGCGAACAGCACATTTTCCGTATGCCTCCAGATTCTCCCTATACTCCCGAAGAGAACGCTTTGCATCCGCCCGTGTGTATTCGCTGTTCTCAACCTCCCAGCCGTAGCCGTAGTTAGTCTCAATATCCCAACGGTCCCTCGTCTTTCTCTGATACGCCATGCTTACACCACCTTTAATGAAATAATGATATGCTCCGGCGTAAAGCTCTTGTCGCTGTCATACAGAGTACAGGTGCCGCCCTCGAACTTCCAGAACGCTGCCTTGCTCCAGCCCAGGTAAGAACCCTTGCCGTTATTTGCCAGTGTTTCCCGGCTGTCCGGCTGGTCGGGAATGATGCTGTAAAACCCTGTACTATCGGCAACATTCACTCTCCTACGCTGCCCTACGCATCCCTGGCGGGCATGAGCAACAATCTCAAACTCTGCCCCTTTTACAAGCGCCCTTTTCAACTGCGCCAAATTCTTAACCATGCTTCTCCTCCTTTCACGCAAATGGCAAATCTGCCATTTCCTTCTCTAATCTCTCCTGCTCGGTTTTCCATGCCTGGTACTCTTCCTCTGTGGCTCTCTTGGCCCATTCACACACCGGACATTCAGAACCCAATTCCTTGTCAGACGGTCCGATTTCAACACCGGCTTCGTCCACCCTCGGAGACTGCCAATCCTCAGCCGCCTTATCATTCGCAATTTGGGTAGCCTCCACCTCGCTGCTCGCCTGCACCATGTCTTTCCACCATACAGGCTCACAAGGGCCACTTTCTGCATCCCCATCCGTTCCCGGAACAACCAGACATACTTCGTACCAGCCCGGCTCCGCTACCAGCTCATAATCCGCCGCGTCCTTTTCAGATAAAGGCTGAGCGTACTCAATCCAGCCCCATGCCATCCGGCCAATGCTTTCCACATACTGTCTGCTGTCAAAATTCCCAATATCCAAAACCTTCTGTGACTTCGGATAACCACCGGGCATTACCGGCCTCTGTGTACTGTAATACTTCATGCTCTCGCCTCCCGTGCAAATATGCTTTCAACATCAGAACGTCTCTCCCGGATCATCGCCCTGGCCGTAATTTCATCAATTCCGCCCGATGTAATGCTTACAATCTTCTCTGCCGCCTGCCCGAACAGCTGGTACAGGTCCGCATAAATCGAATCTGCCTCAGCCTCGAACTTATCTGCCTTCTCCATATCAAAATGCTCTGACTGCATCCAATACTCTGACTGCTGCTCGGCTTTCTTCATTTCACGCTCCAGAATCTGCATCTTTCTGAGTAAATCTTTCATTGACAACATCCTTTCTCGTTTCTGCGTTTTCTTGCCTCTTGTGTAACTCTCATTTGCGAGCTTTGCAAGTAAAAAAATATACCTATTCCCAATCCAGCTCTCTGAGTTCCTGGGCCTCTTTGATGTAACCATTGCTTTCCAACAGCCATAGATCGTACTGAATAGCCAAATCCTCCAGACTGCAACCGCAATCATTCAGACTGTATACTTCTTCAACAACTTCGCCGACCATTGCCTTGTCACCAGCTGCCACGAGTACCGCAACAATACTCTGTACTTTCTGCTGAGCCAGCTTCCAATCCGCCGAATCCATATCGTAGTTTCCTCTTTCGCTCAGGGCTGCTCTGTAATCGCTCATATTATACATAACCTCTACCTCCGTGTCTTAGTTGTTGTTTGATTATGTATATATTATAACTCGCAACTACGAATTTGTCAATAGTTTTACTTCTCAAAATACAAATTATTTTTATTTTTTCCTAACAATAATCTCGTATCCGAGAGCAGATGTCATTCTTTCAAAATTGTCGAACCTCATGCTGACCGTGTTTCTGTTGAGTGCCTGGCTCACATTCTGCCTCACAACCCCCATTCTCTCCGCAAGCTCTTTCTGATTCAATCCCTCTTTCTCCAGAAGCCTACGGATAATCTCAGCCGGATCAGTTCCCACACACTCGCCCTGCAGCTTTTCAATCGCCTGGTTAAGAGCTTCGACATCTGCTTTCCATATATCCTCCGGCTCTTCCTTATCAATCATGCTGCCGCAATGCTCGGCCAGGCTCTCCAGCTGCTTAATTATTTCACTCATTGCCATGCTCAACCTTTTTCTCCTTTCCTTTTCTCTTTGCGGCCACACTTAATTTCGCCACCGCTACTCCTGCTTTCGTAGATTCCGCATTGCTGAACCGCAATCCTCTCCTGGTTAGCTCCAGGTTCTCCGCACAATCGAGCAACACCAGATTTTCGATACTGCAGTTGTCTTTGTCGCCATCCAGAAAACCCACCATTTTCCCTTCCGGAACCGGACCATTATGCTCTTCCCATACTCTCCGATGTACGAACTCGAATCGTTCCCGCTGGATGCCGGTTTCCTGAACCTTCTGAATCAGATATCCGTCCGTGGTATGAGTATACTCCCCTACTTCCATGTGGTTTGCCGGTACGTTCCCTTTCTTAAACATTGTTGCAGCTGCTTTCGCATACGCCTCGGCCGACATCTTCTTTCCCTTGTTGGCAGGAACATGACCCTGCTCAAACTGCCCGGTCAGCCCGGTATTGATACCGTGGTTTCTCTTATACGCTTTCATCTGCCGGATACCGATTGTTCCGGCTCCGTATTTCCGGTTTACTGCCTCCACCAATTCTGCAGTGCTTTTTCCCTGGGCGATACTTTCAACATACTCAGCCATCCCTTTCGGGTATTTTACGGAATAACCTTTCGGGTTTCCTGTCGGTGTTCCGCTCCGAATATGAAACCGGCTTTTTGCCCCCTTGATGATTTCCTCCGTGAAAACCATTCCGTACTTCTCGCTGAAACCCTGCTGGTTGATTAGGGCTGTTACTTCTTTCGTTGTCCGGCCTGGTACATTCTCGATCAGCCAGTCAACTACTTCCTGCGGCCACTTCCACACTTACTTCACCCCCCCCCACGAACCTCCAGCATTTCAGGAACGGCTTTCGCTCTCTCGTAACCGTATTCATCCATGTGGATCATTGCCTTCAGCTGAAGCTCGCCGGTCTTGATGATCTGCTCTCCGATTTTTGCCATTGCCTCTGCCCGCCGAATTTCTGCGTCCATCTGCTCACCGTTAAGGTCCTCGTCACCCAATTTTTCCAGCTGAGCGAACAGATGATTATTCAAATCTCCTAATGTATTCTTCATCTATGACACCCCCTCTGTTTCTGACAGTCCCGGAAACTTCTGCATCAGAAGTCCTTTCAATGCCTCTACATCATCTGGAGGAAGAATCTCAGGCCCTTTCTGGATTCCGAAAAGGACATCGCCCGCTATCCCACATCCATGAATATCTGCTCCATACAGATAGGATGCTGCCGAATTGAACGGACGCTCCTTGATAATCCCGGACTCGTCCACAATCATCACAACATAATCCTTAAACAAATCATACATACGCCGAGTCTTTACCGTTTCCGTGCAGTCAGCCCCAATCATTTCTCCCTGCGCCTCTACATCCCAGGGAACCTCTACGACTGAAATGCGGTTATCTGTAGTAATTTTTACTGTCTTAGCCATCCTAATACCCCCTAATCGCACCCGTGGCAGGTATCGCAATCATGGTGCTGCCAGTTTCCGTCCTCGTCCTGATACAGACACTCGCTTTCGCCCCAGCACTTGATGTAGACCTCGTATGCCTCGTTACTGCAGGAATCACAATAATCGCCGTCAATGATCTGGCCTCCCTGATAAATCCTGTGACCGTCATTGCTGCCCATATCTTCGTCCGCCCACCAGTGTTCAATCGTGGCCTCCGGGTACATTTCGGACAGCTTCAGCATTACCGGCTCAGGATTGGACCAGGCTGTTTCAAAGCTGATTGTGTCCTCGTCCTCCTGCTCGTTGGAGTAGGCGTTCCACTTTGTTCCCCAATTATCACAGCACCAATCATACCATGTAGTAGCTCCGTACTTTACCTTGTTGGATATGTACTGCAGACCCAGCTCCAGCAATTCTTCCTCTGTCTTTTCATGGCTCTCCAGTCTAATTCGATACTCTTCATCAGTCATCTGCGGCTTTGAATACCCCTGCTGAAATCGGTATCTTCTCTGGCTGAGCCTTCTATTTACTGCCTCGATAGCCAGAGTTTCCAAACTGCCTGATACCATATTCAAGCTCTCCGGCATCGGGATTATCTTGTTGAAATCAAAGCACACTACATCCCTCTTCTCGTACTCGTCATACTCCGTCTTGAATAACGGTAACTTCGTGATCCCTTCCATCTTCACAATATTCTTTACATGATTTGGCATAATCTTAATCCTCCTTAATCTCTTCCCATTTTGCATACAAAACAGAAACTAATCTCTTTTTGAAAACTACCTTGCTGGTGTCATAACGCTTTGTAAACCAGCCCTTTTCTGCATATTCCTTGAACCTTGACCTGCACAGCATTTCTGTATGAACCGGGCGCCCCGCCTGTTCATACCCCTGTAGTTCGGTATTCCAGACAAATGCGGCGTACTCGTACTCGCTGATTCCGTCCATCTTTGTGTACTCCCTTAATGTGATCCCGATGCGTCCTAAGCGCCCCATTCGATCATTAAAGTCGTTTCCCGTTTTTGCCAACCGTTCCTCGTCAACATCCAGAACCGCAATTACTCTCATTCTCCATCTCCTTCCCCTAAGTGCATCAGCACATACACGCCTTTGCTGTGTTTTTCATCGAACCAATGCCACACATCTTCCTTATGGGTACCAGCCGGAAAATCCATAAACCGCTCCATGATTTCATCATTGTCATTTACAGGAATATCTCCCAGGATGCCCCACAATTCTTCCAGTTGTTCGTCGCTGAATTTCTTACTGAGGGAGTATTTCTCAATGATTGCCGCCAGACATTCCTCCTTCGTTCTGTAAAACTGGCCTTTATCCAGCACATTCTTCTGGTGCCAGCCAGCCCTCATGCAGACATAGCTCCCTTTCTTTTCCTCCAGGATTTCATACGGTACTGCCAGATGCTCCGGCTCGTCGTTCCAGTCATTGGACCTGGGATTGTTGCAGATTCTCCACATCCTTCGCAAAATCTCGTACCGTACCCCTCCAACTTTCACAAATCTTTTTTTCACATATCTTCCTCGCTTTCTTCATCATCTTTGGGATTCCAATGGTACTCGCAATCCGGATTCTCACACCGCCCGTTCCACATCCCCTGCCCGCAGAGAGGACAGGTTTCATACTCATAGCCACTGTACCCAACGCCCATATAAGCCATATCCTCTCCACCTACCCTTCGATATTGAAGCCGGTATAATCGGATAAGTCCTGCATTTCCTGCTCGAACATTTCCTCATAGACTTTCTTCTTGCTGCTGTCACAGTGCAAATGTGTATCGAGGCAATTCACATAATATGTAAAATCACTCTGAGGGTTGAGGTCATGCTGGCGTATGGCCCCCAGCTGCTCATATCCGGCTTCTGTCAGAGTGCCTGCATCTTCCTCGTCCTCCAGCCTCTTTCTTGTCTCCTTGACGGCTTCGCTCATACGGAAGATGCCTTCTCTGAAAATTTCTGCCATGATTCCGTTTAAGGTAATCTCCAGACCCTCGAACCGCATCTGCTCCACTACCTTGAACATATCCGCTCCTGAATCGTCCAGCATACTCAGATCATCAACTCCACAATCAAGAACCGCTCTGATTAAATCATTTCTCACTTTTCAACGCCTCCTACAAATAAGATTTTCCGTATCTCTTCCGGAACTGCTCCCTGGTACCGATCTTCGCCTCATAGATTGCCTGCCCCAACATCTTTGACAACTTCTCCGCCATAGGATTATCATGCACTCTTTTCAGCGGCTCTCCCATGTTGTGACAGTTATTGCAGACCGGCACTTTCAGACCGTCCTTTTCGCTCAGTTCCCTGCCTGCCGTTCCGAAAATCAGATGATGCTCTCCCTCTGCCTGTCTGCCACAGAAAAAGCAAATCTCCGAATAATCCGTTACTATGCTTTTGCTCATGCCCTGCCTCCTATTTCTTTTTCTTATCCATGCCCCAAATAATCAAAATCGCCAATACTGCTACTGCCGCCATAATCTGCCTCCTATCCATAAAAGATTTCTGAGAATATCGCATACTGGATAATCGCATCCGCTACCTCTGCATCCACCATTCCACAGTCAATATGCAGTTCATGGTCGATTACCTCAAAAATATCCCCATGCTTCGGCTGTTCTGCATACATTTTGATGCCCTGCAGCAACTTCTCTTTTGTCAGAAGCTCGTTCCTGTCCTCTTCCATATCATGCAGGATAAGAGTGCCGCCCTGGCTGATCTGCTCACTTGCATACTCTCCGAGACTGTGGCCGTCAACCTTCGCCTTGTCGCACCAGTAGTTGATGCCGCCCTCCAGCGCCGATACCATGATGTCGTCAATATCCTCCTGGGTAACGACAATCTGGAGTACCACACGCACACGGTCGGCCTCCGTTTCTTTCTGCAGCTTCTCATAATGCCCGACCGCTTCTTTTAATGCCCGCTTCTGCTCAGAGTCTTTTACGGTTCCACCGTCCTGCAGATTCTTCAGACCTTCCAACACCTTTGTAATCTCATTTTTCTCCACGATTTTCTTCCTCCTTCACTAATTCTTTTACCAGCAAATCTGCTGTCATGCGATCCATCCCTACACGTTCCAGCGCCTTATACGCCTTTGCTTTTTCCTTTCCACTGACAGCCTGCGCCAAATTCCTTAACAAATCTTGAAGCATCACCTTCACTCTCCTTCATACTTTGCGCCACAATACGGACATTTCGTTTCTCCGTAGCAGTTGAACATTTTCCCACACTCTTTGCAGGTATCAAGTTCTCCATTCCGGAACCAATCCTCCAGCAGACTGCTGACGTGCTGCCAATCCACCGCCTCATAGACCTCTTCTGCCAAATCCGTCTGGCCGTTGCACTCCTGCAGGATGCTGTTTCTCGTGTACGTTGTATCTGACAGCTCCGGTATGTAGCAAACCCTGTCAGGATGCTCCGTGTCGTAGAAAGCCTCGTCGTCCTTGAAGATCATTCCCTGGCCGTAGAACTCACGAACAATCTTTTCTCCCTCGCCGTTCTCGTCCGGTGGAGTATAGCTGCCGACTTTCAGATATTTCTTGTCACTCATTCTCTGATTCACCGCCTTCCTGATCCGGTTCATAATATTCCTCGATGTGCAGGGAACCGTCCTCTTCCGTCACGATTGCAGGGAACCGCACCTTGTAACCTCTGCCGACCATCATATTTGCGGCCAGTTCTGCAATCTCTCCGAGATAATACATATCCCACTCCAGATTTTCGTCACCGGCTACCACCTTGCACATTTCGTAAACCGCATTATAAATCTCGTCGCACCTTGCCGACTGTTCATCCGATAATTCCGGATGCAGTACGCCGTCCAGCTCTCCGTACAGTTCTTTTATCATTTCCTTAATTGCCTCTGCGTCCTCTACAAGTTCCCTTGCAGTAGACGGACAGCCACGCTTGCCTCTCTCCGGTATCCACATTTCAACGTGTTCGTCAACGTCAAAATTATCTGCGTAATCCCACAGGTCTTTCAGAAACGACTCTGCCTGATCCTCCGCATCAAAATCAATTATCATGGAGAAATCTTCTCCTGCTGGGGAAAACTTCCCCATTTCCACATAAGTCCTGCTGTTCTGGCTCGGTTCCTCATACACTGAATAGGACCAGTCCGATTCTTCCGCTTTGTCAAGCATCCGCTGCAGTTCCTTACTGATGTTCTTGTATTCTTCCATCTGCTCACCAACCTCTCTAAATGTAATAACAGCTGAAATTCCAGTGATGCCCGAACTCATAGTAAAGTCCGTACCTCTCAAATATCGCATCGAATTTCCGTCTGATTGCCGGGTACATACCGTAGTAGAGCATTTCACATACCGGGCCTTCAAAACTCATGCTGAGGATATGGTCCGGATTCACATATTCAAAATACGTTTCCGGCTCGATCCCTTCCTCCACAAACAGATGCTCCCGGTCATTATAGAAATAATGGCCTGTTTCCGGGTCCTTGCATCCGAACCGCTTGTGGTTGAAATAAATATCCACGTCCTGCCACAGCCCATGCTCCAGAAGGAACTCTCTGATTTCAACTGCCAGATTCTCAATTTTCTCCGGTGTCAATCTTAATGCGCCCATCCTACACCACCGCCTCTCTGATTTCCGTTATCATACCGCCTACAAGCCCCCAACTACTAATGTACTCATTCCCTGCTCTGCGGGCCTCCGCTACGCTCCTGGCCTTGCATTTCATAGGCTGGTTGCATCCGCTTTCGTCGTCGTAAATCCAGACTTCGTACTCCTTCATGCCATGCCCTCCGAATACCCCAGAATTTTCTCCCTGGAGAAGCGGTCAATTTCCTCCAGATAATCCCTGCCTGCGTCCTCCTGCCACTGGCTCTCGAACTCATTCGCCCAATCTACAAACAGCTGTTTCCATGTGGAGCTTTCAATCTTGCACAGCTCCGGATTGCTGATCTGCAAATCCGCATATACCAGCGTAATCTCCATGATGTTCTCCGTCAGGTGTCCGAATACGGCTTTATCTCCCGCCATGACCTCCGGCACATCTACCACTTCGCTGAACCGGTATTCGATCTTTGCAGGACTGTCACTGTCCAGCCTTTTCATTCCCCACCGGCTATTATGGACATCAAAAGAAATATATCCATTGGTGTCTACTGTAAGTCCCACCATGCCGTCCACGCCGCTTTTCTTTGCGCTGTCAATTATTTCTCCAATCAGAGGCAGAACATTGATGCACAAGCCCATAAACGCCTCCTTGTGGCTCTCCTGTGTGAACACTGCCTTGCTATCCATTCCTCAATCTCCTTTCCGATTTTTCCTCCACTCTGCGACTTCCTCCGGGGTTGTGACCGGATACCCGCATTAGAGGCCCCGGCTCTAACCCTGCCGGGCGGGATGCTCATTTTATACTGCTGCCTGCTCTGCCTCTGCTTTTTCCTCCTGGGCTGCTTTCTTTCTGCCGCCTCTCTTTGCTGCAGGCTTTTTCTCCGTGTCGGCTGATCTCCTGCCACGCTTCGGCTTTTCTTCCGGTGCCTGCTCCGTATCGGATGCTGCCGTTTCTTCCTCCGGCTTTTCTTCCTTTTCTGCCTCGTTTACAGGCTCAGGGAGCGTTTCTTTTGCCTCTCCCGTAGGAATTTCCGCCTTAACCTCTTCCGGCTGAATCTGCGCCTCCTGCTCCGGCAATCTCTCCTGCAGTTTATAGCGCTTACGGATAGAGGCGATCATCAGTGCGACTTCCTGGCTTACCAGCTCCTTATCCTCGTCCGTCAAATCTCCGGTCAGTTCCCCTCGCTTCGGAACCGTAAACTCACCCGTTCTCTGCCAGCCGTCTGCTCCTTCCAAAAATGCGTCAATAACTCTCTTTGCCATATCATGCTTTACATCCCATTTCATCATAGTGTTTTTCCTCCTTGTGCTTTCCGCATATTCTTTTACTATTGCCTTGCCCTGCTCTATCGCCTCCGGAATATCAACGCCGATCTGCCGGTAGAAATCCGGATGAACGATACACTCATAAGCTCTCGCCATTTTACTTCTCTGCTCCTGCGTTACCCCGATACGAAAATCTTTCGCCACCAGCAACGCTTTCTTCCAGTCCTGCTCCCGGACTGCCTCTCTTACGATGTCCGACTTCTTAATCATTCATCATCACCGAATCCCGGAACTTCCAGCAAGTCCTTCTCAATCCAGAACTTCTCTCCCAGGAAGTCTACCTTTACCGCATTTCTGCCGGTCTGGACCACCGTTGCCAGCGGTCCGATGTCCGGAATCTTTACCTGTGTTCCTACGTTCATGCTGCTACCTCCCGAATCTCTTTCAGTTTGTCAATGCCAGTGAAGATGCAGGAGCCGGTGGTAAACACCAATCCATCCCATCTAACGTACTTTACCGTCTCTGTATTCATTTCTCCGGTAGCTCCGTCCTTCCACTCAACCTCGACTGTTTTGCCGTCTGCCAGCATTTCCTCTATCTTCTCTACATCTGCCATTCTGAATGTTTTCATCCCTTGCCTCCTACTTTTCTTCCTTCTCCGACGCTATAACCGCCAGCACAAGCACTCCATTTACCAAAATCGCTGCCAGATTCCCGGCTCTCATTCCGTCATGCAGGCCGACCATAAAGTTGATAAACAATACCACCTGCAGGAATCTCCTGATTTTTTTCATTGCTTTCTGCCCTCCTTTATGGTAGACTTATCAGCTGAGGGGGCTTTGTTTCTGCCCCGCTCAACCGATAAGGAACTGTTCTCAGTTGCTAATCAATCCAACTCAGCACCGCCGTGATAATTGCCAAAAGCATTGTCACTATGGTTGCTATGATCGCCGTGAAACTTTCATAGATTTGGAATTTGATGCGCTTCTGTTCGAGCAGTTCTTTTTTTGTGTCTTTCTTCTTCCGTTTTCCCAAATGGCTTGCCTCCTTTCCGTTGGATTTAATCAAATTGTTTTGTTTGATTATGTATATATTATAACTCGCAACTACGAATTTGTCAATAGTTTTACTTCTCAAAATGCAAATATTTTACCTGTCCAACTCGCAACATTGAACCCGCTCATGAGCTGGTGCAAAAATTAGGTCAAAAATTGGTGCAGAAGTAGTTTTACTTACAATTTTTGTTAGGTTTCTTACACAGAATGTGAACAAATTGTGAACAAAAATAATGTTTTCCAATCTTGCCATTCTCTTTTACGATTTTTACGCAAATTCCGCAAGCCATTGATTTTATTGGGTTTTCTCCGATTTTGAAAAGAATCTCTTGTTAGACTTCCTGTAAGATTCAATGTAAGGTTTCCTACAAAATCAGGTGTAAGAAATCTTTACGAGATATTAGAGATAGAGATAAAGATATATAAATATATATGGTCAGATGTAGAAATCTGACCATTTTTCTTTTGGCTCTCATTTGAGAACTTTATTCGCATTTATATGTGGATAATGTGGATAACTCGAATTTGTGAACAGGCTCATAACCCTTGACTTTTCTGCTGTGATTGATTAAGATATAAATATAAAAGGTGCTACCGGTAGACGGTTGGCCCGATAAAATGTTTTGACTAAGAATAGTCGCCCAAGTTTAGCGGACCGGGGCGGCTATTTCTGTGTCTTTCCATGATGAAATCCTATCGTATATCCAATCCCGAAGCAGGTACCGCATAGTGCCAGCACCGCTATCAGACCTTCCATAGTCAGCATAACACACGCCCTCCTTTCTCCAGATTCCCTTTCAGGTTTCTATGTAACTCGGAGGGTCACAGTCCCTCCGTAGAGGGCCAACCGCCTACCGTCTTGGTAGCACCCACAGAAATGCTACCACAGAATCCGACAGATTTCAACCATTTTCAAAACCTGCCGCATCATGCTTTTATTCCTCAGAATTGATAAAATCCTTACAGTCCAGTTTCCGATACGCCTTCTCAAAAGTCGCTTTCGGACTCCATGAAACATAACCGTCCGGATATTTCACCCGGTACCCAGGAACGCCATTCTTCTCCTGTGGCTCTGCCTTAACAATTTTTACACCAATGTAATTCTCCATACTGCCCTCCTATATTATTTCTTAAGCCGATTGACAGCCGCCTGTACCTGGGCGTAATTGTAGCCTGCTGCCTCCAGTCTCCTCTTGCGTTCAGCTCCATTGCCCCAGCTTCCACGGATAACTTCTCTGGCAATATCCTCAACGGACTTTGCCGGAGCTGTAGGCTTGCTTGCTGCAGGTGCCGATGCCACACTGCCCTTTACGGTACAATAAGACGGATTCTCCAACCAAATCCAACCTGCGCCGGATTTCAGCTTGCCCCAGCCATCTTTAACCTCAACGATTGTAAACGCCCCTTTTCCGGTGTACTGTCCCGTCTTGTTATCGCCCATTGCCGGACTCTTGCGGATGCACAAATCCGGAATGATAACCTGAACCATGAAGGGAACAGCCGGAAAATTCTTTACGGTGTCTCCGCCCTGTGCGGGAGTCTCTGCTGGTTTCGATACTGAGGAACCGCCAAGAGCTGCTGTAACCTTTTCTGCCAATTCCCCATATCTGGAATAAAGCCAGTCTCCAGGGCATGACTTATTTGCAAACCATCTGTGAGCGGTCAACACCATTTCATCACCCTTCGGCGCATAGGCAAGCGTTTTTTCCTTGCTGCCGAGCCACAGCAGACGCTTCTTGCCATTCCTCCTGCAGATGTCAACGCACAAATCAATCAACTTGTTATATACCTTGCTGTTCATGGCATACGGTGCTGTCTTGTCAGATGCACACTCAATCGTCACTGCCTGCTGGTCGTTGTCGTTACTGCTGCTACACCAACTCCGATATGCCTCGTCCACAACCAGGACCGTCCGCCCTTCTGTACCGATGCCATAATTGCAACTGGCCTGTCTGGATGCGCTCGTAAAGCAGCCTCCGATTCCTTCCGCCGTCAGCTGACCCACAACACAATGCGGAGTAATCCTGCAGAGCGCCTTTGTTCTTTTCCCGCTATGGTTCGGGCTTAAAACTGTGCAATCAACCAATGTACTGTTACTCATGTTACCGCCTCCATTCTGGGGCTTAGTTCCTGCCCCTGCATATTTCCTATAGAACCCTTCGCCGTAACCGGCTCTCTTTACCTTGACCGCCTCACTCTGATCTGCCGGCCTTTCGTACTGTGTAAGCAATACGTCGGACGCTTCACGGACAGACTTTGCAGATTTCATTACTGCCAGCACACTCTTGTACCCTGTGCATAATTCCTGATAGCCAAACTCAAACTGCATTTCGGTATCTCCGATAGAGCAGCCCCTTCCCTGTGCAAAGCTGAGAAGATTCTGCTTTCGGCTCCAGAAAGTCCATTGTGCCAGCCCATATCCGGCGCTGTCATGGATAAAATTCGTATAGCTGCCGTTGTCAACAGCCTTCGTATAGCTTTCATCCGTGTACCCCAGCTTTTTCTCAAAGCTGTTCTGCAGATTTCTGGGATTCAATCCTGACTCAGCGAACCAATGGCCCATGAGGGCGGCAACGCCGTAAGCATTGCCAACCCTCGCCATAAAGAAATTCCACATCTGCTCTTCCACGGTTTTTCCAATAAGTGACATAAGCTCCGCCTCCTTATTTCTCCGGATTTACCTCTTCCCCGAACTCAACCTCGGATTCCACGATAATTCCGGCGTTCTCCTGCATTTTCATTTCTTTAACCGCCGCCTCGATCAGTACGTCCAGCTGTTCATCGGATATGGAGATATTCTTTGCAATCAGGATTTCCCTCAGAAATTCCGTGACGATTGCCTTTCTGTCCTCTCCGGGTTTAGCCCAATGCACCTGCTGGGCCATTTCCACCGCATATGTGGCCCACTTCTCAATCTGTGCCATCTTGTCGGCACCGATCTTCTCCTTCAGCCAGGGGATCAGATACCTTGCGACTACCAGCGCCGCCACCATGACGATTATTTTGATTACTTCAAAAATGATTTCATCCATTTCCTACATCCTCACTTTCCGTTGTTTTGGCTGATTCCTCAACCTGTTTCTTTTCTTCCTGCTCCCACTGATGTTCCCGCCGCCGATCCTTATTGGTCCTGATCCATCCGCAGATACCACACTCGCCTATTGTGGCCGCTATGACCGCACAGGCGTAGCTTTCAGGAATACTTGCGTATTCCCGGAAGATTTCAAGCATCTGCCAGTTGAACCAAACAAAAAAGGCACCGACCAGAATCAATATCAGATTCAGCGTGCCTATCTTCCCTATGACCTCTTTCAGCTTTTTCAATGGGCGGAACCCTTTTCTTTTTCTGCTTCTCATGCACTCCCGCCTCCTACAATCCAATCTTTGCAAAGACGATAGCCAGAACAGCACCCAATATGGCGGTTCCGATATATGACAGCATTTTGCGCCATTTCTCGCCGTCTCTGCCCTCAATCTGCTCCAGGCGCTTTTCCTGCCGCTCCTGGATTTTCAGCATATTCTCCATATTGTCGGCCAGTTTTTGCGTGGCTGCTGTCAGGTTGGAAATTTCCTTGACCGTTTCCTCCAGATTGCTGAGGCGGTGGTTCTGCCTGTCGTTTTCTTCCTTCAGCCGGTCATTCTCCGACTCCATCAAATCCCGGAACTGTTCCAGTTCCCTGTGTGTTACCGGATTATCCATCTGAGCTACCTCCTTTCCACAACGGAAGATGCAATATCCCGGAACTCAGCCGGTACACATGACGCATCCAGGTTGTATTCTTCCAGTAAATCCGCTATGGCGGAAGAAAGAATGGCATCCGCAACCGGATTTTCTCCCGGCCTGAACGAATGCCACACAAGATGATTATGCAGGTTAAACAATACAATCTCGTTTTCTTCCGTCATTTCCAGATGCAGGGAGTTGAACGCCTTTTCCAGCCTGTCGAAATCAAAAATTTCTTCATGACCTATCCTTCTACTCTGCATCTTCTGCTCCCTCACTTTCTCCGATTGATTCCAGCTCGGACTCTAACTCATTGATCTTATCCCTGAGCGACTGTCTCTGCTGCTTAGTCTCAGCATAGTCTTTTTCCGAAATCTGCCCTTCAGCAAATTTCAGGGCCTTGTAATCGGTACCTGTGAGCAGCTGCTTCAAGCCTGCAATTTTAGACTCGATTGCTTTCTTCCTCTCGTCCATGATCCGCACCTCCTTCCTTCCATGATTCTATGAACAACGAATCAAACAATTTATCCATTGCGTGAACCGTTCTTCTCGCATTTCTGTGTTTCATGCTCCCTTTCCATGAGCTGTAGGAACACCGGACATCCGCAAATGTCATAAGCCCCTCGTCTACCAATTTCTTCTGCTTTTTCAGTTTCCTACGTTCCCGGACTACCGCATTATGGCATGGCTTTCTGATTATCTTTCCAGCGTCCGTCAAATATATTTTCGTTTTCAGGAATGTAAAGCCGTGTGACAGCTTGACAATTCCCGTCTTTTTCTCATTGATTGTAATTTTCAGCCCGGTACAAATCTTCCTGATTTCATCCAGGCAATATGTAAGATACTCCTTGCTTTCGTGAATCAAATAAAAATCGTCGTTGTATCTTCCGTAACCGTGTATTCTAAGCACTTCCTTGATGTAGTGGTCCATCCTGTTCGGATAGGTTATTGCCAATGTCTGATTTATCTCACTCCCCAGGCCCAGCCCTTTATGTGCCTCTTCCTCCGGCATTTTCTTAAACTTGACATTAAACTCGTAATAGGCATCAATGAACAGATTTGTCAGCCATATAATGCCCGGATCGTCAAACGCATCCGCTACTATCTGCTTTACCTTCTCATGGTCTATACTGCCAAAATAATCTGAGAAGTCCACCAGAAGAATATACCCCTCTGTGCCAAACCTCCGGTAATGCCACCGCAGATGCCCGACAAGCCTTTTCATGGCGTGGCCGGTACCCATTCCCTTTCTGCTGGCTCCGTTATCATGTATCAACGATCTGGTAAGTACCGGAATCAAAGCATTTTGATTGAGAGACTTCTGCGGTACCCGTTCTGAAAAGTGAACGCTCATGATCTTCCGCAGTTTTCCTCTTTCTATCAGGATAAAGCAGATAAACCCTTTGCGGATGTCTCTGTGATACATCAAATTCTTATTGATGGCCGCAATGTTTGTCAGCCTTCTCAACATAAACCTCTGGACGCTCGCCTTATATTTCACACCTTTCGCAGCCTGTATGGCGGACCCCGACAAAGCGTTTCTGCTGATAACCTTATAATACTGTCCATATTCCTCTAAGACCTCCCTCCGTTTGGCATCACGCAGGGCTTTCCTTCGCCTATATCTTGCCTCGTGTCTCTCTTCACTTGTCATAGCCTCATTCACCACTTTCGGTTACACTAAAAAATGGCACCCGGTACGGCGGTCCTATGGTAGCGACCTTTCTGGTGGAACTAACCGCATAGGACAACGGGCATGAAATGCAGGCTCTCCACCAATCCTGCACCATGCAAGCAGCGTCCGCCCGGTCACATCCGGGTACATATTCACGGATATTTCTATCCGACGGCATATCCTCTCCTTCCTTCCACCTGCACTGATTTCGGAATACCCCAGGGGCAAAACCTACTTTGTCTCGCTTTGATGGAATCAGAGCGGCACCCGATTCGCATTGGACGCGTTCCAGTTGTTCGCATTGCCGTTGTTGTTGACATTGCACGCATTAGTCGAGTTGCCAGACCTCACGGACGCCAGCCACCAGTTGCACCGACACAGAGTTTACAGAGGATATCCGATATATGAACAGGCAGGGGTTATTTCCCTGCCCGGCCATTGTCTGATTTGCTCCAATTTATGATTTTCCCTATGAGGTCACTGAGATAATCTGTTATCTCCCTCATATTGTCCTCAGTTGCGCCGCCACATTCTTCAACTATGTCTATCAGCTGTTGCTGGAGGATATTGCAGTATGACAGCGCCCTCGCCTGCAATTCCGATCTTTTCTTAACCTTTTCTTCATCCGGCACCTTATCATCCAGCCATATATCATTGGCTATTGATATGCAATCCCGGATCGTCCTTGCGTAATCTACCGCCGGTTTCCCATTGAAATATCTCCACCTTTTCGGAACGTATGTCTCATTCATTACATACACCGACACTTTATGTTTCAGCTGATTTGCCAGTGTTAGCGTGTCGAATTTCGTTTCCGTCCGGTTCCTCCGGTAATTCTGGCCGTAGGAATATTTCGTGTTCTTGCTTTTATTCTTTCCCTGTTCTGCCGCCATGTTTTCTCCCTTTCAAAGAATATGGGGACCACAAGGGTCCCCGATTTTATGGATTCTGAGATTATGCTGCTTTCGCAGTGATACGGAAGCAGAGCGGCACCCGATTCGCATTGGACGCGTACCAGCAGCTCGCATTGCCGCCGGAGTTGACACCGCACGCATCAGTCGAGTCGCCAGACCTCACGGACGCCAGCCACCAGGGGCACCGACTTCCGCCGTGACCGGCGCCTTTGATGCGGTTCAAATAGCTGTTCGCAAAAATAGGGTACTGCATCGCCTGCCCCTCAGACCAGCCCTGGGTTCCCCATACCACAGCGCCAAATACCTCATACTCATGCGGCACCCACAGCTTGCCAATATCCTGCCAGCCCCATGATGTGGAATCTGTCAGAGCGCCGCTTGCTGAATACCGCTGCTCCATGAGAGACCTCTTTGTTACGATATGTTTCTTGACATTCTCCGGCAAATAACCATAGAGCGTTTCTTCCAGCCACTTATGCAGATTGCTTACCATGTACGGATAAGGCGACTCTGCATTTCCGTTATTATTATTCGTGGTATTCCACTGCACTGTTTCCGAAAAGCAATCCCGGCTGATAAAATCAATGTGATGCCCTAAGTTCTGATCGGTTGTTCTGGTATACCCATCCAGGCAAGCAATCTGAGATTCCACCCTCTCATTCTTCACGGTATGAGGAATGAAGTCGCAGACATAAATCCCGTCATAAAAACCCATGTCGATTCGGTCATGAATCCATTCCCACGGATCGCTGTAACGGGAAATCTCTCCATTGAAAATCTCCGCCAAATTTCTCCCTTTGTATAATCCATTTGTTTGCTGGAGAAGCAAACGAACATCGTCTCTTGCCTGGGCGTCCTCAATTTTCCTCGGAACACCGCCCACTTCTATCTCTGTAATCGTTGACATTTCTCTTACCTCCTTAAATTGCCGCCTCCAGAACCAGACGATCTTCTCCGTCAAAGCGGCCCATTCCGTCCGGAACTGTTAACTTTCCATTGTCAAAATCAAAGGGCAGCATACACACTACCCTTCCTCTGTCGCTGTCATACGAATATCCGAGCAGTCTGCCGATTACTGCACGATTGCTCAAAGTATTCTGCAGCAGTTGCCTTGTAGCAGCGTTGATGTTGTCCGCGTGCGCCGGATCAGTCGTCTCAACCACCTGGATTGATTTTGAAAATTCCGGCTGAGTATTGGTGTACTCCTTCATGTTGCCTCCTTTCCTCTAAGCCAGCCTTAGAAAATATCATCCAGGGTATAGGTCTGCTCAACATCATCATCCTTGCCCTTACGCATGAAGGTCTTAACACAGACAATATCGCCTTCTTCGTCATACAGACCGATCTCACTGATTTCCTCGCCCGCACATTCTGTCTCTGACAGCGTGCATACATACCGGCATATCGTATCTTCCGGGAAACTGTACCCGTCAATCTCCTTGCGGTAGATTTCATTGGAAAGCCCTGTCTGCGTTTCCGTAGGCGGTATCACCTGCCCGCTGGGATCAACGCCACCATTTCCAAACGCCATGCCTACGATTTTCGGGAGCTGGATTGCGCCTGCCCTTGCCTTAACCAGTTTCACTCTGGCTTTCTTTGTGATAATCACATTCTTGCTCTTGTCCTCTGCACTCACTCCGCTACCTCCTTCCTGTATATTGAATTAAGATTCCTGGTGCCATCCAGCGATAAAGCACCATTCAGGAACCAGTAATCCCTTGTTTTGGTTTCAACAGTTGCGATTCCAACCGTTTCCTGCCCGGATAAATCCACTTCCGAGCGTACTGTCAATGCTGCCTTTGCCCTGCATCTGGAGAAATTCAGCAGATGCTCTCCGTCCAGGTTCCAGCCTCCGTCTAAATACAGAAGCCCCCAAAAATCAACCGCATCATGGTAAACAACCTCGGCTCTCACATTTTCCCGGATATGCTGTTTCCATGCTGTGCTGAGGTTCTGCAGCTTTACACCCTCTGTCTTGTTGCGAACCCCGAACCCATTTCCCATATTCAGGATCAGGCCATATCTCCGTCTTGCGTCCAGCAAAACAGAGCCGTCAAGATTCCAGAGTCCGTCGAAACAGCGGACGCCCCAAAAGTTAATGCCGAAGTGACTGCTCACTCCGGCACGGAATATTTCATCATTTTCAATTCGGCCCTTAAAACCGACTAACACAAGCCTTGCCTGCTCCTTCGTGTAAAATCCGCCCTGGCCGAACCACATTCCCAGCGCAAGGCCATAGCGCCTTTTGGTGTTGAGGATAACACTGCCATCCAGCAGCCAGGTACCGTCATACACATACTGATACCAGAACGGTATTCCCATTTTGAAGTGGACGTTTCTCAGTATGATTTGCTCCAGATGCCTGTTATCCAGCACAATCTCTATCCTGTCATTGACCTTATATGTCGTGTGCGACTGTTTCAGCCGGTCCAGTATTGCTCTGACCTTCTTTGAATCCAGCGTGCCTTCCCCGACAAAATATGCCGTAAAGAAATTCGGATGCGGAGCGTCAAATCCGTACTCTCCCGGATCATTTACATCGGCAATCCGGACCACAAACCCCGTTGCGTCCTCCAGGTACCTTTCCATTCGGTACGGTGTCATTGGCGCCCGGTAATCCCTTTTCAGATAGATAAGCCTGCGGCGTTCCGCATACGACAGATTCAACCGGACCGGCAGCCCCCATTTAATCTCATGGTACATCAATCCCCATGTTGCGGTTTCCGGGAAAAACTGTGCGGGCAGGTCCTCCACAATCTCCAGCGCCTTGTCATACTCCGCTCCCATCACCTGAAACAGCCATTTCCCCACATAGGATTCATCATAAAACCCATCCGACACATAACTGAGCATCTTTTTAGCGCTCTCGCTTGTAGGGAAGTTTTCTAAATCGAATTTTTCCATCTGACCGCCCCCTAACTAAAATCGAGGGTACCTGTCTCCGGGTACTCTTCGCTGTCTAATTTCAGATTTTTCATATCCCCGTTCATGAGGAAAGTGTCAAAATCTTCCACTCCGGAAATGTCTGAGATAATCGGCCTTACATCGTTATATCTCAGGATTCCTTCCTTCTTTGCTTCGGCATAAATCGCTTTGACTGCCTTTGCAAAATCCTCCTTGATCTGCTCAATGCTGGTCGTTTCGTCATAGATAAATCCGGTAATTGTAAAATCTACCTTTACCGTGGTCGCCGGTTCGCATATCAGTCTGGAGCAGGCAGTCGGCAATAGCCTTTTGCTCCTGTCGTCCGGGGAAACAATGTAATTGTAAACATCCTGCACCAGCTTATCATTTGCCGGTTGGCCGTTCCCATCCACAAGCACCAGCTTGACAGTTCCAGGACCTTCGGCAACAGACACCACAATGCAATCCCCCGCCCCTGCCTGTTTGGCCCATCGGATATAATCGGAATCATTGCCGAGGTACGTCATGCTGTTTTCATACTCTGCAGCTATCCGGTCGTAGAAATCATCGTTACTCTCCCTTTCGGTTCCTCCGGTAATTGGTTCCGGATTGCTTACCGCCGTGATGTTTTTATCCGGCCTTGCCATAAGCACCACCGTATTTGCCGCAACATTGGAGCTGGTACCGCTTTCCACTGCCTCTACCGGGATTAGTGCCGTTCCGTCCTCCCCAATTACCGCATCCTCCACCGCCTTATATTCAATAGCAGGGCCGGTATCGGTAGCCGGTGTGCAGAAGATTACCCCGGTGACAAGCTCTGTGCCTGCCGTACCGATAACCTGTACTTTTCCATACGCCCTTTTAGGCTGATGCCTTTCAATATGCACCTGCTGTCCGTGAAGGTCCAGCCATTCATCCCATGCGTACTGAGGGAAAGCTATCATCAATGCCCTTACCAGGTGGTAATTGATGAACTCGTCTTTTTCCAGTGCTGCAGGCTTTGTGAAATCATAAGGAAAACCGCCGGGCATATCATCTATATCCGGCGGCAGATTGTTCATCATCCGTTCATGTATTTCCTCTGCAGAATTGTTTTCGATAAATTCTGGTTTTGTAAATTCCGGCTGCATCTTTCCCACCTCCTTAAATTGTGATTGTAATTATTTCATCCCAATCCTTGCCTTTCACCTTAAATGTGCAGTTCATATTATCGGCATCCCATGTAAACACAAAATCCCGGACAAATTCCGTCCGGGGATTCACCATCAACGCATCTTCGATTGTCCTCTGTACCATAGACTCCACGGTTTTCTCGTCGTCGTTATCCAAAGCACGCTCCATTTCCGTACCTATGGAATCAGGATAAGCCAGACAGCGGTACCTTTCCGTCTGCGCTATCTTGAAACACCATATCGCAAAGGCTTCTCTGCCGTCACACTCCACCATGCGGTTAGCGCCGTCTCTGGCAAAATCCCCTTTCTCCGGGTCCCAGCGGACACTTCGCTTATACTGGGTATCATACTCTGTATTCTCAGATATAAAATCCGGTACTTCCACCACCGGGAATAGTGGCTCTGACATTTTTCTCGCCTCCTTTATGATTTTTCAATAATATCCACAACTACCGCCTCATTCTGCACCCATGCCACCAGGACACGATCCCCCGGCTTTAATTTTGGCATTGGCACGTCATGGCTGTGGCCTGGCACTCCTGAAGGACTGCTGTGTATGTGCTTATCATTTTGCAGATGCCCCGTCCAACTGGAGTCTGATGTAGCCAACGTATAGCCGTTAACCAATCTGCAGACTGAGTAATCCCCTTTGGGAATCGGAACCGGGAAAGTATTTGTTACTAGGCTCCCGTTTGCCTGTATCTCACCAAAATCCAGAAGCAGGGGGGATTCATTCTCTCTTTTCATCCTCTGGCTGAGAACGCTCGCCAGCTTGCTTGTGCCGGGATGCCCGTCAAACCCTTCCATTTGCACCGCCTCCTAATCAAAAGTTCCGTCGTCCACCCAACCGTAGACATTGCTGCCGCTGTCCGTATGAATCAGATGCCACGGATGCGCCTTTCCGGAACCGTTCTTAATCGTAATCTTTGCCTTTCCTGCTCTTGCATTGTACCCTTTTGCGCCTGGGTAACTGCTGACATAGTGGGTACCGCCGTGGAAATTCACGACATCGCCCACATTGTACTCTTTTTTCTCTGAGGAACTATTACTACTACTCTGCGTTTCCGGCTCTGCATATTCCAGCTCCATCGTCATGCTATACACATCCGCATTGTGCTGAATACTTTTCACATAATAGTAATCAGACACAGCGCTGCTCATAATGTAAACCAGATCGCCTTTCCTGATAAACGGAACATCCGGACTCTGTACGGTCATTTCCTTTTTGATTTTTCCCTCTCCGTCAAGTAATTCCTGCGCCGCCGACTTTGCATCTTCCAGCGTTTCATCCGATCCCCTTGTGTAAATTCTCTGCCGGATGCCGTATTTTGTCTCTCCGTTCAGAGTAGCCTCTACACTTCGGTTTCCATCATCATCTGCCTTGCCAACGACCTTTACCCTTGTAATGAGGTCTGCGGTGCTGATTGTCTGGCTGAACGACTGTGAATTATCCACCTTAAACACATACACTGTCTTATTGCTGCCTCTCGGAATAACGCTCGTATAGCCTTTTGATGCCCTGATGATGCACTTTTCTTCGCCTTTCTTTACCGCATCGTCCAACAGCTCCAGAATCATATCCGACAGATACCTATTGTTATAAACCAGCTTTCCGTGAGAAGCGTTTGGCCCCTTGTATTCTCCCTGGGGAATCTCCCAATCGTCAAATATTCCCTGAAGTGCTGACTTTGTGCCGGTTCCGGAAGGAAAAAATCGGTTATCCTGGCTTTTCTGCAGCTTATACAGCTCGTCGTAATTTGTGCATTTCAGGCTGTATCCGCTGTTTTTCTCTATCGGATTCCATGTTTCTACATATCCCCTGGCTACTTCCTCGTCCAGTGAACCGCCGTCCGTTGCAAAAATACCAATCAAGCACCCTGGTTTGATGATGCCTGACAGGTACCCTTGCGATGTTTTATCATTTTTTGCCGTGAATGAGGATCGAACCGAAAGCTCATTCTCATTTTCTTCCCAGCCGAGATTCTGTATAAAATCCCTGATGTTATACTGAGCGCCTTTTTCGTCCATTACCACTACACGGTATTTGATTTTTGATAAGTCAATCATGGCAGCCTCCTATCCTGGTATTGTCAGGACCGTACCCGGCCAAATCCAATGCCCGTGATCGGAACTGCTTTTCCCATGTGCCTTTGCCGCCGCTTCAATCGTGCCTGCATTGGCATCGTAAATCTGCGTCCATTTGGAACCGCTGCCTAATTTCTTTGAAGCAATCCCCCAAAGGGTATCTCCGCTCACCACTGTATAAGAACCGTCCCCGGACGAAGCGCCGCCTCCAGAATCATTCCTCGGCTTCGTTTTCTTCACGAAAGCTGCAATTTTCAGCTCATTCGTGGTGTAAATCTGGAGGGGCTTTTTCTGCACAAAGGTTATGGAATACTCAACATTCCCGTATGCGCCTACTGGCTTCGGATGGAATGAGGAAATCGTGACATCCACGTTAATCCACGTTTCTGTCACGATCAGATTCAAAACCGTTTCATTCTTCATGAAGTCATACAGGATTTTCACACACTCATTCGGCTCCTGCCAGCTCGAAGTCTTGACGATTGCCTCTTTCCTCTTTGACTTTCCGAAAAACACTCCATCCCATGAAAACTCTGCTACATCCGTTCCCTTCGGCACCTTTACGGTTCCCTGGGATATGATGTCAAAGCTCTGGTACTTCGCCCCATACTTGCCTTGCACCTTTTCCGGCAATGCCGGAAACGTAAACTTTGAACCGCTCCCGGCAGGAATCAATCTAATATTCATAGCTTACGCCTCCTTCAATGGCATATTGGAAAATACTTCGCTCAGGTTAGCCGCAATTTCCCCGCCCAGTTCATCGGCCATTTCTTTCAGATGCCGCCTGATTACCTGCATAATGTCCTCTTCGCTCTGTCCGTCGCCGCCGCTGATAACAAACTCCGGCTGCAGGCTTACCTGGACCTGTACCGGTGCCATACCGGAACTGCCTTCTCTTTCTGCGGAAACAGGCTCATATGTTGGAGCTGTTTCCCTATTGTAATTACCTTCTGAGGATTCGTTATAGCCTGTGGCTACGTTTCTATTTGCTTCGTTGAATAAATTATAGTCTGCCGCATTGTCGCTCAAATTTGAGCCTCCTACAAAACCTCCATCTGCGTGAGCAGACACACCCAATGCAACGCCTGCCTGCTGATACAGGTCCAGCGCCCTTGCTCTGCGGCTCGGATTCGTCGGAATAACAAACTCTCCATAACCTTCCTCTGCCAGCCATGACAGCTCAGGACTTCCTACATAACCACCGGCCGCATGGCCGCTCGCCGTGGCATTGTACGTTGTCGGCAGCGTCGGCAAGCCTGTTACATTGTATACCGGCGTCACATTGACAGTCGGACTGATAGAAAACGGACTCGCTGCGGCTGTATCAAGTGATGTCTGCAGGCTGGTTCTCAAAAGCGACGAACCTCCTAACAGGCTTGTAGATGCCCCGGTATTCAGGGAGTCTCCGAAAGCTGTTCCCGCTGTCTGCCATTCAGATACCAGCTGCTCATAATACTCATTTGAAATCGGTCCATACTGTGCCATAACAGAAGAAAAATCAAAATCTGTTGTCTGCTGTGCCATGTACTGCTCCAGGAATGAGTTGAGCGTTTCCTGATCGTTGCTGCTTTCCAAAGCATTATGCAATGCCTCAGAGTATGACTGTTTGACGCTCTCAAAATACTCGCCATAGTAGTCTGCCATTGGTCTTGCGGCATCTTCCGGAGATAACCCGATAGTAGGACCCTCTGCCGGGCCAGTAATGGACTCCATAAGGGCGCTCCAATCTTCATTCGTCATAGAATCCCAATCAATAGCGGCCTTAATTTCTTCCACCGTAGGAATCTGGCTCTTGAAGTCCTGTATGATGCTTTCCTTCGTTCCTTCCGGCACAGCAAGCGCCGTCTGGATCAGTTCCGTCGCAATCGTGGTCTGCTCTGCCGTGTCGAGATTTAGCTTATCGAGGCCCATCCAGCTTATTACATCCGCCGTCGTCCATGATTTAACATCCGGATGCGCCAGCAGTGCGCTGTTCAAAGCCTCCGTCAGCTTTTCCGTGGTTGAACCCTCAATATCCGGCATGATTTTGGAAAGTTCCGAATCCCACGCCGTAGCAATGCTCTCCAGATTGAAGGTGCTTACCCTTGCGTTCAGCTCATTTATTTGTGCATAGTACCCATCCGTCGCCTCTTTCACCGCGCTGTCGTACTCTTCCTGGGTAATGGCTCCGTCTGCCAGCTGCAAATTCAGATTGGTAAGCGTCAATGTCAATGCGCTCTCATACTGCTCGGATGCAGCGGCCACATTCGCCTGCAATTCTTCCTGCAGGGCGTTAAAGCTATCCATATCCAGCGCCGCACCATTATACTTGATCTGTAATGCCTGCATTTCCGCATCCGTCTTAGCCTCCGTCAGCTTGCCGGTAATTTCCGCAATCTGCTCCTGCAGGCTTTCCAATTCCGCTGCCTCGTCCAGCGTAATCACGCTGTCCTCCAGTGAGATGTTCACTGCTTCTTTCAACTTGGCACCCAAATCTTCAACCTGGCTCTTCATACCACCGTAATAACTATCCAGACCGGAAGTATCTGCATTGCCGCCGGTCAGAAGCCTTAATGCCACCGTTGCCTCATAATGGTTATCATCGATAAATGTCTGTGCGTTACTGATGAAATTTTCAATCGCTCCCTTGTAGCCGTCTTTATCAGTCTCGGACAATTCCATGCCAAGACCTACCTTCCAATTCTCCTTTTTCAGAGAAACGACTGAGGACTGCAGATTATTAAGCGCTGTGTCCGTTTCGGCTGTAATCTGTGCAAACTCATTCAGTTCCTCGGCCATATCGGCAAAGGTAATCTCGCTTGCCACTTTCTTAACTTCTGCCAATGACAAAGAAATATCCCCAAAAGCCTTTTTGGCCACATTTGCACATTCCTCCTGGAACATCTGTGCAAACTGTTCTGCCGAAACTTCGGAATCATTCATTGCCTGCGTCAATGCTTCATTCTTAAACTTGACATCTTCGATTGCCAGCCCTGTAGCCGCAAAGACCTTCTGAGCCTTTTCCGCCTCCTTCTGCATTTCCTCTACGTTTTCCTGATATTCCTCTTTGACCTTATTTCCCTTGATCCACCCAGCTATGCCTCCGACACCAGCACCGATTAAAGCGCCTACCGCCGTTCCAAGACCCGGAATAATGGAGCCAATCGCCGCACCGGCTGCAGCACCCGCCGCAACACCGCCAGCTTTCCAGGCTGCTGATTCTCCGTATGCTTTCTTTTCATCCGCATCATCAGATTTGATTGCTTTGTATGCGTCCAGCGCACTGCTTATCAGGGTAGCCCCTGCCGCAACTGCACCGGCCCCGGCACCTAATCCGGTCGCCGCCAATGCCCCGGTACTCATGGACGCACCGCCCGCCAAGTTCCCAGCTCCTAAATTGATGGCCAACATGGCAGACTTTCCGAGTAAACCGGTACCAGCTGCCGCCGAACCGAGGAAAGAACCCATAAGGGAAGTACCCGTTGCCGGATTTGCCCCGAACAGTCCTTTTCCAACGCTTGCCGCTCCCCTTCCCAGGCTGATAAACGGCGTTGCAATCTTGCTGAGCATAACAGCTGACAGAACTGAGGACAAATCTGCGGATTCCCCGCCCGGAAGTAACTTTCCGGCGCTGGATAACAGGTTTTTGAATCCATCCCACAGTTTCCCCGATACTGCCTCAAAATCAAATCCTTCGGAAAATCCCTTTGCAAACGAGGCTCCGATACTCACTCCTTCGTCTAAAGTCTCTCCGAGATCAATTCCAAGCAAAGTCATAATGCCGACTTTTAAGCCGGTACCGATTCCCTCCCCGATGTCCTGTGCAAAGTCAGCAAACTTCGCTTTCCCTGTACTGCTCCACCAATCAGAAAAAGGTTCTGCAATAAATTCGTCCCAGGCAATCTTGACTTTGCCGAAGAAATCAGCATCCTGCCATTCTTTCGTAGCTGATATTTCATCGAATTTTCTCTGCATCCGGTCAACTTTCGTGTCAACCCAATCCATCAATTCGTCTAACCCCTGCTCTACTGCAGGCATCTGATCGGTAAGCCAGTCTGCAAGGCTTCTTACATAAGGGGATAATCTTTCTCCAAAAGAAATTTTCACACCATCCACAGCGCTCTGCAGTAATGTGATGGACCCTTGCAAGTTATCCATCATTGTCGCCGACATATTTGCCGCTGCGCCGTCTGCGTTGTTGATTGCGTCTGCCAGTTTATTATAATCCTCTTCTGAGGCGTTCAGGATTGCCAGCAACCCCTTCTGTGCCTGAGTACCGGCTATCGTATTAGCCAGATTGGATTTCTGCTCTGCACTCATGCCTGCGGTGGCTTTTCTCAACTCGCCCATTACATCTGACAGATCCCTTGCATTTCCTTCTGACGTAAAAAACTCAATCCCTAAATCAGACATTGCATCCGCCGCACCGTTGGTATTTGTGGATAGTCTGGTAAAGATTGAGTTCAGCGCTGTACCTGCCATTGTCGCCTTGATGCCGGTATTTGCCATAAGCCCGGTCATTAAAGCAACGTCCTCTATGGAATAGCCTAACGCCCCGGCCATAGAACCGGCATATTTGAAGGTTTCCCCCATTCCGGAAACCGTTGTATTCGCATTTGATGCTGCCGCCGCCAGAACATCAGAGAACCGTCCTGCGTCCGATGCCTTCATGTTGAACGCCGTCAAAGCGTCCGTGACAATATCGGATGTAGTCGCCAGGTCCTCCCCGGATGCAGCTGCCAGGCTGAGTATTCCTTCTATGCCGTTCAGCATATCTTCTGTTTTCCAGCCTGCCATAGCCATATAATTAAATGCCTCTGCTGACTCCTGGGCCGTGAACTTTGTCGTGGCCCCCATTTCCTTTGCTTTATTTGTCAGCCTTGTCAGCTCCGAGCCTGTGGCCCCGCTTATAGCCTGAACCTGTGACATAGCAGCCTCGAAATTCTTATAGGTTTCTATCGTATCTTTCAACCCTATACTAACTCCGAGGACTGCTCCCACTTGAAAGACTGGATTCTTCAACAGGTTTATGATCCCTCTCACGGGGGAGGTAATGAGATCAACCGCCCGCATTGTGACGCTCCATGTTTTCCCGGCAAAACTTCTCAGCCCATTTCCGAGCGTAGAAACAATCGGAGAAATCCTGTCTTTTGCCTCCAGCAGTATCTCATATTTTTCCTTCGCCCAGCTTGCAAGGCTCTTTTCTGTTTTCTGCGCCTGCCTGTCAAACTGAGTAACGGTGGAATTAGCTTTCTTTGCGGCGCTGTTGGCACCCTCTGCCGCCTTTTCCATCCGCTCAAAATTCTTTGTGACATTAGACAGCTCCGGATCAGTGTTGTCTATCGTCTCAATGGGTATCTCAATTCTAAGAGTCTCAGCCATTGTCATTCCCTCCTTTCCGTGATTCTAAGGTTATTCTCATGGAGGCAAGCATAAATGCCTGCACTCCCTTCGGTTTCTCGTAAAATTCATCCGGAGTTATGCCTGTTGTCTGGAAAATGTGATGCAACAGGCATAGTTTTCCTCCGGCTTCGATCAGTTTTTTGCCACTTCCTCCAGATTGGCCTCATATCCGCTGAGCTTGTCGATTGCCTCCAGGACTTTATCCTTCTCACCGGCTTTCAGCGTGTACTCGATCACATCCAATCCGCTCATAATCTGGTAGCCTTTATCCTCCAGAGCCTTCCAGACCTTCTTGTTATCCCACAACTTCTCCCTGTCCTCGTCCACCGTGGCCTTGTGGATGATTGCGGACTGGTACTTGATGCGGTCCGTGTCCTCCGGCATCTTCATCCCCAGCTGCTTGTTGCGTACATACTTCGTGTACTTCTTGCGGCATTTGTCGTATTCCTCAGAGCCGAGGGGCCTGATCTCAAACGCAAAATACAGCCTGCCCTCCCGGATAATCTCAATCCTTTGGCGTTCCTCTGTCGCAAAACCGGCGGCGGCGATCAAGCCCTGGATAAAATCGTCCTCATTCGCCCGGATGATTTCCTTCGTCTCTTCCTCACTCGTTTCAACTACCGTCTCATTCTGCGCTGCAGCCTTCTCCGCATTGCCTGCTCCTATCGTTACACCTTTCCTTAACTCGTCAGCCATAATTGCTTTCCTCCTTATTCGCAAAATTTAAGGGAGAGGCTGGCCTGCCCCTCCCTGTCTGATGATCCGTTACTATTACGCTCTGTCTACCGTCAATAACGACTGCAGCTTAGGCGGTCTGTTCACAAAGAAATTCCAGTTACGCTTGATTACATCGCCCACGGCAACATTCTGAATGTCAACCTGCCCGGAAGGGATGCACTCCTTATAGACAACACGCTCTTCCGAGCCGTTCCTGCCAAGAAGCGTTCCCTGGAAATTCCAGGCCGGCATAATCTGCGTTTCCAGCGCCTCCATGAGCGCTTCGATAAATTCATCATCTTCCACCACAATCTGCGACATGGTAAGGTTGACAGCGAAAGTGTTCGCCGTCTCATGCTCCTGTGCATCACCGAGGACGCTGTACTTTGCATTGTTCCAGTTCACATTTGATGTAAACTGCTCCACCGTTGCCAGCAGAACGCCGTCCTCGCTGTAAAATGCACCGTCCTTCCCGGTTCTTGCGTGTCGGGAATCACCCGCTGCTCTTTCATTTCTCATGGCCTATACCTCCTATTCTTCATTCGTGCTGAAGCGGAACAGGAATGTCAAATAGATGTGTTCCATAGAATCCTTGTCGATCACATCAATATCGAACCATGCGCTGTCTCCGTCAGCCGTGTATGCACTGCTCTCAGTTACCGAGCAGGCCACCAGCTTGCCCTCTTCCCTCATGGAATCGCCAACGCCCTGAATCTGGCTGATAACCGTTGCCCTGCCGTTCTTGTCATTGTCAACCTTGCCGACCAGATCATCCGTTGTGGTATTGATGCGCCGGATAAGCTCAAACCTCGTCTTAACCCTCCGGATTTTCTTCCAGCCGTCGTCCTGGTTATCTGCAGGAGTGATAAGCGTATTGATTGCGTTATCAATCCACACCTGCTTTGCCTTGTTATAGGTCAGCACCAGGCACCCTCTTTTCTCAGCAGCAATAATCTCCGTATTCGTCAGCTTCTCTTTGATCTCGGAAAAACCGTTGATTACGGTATGCGTCAGAGAAGAATTGGCTGCCGCCGCCCCAATCATCCCGGCAATGCGGGCCGCCGTCTGATAGCCGTCAATTTCCTTGCCCTGCTCGTCAATATGAGCGTTCAGCACATAATTCATCTTCTCGTCATTGAAAGACGCTGCGTGTGCCTCTCTGATCTCCAGATCAACCGTATGCTTTTCAGCAACTACCGCCTGACAAAGCGATCCTGCGTCAAAAATCCGGTTGATGAAAGACTGCAGGAGCAGATGAATCTCCGTGTCCTCCGTATCCAGACAAATCGTGTTAAAATCAAAAGGCTCGACCTGTGCGAAAGCATTGGAATAATCCCCTGTCGTTACCTGGGGATTGATTCCTTTTGTGAACGCACTCTGGGAAACCGCCGCAAGCACTGCCGTACCTTTCCCTTCTTTTGCCTCTGCCTTGAAGTTTCTGGAGGATGCCAGCGCCGCTACCAGCGCATCGACCTCTCCCTCGCCTGCAGAAAACTCCAGCTTTTCAAACTCCGTCGTACCCGCATAAAAAATACACTCCTTCAGGGCAGAATCCGAAAGTTTCTCACGGATTGTAACCGTGAAATCCTTATCTCCCGGATATTTCGCCGTGATGGTAAGTGCCTCTTCTTCATCCGTATCTTTCAGCGTGATCGTTCCCTGTGAGCCGCCGTTTCCTACCCGGCAGGCGATAATGGTCTTTGCGCCACCGGCAATCGCCTCTTTCATTGCATCCGTGGTAAGCCCGGTTCCAAATGTACGCTCATAACCGTCCTCAGCGCTCAATTCAACCGCCGTATTCAGCGGTCCGAAATCTGCCTTGAAGATTACGGCTGTTACTCCATTCATCACACCGGCGGCTGCGTTGCCGCCTTTCTTCTGAATGTTGAAGTATGAACCAGGCCGTACCTTTGTTTCTCCTAAGATAAATGTACCTGCCATCTTCTACTTGACCTCCTTCTTTAAGAATTTCTCTACAATAGCCTTCGCCTCGGAAACCGTACACTCTGTTTTTCCTGCGGCCCGTAACGCCGCCGAAACACATTCCTGCCTGGTTCCGAAGATTTTTCTGGCATTTGCCGCAAGATCGCCCACCGGATAGACAGATTCTTTTTCTGCCTTCGGTTTGTTCTTCGGCTCCTGCACTGCCTCTGCCTGCTTTTCAGCAGTACCGGCGCTTTTCCCTGTTTCCTTTGCCATCTTGTACCTCCTTACTTATACTTCACATGAGCCGCCTGCAAGGAATGAGGCTTTGCCCTATACCTCAGCAGCCCGTAATGACCTGTTACAAAAATCTGGCCGTCTTTCAGATAGTCAGATTTATAATTTGCCTGCAGCCTCTTTATAAACATTGGCGAATAGTCCAACATGATAATCTCCCCATCCAGCGATATGCTGTTTGCAATCGCTGCTGCCATTTTCAGCCTTTTTCCGCTATCCGGGCATAAAATATGGACGGCAATTCTGCCATCCATCCATGCGACTGTATTCGTTTCCTCAGCCTTGTCGGCTGACAGCAGCCTGCAATAGATTACCGGTCTTTCTGCTGTCGCCTCCGTTATTTCCTCCATCCTGTCATACCCCATAATCAGGCACTCCGGATATATTCCCTTGATATACTGATTGGTTGCCATGATCGGGTCAGGGTCGGACGTTTCCTGAGAAGGATATTCCAGGATGTCAAAACGTATTTCGCTCCCGATTGTCACATCCCCTTTCTTTTCATCTATGGAAAATGCGTCTGTCCTCGCCCATGCAAAACAGTATGGCGTGCCGCCTTCCGGCTTTAATATCACATCCCGCAGGCAGTCCTTAATGATTGGTTCTATTTCCTCCGGCATTATCTCCGCCGTGTTCTGGCAGAGCAGAGACACTGACAAAGTTCCTGCGCTCCGCCGCTCTTCATTCGCCTGCAGGTCAAAATTGTAAACCACCATCGGGTACTGCGTATTGCCGCCCCACCCTTCCTGACTCTCTCCCGGCGGTTCCGGGCTGAAAACAGCGGGCGCACCGGAAAATATTGCAAGATGCTTTACAAGATTCTCCGAACTGGCAAACCTTTTATAAATCAGTTCCTCCAGCTTCATCTTCTCCTTCAGCTCCTTCCGTTCCCTGCTGTTCTCCGTCTGCCTTAATGCCGTACTCAAATACTTCCGACATATCAGCCGACCATCTGATTTCCCATTGCCCGCTTACTGCCTCGGACACAGGAATCATGAAATGATTTGTTACATTGCCGATTCCGGGATGGTACTGCACAATCAGCTGATCCTCTGTCGCTGATGTCACAAACCCGGCTTTTCCTTCGGGCCATGAGTAATGCCTGCCCCATAGCAGGTACCCACGCTGGATTTCTCTCAGATCGAAGGCTTCTACCGGCTTTTCCATTACCAATGCCAATATTCTCTACCTCCTATGTGTAAGGCTCTCCATAAATCCTTTGGATTTCCGGCATGGCCTTCTCCTTGATTTTTTCTGTAAACGGTCTTGCCGCCATTTTGGAGCTTCCATTCTCCAAAATACCTGCGTATGGTTCCTGGCTTTCAAGTTCCGCTATAATGGCAACCCCTCCGCCGGAGGAATTTTCGCTTTTCACCTGTCCGTTCCAGTGCATACGCAGATTTCCGGTTCTTCTTGCCGGTGGCTCTCCTGGTGCAGATGCGGTATAGGTAGCCTTGCTGTGCGGCTTTCTGTAAACCCTGCCGCTACGCTGACCCTTCAATACTTCCAATTCTGCGTTTCGTATGGCATTGACCGCCCGGACTCCCCTTGAAACCACTTTACGGTTGATATTCGTCACCTGGTCCTTCACGGTTGCCCGGATAGCACTGCCAGCGCTCCCAGCCTTTCCGTCTACCCATAATTTCATTTTGCATCCCTTCTTTCCTCTGCGTAATAAATTGTAGATATGCCGAGTGAACCCGTATCATCAATATCCACAACGTAAAACGTGCGGTTCCCAAGAATCAGTTTATCCGAACGCTTTGCTTTCGGACTTCCTGACTGCACAATGGTATGAGTGACAATGTGATCCTTCTGGCTGTGGTTTGTCCTGTCCTCGTCGGTAGCTTCCGCAAGACACCCTTTCAGGATAAGCGAGCCGTTACCGCTGTGATTGTTCGCCACCCTCCCTGTGCTTGTTACGGTCTGCGTATTTCTCTCAACAATAAAATCTTTGAACAGGTTTCCGGGCCTTAAATACATATATCTCGCATTATTCATCTGTGCCTCGCCCTCTCATTCTGCTGCATACCGGTATAGAAATACGGAGGCTTATTATGCACTCCATTCGCAAACTTCGGTACGCTGCACGATTCGGCTGACACTTCTTTCTTCAAAGCCTCAAAATCCTTTCTCCAAAGTTCTGCCCTGTCGTGCATTGCCAGGGAAAGCGGCCCGGTCTTTGTGTCAACCTCGTAAGCAAACCGTCGGCACAGGCTCTCCAGCAGAAAAAGTTTCGCACGTTTCCATGATTTCGGATAAGCCTCTATAGCTGCCTGTATTTCCTGATCGGTCAGCGCCGATGTGTCCGGACCGCCCTCAACCATCGTGTCGCCCAGCTCAAACCTCATGCGGTCTTTGCCAAACTCCTTGATATTTTCCGGCTCATATGTGTATGCACTGTTCGCCATTAGGTATCAGCTCCCTCCGTATTGGTGCCTGTGGTTGCGTTACCGCCTGTGGATTCGTTTGGATTGCCGGGAGTGGAGAATATGTTATCTGCCTGCTTTTTGGCGGCATCCTTGATTGTTTTCCGGGTATCTGCCGCATGGAGAAGGATCAGGACATTCTCAGATTTTACCCCTGCAATCGCCTCGGCTCCGTCCGTGGCGTTCATCTGCATAATACTGAATACCTGCTGGATTTCCTCCGGAGTTGCCGGAACCGCTGTCTGCTGTTCACTGTCTCCGGCAGAATCTCCTTTTACCGGAATAATCATGGTGCCTTCAGATAAAAAGCCTTCTCCCTGCAGAACACCCGCCGCCTCCTGCATTTCCTGCTGCTTCTGCTCCATCTCCTGAACCGTATTGTTTACCGCCTCGTCAACCGCCTCAGCAACCATTTTTTCTACCTGCTCCAGAGTAAAAAAGGTACCAGGCTCTCCACCCGGTACCCCTTCTGCATCATTTGCAATGGCAATGACTCCCATTTTTTCCTGCGCCCTGGCATCCGCCACAAGCTCTGCCGGGATTTCATCGCCGATATAGAACTGCCTGCCGCCGAAGCTGCAGGGCTTATTCGCAATCAATCTCATGGCGTTCCCTCCTTACACTGCCTCTGCAAAGAACATAGCCAGATCATCAGCCGTCTTTTTCATATCTGCCGCCATAAGGCCCTCAATGAACTCGGAGTGTGTGCCGTTCTCTCCCGGATAGCTCAGTACCGGAAGGATATTTCCGTTCCCCAGCATATCCCATGTGAAAATATAACCAGCGGAAGGCTCGTCGATAGCCGGAGCATCAGTCGCATAAGCCAACAGGAAAGCATTAGGATCGCCGATGTACTCCATCTTTGCTTCCTGCCCCAACTCTGCCTTATTCATGATGGACCTCTGTACCGTGATCCTGTCGATTCCGAAAAGCTGCTGCAGCACATTCAATGTGACGGATGCCGGATTGGCTGTAGAGCCGCCGTATTTTACCCTTTCCAGAATCGCCGGGTGCTTTTTCAGCGCATTGAACACATGAACACCTAATGCAAGCCTGTTCGGTTTGCGCCCTGTCTTTTCCTCCATCTCCGTTGATTTATCATCTACAAAAGATACCGGGTCAGAGTTGCCATTGCTGAACTTAATAAACTGCCCGGATGCGGGAGTGGTGGAGTCTATGCCCGTATACTCCTGCGTCCATACGCCCTTTCTGAAGAACTTGCGGGCAAACATGGAATCCTGATGGATATTCAGCTGCCCGGCCATAGTCTTGGTTCTCTGCTGCTTCGGGTCTGCCGTCCTCGGCCCCATTCTCCGGTTGAGGTCTGTCTGCCTGATCTGGTCGATACCCATAATCATCTGGTCTACCACGCAGGCATAAGTGTCTGTATGCTCGGAAAGCACCGCCGGGTCAACCTTGCCGTATGCCGGTTTCCTGTGCCAGTTGTCACGCAACAAATCTTCCTTGTCAAAAATATAGTAATTGTCAGAGGACAGCGTAACAGGGCAAATCGGGAAAACCGTCTTTGCAAAACTGTTCGCGTCACTCTGATAATATGCCAGCGCCACATTAGACAGCGCTGTGTGTGGTCTGAAGGCACCCTTTGCAATGTCCGCCTGGATGCCTGCTGCTGTTCTTTTCGCCATTTTTCTTTACCTCCTGCACTAATTCTTCTGGTATTTGGCAATCTGCACCCTGCAGTATTCATCTTTTGCTGCTGCAGAAAGTGCGATACCCACTACATAGTTACCGGCCTCCGCTTTAACGGCCAGACCGCTTGATGCCGTGACTTCCTCGCCTTTGGCAATATCGCCGCCAGCCAGGATATAGCCGATGTCCTTGATCTGGATGTCAACATCATCACCGGCATTTACTTTCCCGGACTCCACGCCGGAAATATCATTGATCCCTGCCTCAATCAGCGCAATACCTACCAAAACTGCAGAACCGTCTGCGGCCAAAACAACATTGCCGTCCTTGTCGTATGCCAGGATGCGGTTTCTTGCATCGGCAATTTCCGCCCCGGCCTGCTCCACAATAGTCACGCTCTGGTTGATCTGCACTCCGTTAAAATTTCTGTTTGCCATATCCTCGTAATCCTCCTTTCTTAGAATCCTGCCTCGTCCTCATATTCGTCCATCAGCTCCGGATGATCCTCCCACGCCTTTGCCATTGCTGCAGTATAGTCCAGGGAAGAATCCTTCTCCATGTAGCCTTTTGCAATAGCGTCTACCTTTGCCTCGACTGCCCCTGCTGCGTTGGAGCCGTGGCCGGATTTCCCGATCTCGGAAAATGCGCCGGACTTCTCTACGGTTTCTACTGCCTGGTCCAGTACAGCAATCATATCGCTGTATGCCGTGCCTCCCGCCGCTTTCAGGCTCTTAAACAGAGGCACCAGCTCTTCCGGCTTCTTGCCGATGATCTCATATTTCTTTGCCACCTGGCTGAGTTCCCTCTCTTCTGTCGCCTCCCGGAACTTCTTTAATTCTTCCAGCTCTGCCTTGACTGCCGGGTGCAGGCCCTTATAAATACCTTCATCACCAGTCTGCTGCTCAGGTACCTGGGTCTGGGTCTGTGCAGGCGTCTCAGCCTGCGGTGCTGCCTTCTCTACAGTAGGCGCCGCCGGTACTTCCGTTGTGGGTGCCACCACGGGAGTGCCGCCTGCAGGCTGATCCTCTGTGCCATAACGCTTCTCGATGCTGTCCAGAAAAGCTCTCTCTGCATCCGTCAGTTTGCTCTTGTCAATTTTCATTTCCTCTTCGTCTCCTTTCGGTTTTTCATTGTTGTCCGGTCCATCTTCCTCGGATTTCTCCTGAGATTCCGTATCTTTGGACGCTTTTTCGATTGCCTCATTCAGCCTCTCTGCCGCTGACTTCATAACCGCAAGCTCTTCCTCCGACACATCCTCCAATTTCTTCACAATGCTGGCCGTCTTTCCGCTGGACCATTGCGTGATTGATTCCTGCACTACGGTGTGGAACTCTTCAAGACTCTCCTGCATTGCTGTCTGTGCGCTGGTGCTGTCCAGTTCTCCGTCATTCAGTATTGAACAGAGGGAAGATTGCAGCGCCCAGCAAATATCCCAGATTTCATCCATAATCTTTCCATTCTTCCGCCGTTCCATCTCGTCGCTGAATGTAAACGAATCTCCTTTCTGGATTGCGTCCACTGCACTGTCGATTTCTTCCTGGTCCATTCCTGCCGCATTGCCTATAAACCCAAGCAGGCGTTTCAGAAAGCCAGTATTTTTCCCTTTGTCCTCTCCTGTCGTCTGCCCTTTTCCATCTTTTCTCTTAATCATTCCGATATGAGCATCCGGATTAGCACCTTCGTCCACAAAATCAACTTTCCTGATTTTGAGGTTTTTCAGTTTTGTTGCCACTTTGCTGCCTCCTTTCTTCGGATTTTATAAAACAAAGGACACCCGCTGCCGGATGCCTGTTTTACCATAAAAATATGTGCTACCTACGCCCTTTTTACGGTTCCGTAGGTAGGATTATTAGGTTGGGCGGTCTGAAAATCGCAATACGCCCCATTTTTACAGGGTGTTTTCGGCTCTTACCTCTACTCTTTCCGCCTCTCCCTCTATGGAGAACATCTGGTATGTGCCATTCTTGACCTTTTCCCACACATCCTTGTCTGTAATCTTGAAGCCGATCCACCAGCCTACCGGAAGCGTTCCTGCGGGAATACCCATAGCCTGCATTTTCTCTTCCGTGAAAACAACACTTTCAATGAGTACGGCAACACCGCCTCTTTCGTGCATTTCCCCGCCCTCACGATAGAGCAGGACATATTCATAAGCTGCGTTCTCCAGTTCCTCCGGCTCAATAATGTCAGCCTGCCAGTCCTCAATCAGTTCTCCATCAACCCTCATAGACACATTCGCCCATCCAAAGGCAAGCATCTTTTCGTCGTCAGATTTCATAATCCTAAACCGGCTCTTTATGACATTATCCGGATTTGATTTCTCAATCAGTTCTGAAAATTTCCTCATACCCTCACTTCCTTCCGCTGTACGGTGTTTCCTCAATGTATTCGATTGCACAGGCGCATCTCGGATGTGCCGGAGGCAGTAGCTTGTGACCTCTGAACAGTATCTTGCCCTTAAAGTCAAACTCCGCATCCATATCAATCTCCATGCCCTCCAGGGATGCACAGATTTCACAGACACCATCATCGCCGGATGTACTCCACCTTTTTTTCACAATCCCCAGGTAGCCTTCTGCCTGGGCCTGCCGGATTCCTTCATCAGCTCCCCTGTTATACGCAAAAGCACTCTCGGTCTGTGCAATCGTGAAGGCTCTTTCCCTGTGCTGCCTCTCAGCGTATTTCAGCGCCGCTTCCCTTGCCTTTTTACGGATGCTCTCAATCTTCATCCGTGGATGCTCTTTTCTGAGGTTCGCCACTATATTGTCATAATATCTGGCATTTGCCTTTGCCTGCCCTTCCGTAAGGCCGATGCAGGGGCGGATCAACCTCGCCAGTTCATCAACCGTATGTCCCTCTCTCATTTTCTTCGTGAGAAGTGCGGCAATAGCGTCTTTCTGCTCCTGGGTGCATACCGTGACAAAATTGGCGCCACGTTCTCCCAGCCAGTCGAATATACCGGGAGTCTGCGTGTTAAATTCAAAAGCAAGGCTGTCAAGGATTGGTTGCCCCTTTGGCCCTGCCTCTATTGCTTTCGTCCACATATTATTCAGCCTGTCGGCTACCAATATGGAGTAGTCCTGCCTCCACAGCTCCAGCGTTTCGGTGGTAAGAGCGCCGTCAAGCACTGCCTGCCTGAGTTCCTGATAGGTAATTGCGTCCTGTTGGTCTTTCCAGAATCCGCATAGGATTTCAACAGGATCGTCACACTCGCTCTCCAGATACTCTTCAAGCCTTCGTAGGACCTCTCGGCCGTTTTCCGTCTTTACCTTCCGTACCCGCCTGGCCGGTATGATTCTTATTGACATCGACAGCACTCCTTCCTAAGCGTTTTTTAGCCGCCTCTGCTTTCTCGTCCGGGATTTCTTCCCCTTCCTCGTCTGATTCCTCGCCTGCGGCTGTTTCCGGTTCAGGGGGCTGGTTCTGCTCCTGCTGATCCCTGCGTGTGCGGTCAAGTTCCCTGGTGTCGGAAGTTCTTTCCGGAAGATGCCCCACCTGCCGGATATAATCCTCCAGGCCATCATCAGGCACCAGAACACCAATCCCGGTCATATCCTTAATGAATGATGCAACTTTCGTAATGTCGGCATCCTCAATATCTCCATGTGTCATTTTCGGATATTCCGTAATTCCTGCAAAATGCTGGCCGTTAATATCAATCAGTGCAGGTATGCCCTGGCTGTTGAACGTCTCGCAGATAATATCCAGAAATGCGCCTATGGCAACGGCGAATAGTTCCGTCTTATCAGAACTCAACGCCCAGCTTCCCGTCTTGTCATGGCCCAGGAAAATAAAATCCGCCAATACCGTCATTGCAATTCTGGTATCATAGCGATTTATGATTGCATTGGTGTCAAACTGCCGTGTGCCGCCAGAACTGAGCAACTCCAAAGTGTAACCAGCCGGAAGGACAACTCCCTCCATTTCATCCCTTCGTATGCTTCTAACCATTTCTTCAAGTCCTAAACGTGCTTTAACGGCATCCTTATTCTGGTCGTCCCATATATCCAAATCTTCCGGTCCATGAATAACAGGAAGCCCGGCCAAATCCCTCTCAATACCGATTCCTTCAATCTCCTGTATGCGACGCTTGAAGTACCAGGACCGGTATGCGTTTCTCAGGATGCTCCTGCCCTCTGGATTGTTCTTTCTTGACTTCGTGCGGAATAACAACGCCTTCTCAATAGGGATCGTGAACGTGCCAAAATCAGGAGGCGGCATCTGAGTCATACCCAACAGATTATCCTCGTTATCGTACTCCCACTGATAGAGCGTTTCCTGTGACCTGATCGGCAGTTTCCTCCAACCAATCAGACCATCGCTGTATTTACTCTTTGTCCGTGGGTCCTTCGTGTTCCCCATGCGGCGCTTATACACAATCTCGTGGTAGCTCCAGCCGTAAGTGAGGAAAGACAGGATTTCGGAAATGGTGTCTATCCATGTGTCCTGCATATCATTCATGCAACTTTCCACAAACTCAGCAGCCTCTTTGTCCTTTGCCGTATCTCCACCAGGCTCCACATTCCAATCACACTGTCTTACCAGCATTTCTATCGCAAAAAGGATAGCGCCCACTATATCATCATTCTCTGACATTTCCGTGTAGGCTGCTATCCCTCTGTGTCCTCTCAGCTCCGGCAGGAACTCTTCGTAAATCGTTCCTCCGTATCGCCGCTGTCCTATGCGTCCAATTTCTTTATTTCCAGCCATCTGTTCTCACCTCACTTTCTCCAATAACTGCTCTTGCCTAAACTGTTGTCTGGCGGTGCTGAGTATGTCATGCCGCTTTCTATCTGGTTGAAAGCGTTTGCCCCGGCATCCACCATATCCTTAAAGTCCGACTGCGGGAACGACTCGTACTGATTGAAAAACTCATTATTCCACGGTGCAATCAGTACATCAACAAATCCCGTGTCCATTGTTTCGGTACCCTGCCACATTGCCGAAAACGGCTCCGCCCTTGTTACCTTGTCTCCAGATTCCGGCATTATCTTCACAATAAAGCCTGAGAGCAGTTTCATGTAACTCTGCGCCTGCTCTTTTCCCGCCTGGCCGGGGTCCTGCGGCAATCTCTGAACTACCCTGCCGTATGCCGCCCGGTCTGCCTGTGCGGTCATAAGCACCAGCTTTCTTACATCTGAAGCCGACAGGCGCTTATTGATAACATCTGCCACAATGTACCTTCCACATCTTCGCTTTCCGATAAGCACACCAGCCGTATATGCCGGATTCCCCTCTTCGTCCTCTGAGGTAGCCGCCAAATCCCAACCTCTGCACCAGAGAATAATATCTTTCGGGATTTCACTCACCATATTTACCTGCGTCCTCTTGAACATCAGGCCAGCCGCCGCCTTAATCTTCCAGTTACCGTATAGCAGCCTTTCCCTCTCTACAAGTGGCAATGCCTGCAGGTTTGCAAGATACCCTGGGTCATTTTTCATCAGGATTTTATTGTCCTGGAGCGTACTCGCTATGAATGTCACGCTCTTAGGCATTGTCTCAGCCTCTTCACGCTTTATGTTATTTTCCATAGCAAGCTGTATTGCCTCTTCCCTGGAATCAACCCAATGGATAACATCATTCAGCCGGATCATCCAGCGTATTTTCCCTGAACGCTCCTTTATCGGATAGCCTGTTTCCTGATCTATCCACCATTCTATGAAAGTTGCTACCCAACTGTCAGCGTCCGGATTGCAGGTGGCCCGTATGTACGGCTTTACTCCCGAATCTGTCCGGTTTCGGGACATCATATAGAAAAACTGATATTCCGTGAAATGTGTCAGCTCGTCAAAGCCTATCATCGTTATCTGGGAGCCTTGCCAGTCAAGACAATCATCGTCACTTCCAAGATGTGCGAAATTGACCGTTGCCCCTTTTGCAAAAGTCCAGTGTAGTTTTGGTGTCTTTAGCGGATAGGAACCTTGCACGAGGCTATAAATCTTTCTGCTGCTATCCCATAATCCGCCTGGTGATGTGACCTGCGTATAATTCCTACGGAAGATAACGGCGTTAAAATCCCTATTCTTCATGTGCCTCAGCGGCTCCAGGAGCAGGCCGAAGGTTTTACCTCCCCCTGCAGCACCGCCGTAAATACAAACATCCGCCGAAGTAGCCAAAAACTTCTCCTGCGGACCTTTCTGCGGTGCCAGTATGATTTTTTCTCTGCTCATTCGGAATCATCCCTCCCATTATCCGGAAGGTAAATCGTAACTTCCGTATCGTTGTCGCCTCCGCCCTGGAGGTAATCCTGTGGCCTATCCTGCCAATTCTGCCGCTGCCTGTTTTTCAGCCAGAAGATTTGAGCCGTCACATCTGGAGGAACAAACTTCTTAGTCTCTTCTACCTTGACCGGCTTGATATTCCCCTCCTTGTCATACTCAACGGTTTTCTTCGTTTCGGTATATTCATACCCTGTAGCTCTCTGGTACAGGCTCCGGACAACTTTCGCATCCGATACGCCCTTACCCTCCGCCAATGCCTTACCAAATGATTCATGATCTTTGGCCCATCGGAGAATGGTACGTTTCGAGATACCCATTGCCTCGGCAATCTCTTCGTTGGTGGCTCCCATTGCAGCCATAGACCACGCCCAGTCATCGTGGTAAAGGGCATTGTACTTTGGCTGTGCCGCCATGTGCTAAACTACCTTCCACTGAGGTAATCAGCACACAAGTATTCAATAAGCTGCCACCGGTTTTTACTTGTGACGGTACCTTCTTTCTCCGCTTTCTTGATTGCCTGCTGGATCACCTTTGCAGACTCTCCGGGTACCGCATTGCTGCCAAACAGCTTCGCCAGATAGGTCCATTCATCTTCCTCGTTGAACCCGACTTCATCCATGCGCTCGTTAGCGTTCTGTATCATGGAATGGATTGCAGCGCCAACATTCCTGATGTCCGTGAATTTCTGGTACCGGCTGAGCGTTTCCACAAAGCTCTTGCACTGTTCATAAGGTGCTACCCCGATAATTTCCGGAGCTGTCAGTTCCAGATTCTTTATGAGTGCATCCATATCCTGCACCTGATGCGGCAGGAATGAAAATGTCACATTCTTAAAATCAAACTGTACTGCAGGAGAAAGCATCTTGTCGTATGCCTCCAGCGGTTCCTCCATGATGTCCTTGCCAACGAAGCTCTCTATCATATCATCCACATCGGTAATCATTTTCACGATTTCCCGCAAGGTTGAATCATCATCAAATCCTGATATGGCATTGTGGGCCAGCTGCTTTGCCGCTATCTGGCTCCTTGTCAGGCCGGACACATCAATTATTGCTATGACTTCCTTCAAGCCAGCCGCCCTTGCGCTCTTTACCCTGTGGTGGCCCGATATGATCTCCAACTTGCCATTGCTCAGGACAAAAAAAGGCAGGCTCTCTAACTGCCCTCGCTTCATGATGTTGGCCGTCAGCTGATCCTGCATTTCATTCTTCATTATCCTGGCGTTGATGTCCTGCTCCTTGACCTTATCAATCTGGACCTTTGCAATCACCAGGCCGGAACCCATATCATAAATTACTGAGCATCCCTCTATTTGGACGCTTTTGCTCTGTTCTTCTGCCATTGCTTCTCCCTCCTTAGCCATTCTGCCAACGTCTGCTGTTCTGTCCTTCCCTCGACAAGATCAGCCTCGTATGTCAGCTTGTAGCCGTTCTGCTTATCCTCGGCTCTGTTTACCAGTTTCATAATGCCCCGTACCTCTTTGTTTTCCGGGTACCGGGTAAGCATTGCGGTACGCATCTTTGTGACCTTTTCCTTCTCGATATTATCCAGAAGAGAGTCCACAAACGCTCTATTCTGCGCCAGCATATAGCACAACCGCCCTAACCGGTAGCTCTGATGCGGCACCTTCATCACATACCAGACAAAGACGGAATCTGCCGCCATCTTCGATATGCCAAATACTCCGGCCACATATCCGTCAATCAGCAATGCTCTGTTGTATGTGGCTGAGGAACCGACAAAATTATGCGTCCACAGCACACGGTAATACTGCGCTTGTGCTGTCTTGATCGGGATAATCTGTACCTTGCTGTCCTCCTTGATTTCGTAATCCCTCGGTAGCATACTGCAGTCCAGCGGCTCCAGCTTGCTTTCGGAAGGACGCTTAATCTTCTTTCCGTTGGCAAGGGCTGTAGCCTCTTCCTCCCGGTTCGTAGTGATGTAGGCGTTCAAGTCTGCCCTGGTTCCCGGCCTGCCGAATATCGTATATCCGACCGCCTCACCGACTTTTTTCTCCTGATAGCAGAGAACCAGCGCCTTTGCACCCATGCACAAATCGTAGAACTGCTGGTGTCCTGTCTCTGGATCGAACAGCTGATATTCCGGTTCCTTCCATGTCATTTTTCCCTGCGTGTCATAAAACTTCTCATAGCCGGAGAAGTATGTCGGGGGATTGGCAATAACCAGTGCATGGGGATCATCCAGTACCTCTTCCAGATGCACCCACATATCCAGAGGACGGTAACTCATTCCTTTCAGCAGATTCCGGATCACTTCTATCTGTTGGTTGATGCTTTCAATATGTTCTGACCGTCTGAGGCGTAAATCTGTGAGCATCTGATAGAAATAATCATTGCCTGCGTTCTTTGAAGTACGGAGGTATAGCTGAGCATACAATGCGGTTGCAGGGTCCAGAAGCTCCGAATCCTCAAATCCTTGTGCATGGATTTCCAGAGGCTCCAACGACTGTCCGGTAATCGCATACCCCAGCACCGTTGACATCATATTGACATCGCTGGTTTCAATCTGCTCTGCCCTAAACCCATTCTGCACCGCCAGATTTGCCATAGCAAATGTCCCGGCACACGGCTCGACAAATCTGGTATATCCTGACTGTGCCGCTGTTTCTATCAGCTTCACAAGAAAGCGCTGCTCCGGTGTTCCCAGGCATCCCAAGAACATTGCGCCTGGATTCATGAAAAAAGCCATTCGCCTATCACTCCTTCCCTTTTTTGTTAAATCTAAACAAAAACCGAGGCGGCTCCCCTGGTATAACCCCGGAGATTTTTGATACCGCCTCGGCATATTGCACAAAAAAGGCACCGTACTCACTGAATACGATGCCGTTGTTTTTGGACCGGAACCCTGCAATGAACAGGAACTCTCCCCTGGGAGGGGAACGTGTTGCTTACACCAGTTCCGGATGATATGTTAAAAACCCGCCATACCGAATAAACTCATTTGCTGGTAGCCGTTATCTTCTTTCACTACCGCTTTTGCAGGCTGCTTATTGTCTGCTTTCTTTTTCTTCTCCTTTGGCGGCGTCGGATCGGGCAACTCCTTGATTGCTTCTCCCGTATTCTCAGCCCACCATTCTGCAAAGACTGTTCTGTGGCACCAATCTTCCGGTACCCTTACATCTTCATAGCACAGCAGAACCAGGTCTTTTCCTTCGCTCTGTGCTTTTTGCTCCAGGCGCTTAACCATGCTGATGATTCTCTCTGTGCCGATCCCTTCCAGCTTGCCGTAATATGCAGGCTTGAAACTCTCCAAATCCATATTCAGCATATATCCCTTTGGAGCCAGGGAATAGCACTGCTCTTTCAGCGCATATCCCAGGGGGAACTTCGGCTGTCCTATGCTGATTCCCACCGGATAATACTTATCATTCAACAGCTCTTTGTTGCTGTATCTGCTTACCCATATTGCCATCTTAATCACTCCTTCAGACTGTATTTCCATAGTTTAATTATACTATACGGACGGTCCTAAGTACATTGAAATACCCTTATTTAACCGATTGTTAACAATTCCTCCGGGCTTTGTGGCGGGCCTTTCGACCCGCCCTGCTGCCTGTTTGGGAAGAAAAACAACTGGCTATTTTTTAGGGGTGACATATGGGCTTATTGGCTGATACCATATTATCATTGAGAATTTCTAATGTAAACCTACTCTTTTTCTCCCTGCCTTTCATATAGCCACAGGGAGCGTTCAAAATCATATCCCAAGCAAGTAAACAGCCACTATTCCACAAGCTATCCCTAAGTCCTTGTAGACCGTCTTATCGCTTACATTTTCTACTTCCGAAATCTCCTGCACCGAATACTGCTTTTCCTCCAGATACATCATGCTAAGCTCCCTATATCGGCGCTTCGCCTCTTCACTTCCGGACTTTTCGCACTCTTCCCGGTACATTTCCGTTGCTTTTTCTATGCGGTAGATGCAGTATAAATCCTCCTGCCTCCGCTTCTCTTCATCCTTAATCGTCCTCTCGGACCGGCTTACCGTTTCCCTTACACTTCCCATGAGGTCCTGTATGAACTTCCATCGGAGTTCAATCTGCTCTTCCTCCGTAAACTCCGCCTCGTCCGACAGTGTAGCCTTAATTCGCCGATACGAGCTGAGCATCTTTTTCGTTTTCTTGACCTTATTCTCTTCCCTTGCCCGTTTCTTATCCGACTTGACCTGCTCCGCCCGGAACCGTTTTACTGCCTCTTCCCCTGCTACTGCAGCAATCTGGTTGATCTGCTCCTGTGTCAGAACATACATAGGGATTTTACTTTCAGTCCTATCCGTTGCCATAATGTCGCCTCCTTAATTCTTGACTTCCTCGCAAATGCGAGTTATGCTCATATTGGTGGTTGAGTCGTCTCGAAAGGGGCGGCTTTTCTTTTTTACCTGCGCCTTTTCGTGCAGGTGGCGAAGTGCGATATGTAGCCGGTACCTTCTGCCTCGCTACTGTTTACCCTGTCTGCCGCTACTACTTCTCCGGCATAGGTAACGATTCTCTCAGTTGCTTTCTTTCCGGCCTCCGGTCTGCGGTAGCTTATCATGGTAGGGTCCACCGGCATATTCTTTCCTGCCTTTGTCCTGATCCACATAATTTGCTTTCCGCAACTCTTGCACACTCCAAACGGATTCGCTGACCTCATGGGTTCTTTCTCCTTTCCGATGTCAGGCTTTCTTTTCCAGACATCTGCACTTATATGTAGAACGCATATCGAATGTAGGTTTCTCCTTACATTTCTTACGCTTTACATCTTCCTCAGACAGCCACACTTCATGCAATCTACACCAATACTTCGGGGATTTGCAGATTCTATTATTCAATCCCATCCGTGGATTTCTGCTGTCTGCTTTCTGGTATCGCATTTTATCATCCTCCGTTACTTATTTCCCTTTAATCCATCCGGAAACTCCTGAATCAATGGCTCTCCCCATATCTCCGAAAGGCTGGATTTCATGAATATCGGGATTTCGTATTTCCGGCACTCTTCCAGTAGATTTTCTATCCATACTCTCTCCGGCACCACCTTATTCTTCCTTCTCCCTGTCTCTGCTCCTACAATTATCCAGTCCGGCTTCGCCATGACTGTATCTAACTGCCACAAATCCTCCAGAATCGGCTCCATTGACAGAAACCAGTGAATCCCTTCTCTGTCACCAAACCAGGCATATCTGTCATTGGAATTTGTCACGCTACTGCCAAACCAGAAATTATCTGTCCGTGTAATCTTCCCGGATTTTTTCAGTTCGATATATCTCTCCGGATTCTTCGTCAAGAACAGGTAATTATGCTGAGGGGCTTTCCTGCAGGCATCAAATACCGCCTCTATCCAGCTGTCTGGTACCCATTTCCCGAATAAATCTGCCATTGAGCAGACAAAGATATTTCTGCCTGTCTTATTTGCATAATCTTCCAGCTTGTATCTGTGGAAAGTCGGGGCAAACCCAAACGGATACGGCGTCACCTTGCCATTGTACGGTTCAAACGGCTCCGGCTTTCCTCCTGTCGTCAGTGGATATTTCGTTTCATACACACCTTTTGATACCTCAAAAGTTTCTGCATCGAGCCAGAATCCAGTACCCGCCTCTCTCAAATCACCCTTTCCCCGGAACCGCTCTGCTATTCCCCTGGCGTAGCAATACTCACAGCCATGCAGACAGCCCGTGACCGGATTCCAACTGCTATCACACCAGTCAATCTTCGTCTTATCCATAAATTCTCACTCCTGCTTTTCCTCGACTTTGCCGACAATCTCTTTCAGCCGATCCTTAAACGCTTCGACCTCCGACTCCGGCACATCAACCATTGTTATGATCCCCTTCGGTGCCTCCGCTCCGGGAGAATCCGGTTCTCTCACAACCACTATATCCCCTACCTCAACCTTTGCTTTGCTGATGTAGGAATATTCACGCCCCTGCGGCTTTCCGTCTCTCAAAAATCTCAGCTTCACTAAATTCATAATCATTTTCTCCTTCCACGTTCTATGTCCTGTAATTCCTCAATCGTCACTAACCTGCAGTCCGGCAGCATAATTAACGGTTCTCCCAATACTACCCGCCTGCCCTCTATCCTCATTCTCGGATAACTCACAATTACCTTACATTCCTGAGCTACCTGGTATGAGGAATCAGAAATAATCTTCCTGATGCGCTTCTGGTCTGCCTGGGAAGTCTGCCTCCCGTTTATCGGAATCTTTCCAAACTCCCTATCCATTGCGTTCTGCTCTTTGAATATTCGCTCATACACATATATAAAACCTCGTGCCACGCCAATCACTCCTTACTTTGCTGTCAACTCCGCATATTCATTCATTATTTTTTGTATTACACATGACGAACACTCTGATCCGCAATCTGCACCGCACGGAAGGTCTATATCGTCTATCTGACTTTCTCCACCGCTTGTAGCCGGATTAGTAAAGCTGCAACATTCTTCCGGAACATAATTTCCATCATCGAGTTTTGCCATTTTTACCATTGATTTGTTACCTCCTGTTGGCTTTCTTAATCCTCTCAATCTCCGTAAGGGCCGGCTTATTGACACATTTCTCCATGCCCTCTGCCAGCTCCTTTGCTCCCGGATTGCCTCTCTCCACTTCGTCTGCAAGGTGCCGCAGGACCAGCACAATCAGTCCTGCGTCTGCCTTTGCATAGGGAGATATGGCATTGATAATTTTCTCGGAGTAGTGCTGCAGACCTCTCTCAATCAGCCTCATAGCCTCCGGCGTCTTGCCTTCTGCAATCAGCTTATTGCCCCGGTCAACGTAACTGCTCATTCTTACTTTCCCAAATGCCATAGCTGCCTCCTATTCCTCTGAATCGTCCTCCGGTTCCTCGTATCCATATCCATCCTCAGAATCATCCGGGCCTAAAAGCTCGTCTGTAATATCGTCCAGCTCTTCCTCCTGCCCCTCTTCTGATTCTCCCTCCGGCTCTCCTTCTGCCGCTTCTCCCGGATTAGTTTCTGTCGCATCCACTTCTCTAAATTCTCCGTCAATTACCTCGCTCTCGGCATCCGGGCCAGGAAGCCCCAGGATTGTTCTGCCCTCAATGGCATTTGAACCGGCAGAATCTTCGTCAGCCTTCTGTTCGTTGTCTTGCTGCTGAAAGTCCGAATCGAAGATACTTCTCTGTGCCGTATTTGCAATCGGCACCAGCTTAAATACTCCGGTATCTTCATCCATCACCAGCTCCATCTCATTGTTGAAAGAACCAGATTTCTCGTCATTGATCTTTACAACAGATGTCACTTTATGCTTGAACTGCGGCTTGCTGACCTCCCTTGACTCTCCCTTGATGTCCGGATCATAATTCGGGATAAACTCCTTTACCATAGTGACATCGATTTTCAGAGTCATACTGCCCTCGTCCGAACCTTTTTCCTGCATATTACCGATCAGGCGCTGGAGGACGAAATTCATATCCTTTTTCATTTCCTCAAACGTGTCGCTGTCAAAATCCAGCTTCTTTTCAAATTCATCACTCATGCCTTGATCCTCCCGTATTCAATATTATTTTCGTTCATAAACTGAATCAGTGCCTCCAGCTGCCCTCTGGTTCCCTTTGCATAGAATCTTGTCTGGTACCGCTTTTCCTGAGCCTTCGGCTGTTCAGATGCCTGCTGCTGAGTAAAGGGATCGACTGCCGCCATAGGTCCCTGCGTTCCGTTTTCTGTGCCATTTGATACGTTTTTAGCCGGTTCCGTTCCGTTTTCAGGGCTTTCGATCACATTTTGAGGCTGTTCTGTAACGCTTTCCGGCTGTTTGCTTACAGATTCCTGTTCCGCTCTCAGCTGAGCCTCCCTTGCTTTCCTCTGCTCTTCGGCCAGCCGCTCTCTTTCTTCTGCCGCTTTTTTTCGTTCCTCTGCCAGCCGCTTTCTCTCCGCCTCTTCCTCGGCCTTACGCCTCTTCTCCGCCTCCAGCTTTTCTTCCAAATCAGACAGCCGCTTATTCTCTGCCAATGCTTTGCTGAGGTCAAGCGTCTTGATATAGACATCCTTTGCGTTCAGCTTATACTTGCTCTCCAGGCTGTCGATTGTTTCCAGATCAGTACGGACTTTCTCAACCTTTGACTTGATATCCGCCTGCGCCGTAGCCAGCTTGTAGGTCTGGTTCAGGTACCGGCTGTCAAATACCTTGTCAAACGGAAGAACAGACTCCAAATCCCCGATCACTTCATCGTAGGATGCTCTGATTTTTGCCTTCTTTTCTTCCTTCTGCTGATCCTCGAAAGCCTTTACCTGCTTATCAATGATTCCTACCGGCTCCTGGATCAGTGCCAGAATCTCCTTCAGTTCCGCCTCGAACACATTGTAAGGCTCGTTGATAATCTTCTTGACAATCTTCCGGCGATCCTCGATGTCCTTTATCAGCCCATTCAGCTCTGCTCTGTCCTTCTTGGCCTGCTGCATACTGTCCTCGGTATAGACCACATTCTCATAGCTGGCCATTTTCTGACGGACTGCCGCCTCCAGTTCCTCCTTGTTCCACTTAATTACTCGGAGAAAACCGTCCTCCGTAGGATTGATAAGACGGAACTCCATTTTTGCAGGCTGTGTCACTGCTACCTCATTCACAACTTCTGCCTCCACCGTTTCCGGCGCTGTTTTCTTCCTTCCTGCCATCTGTCTACCTCCTATATTTCATTTGGTCCGATTACCCGAATTGTCACATCGACTCTCGGCTGTTCGGAATAAAATTTCCTTACCTGTGCGTCCACGACTGCAGCATCATCATGGTATGCCACCTTGTTCAGACTGTCGCAGATAATCTTCCCGATATTATCCCAATCCGGCTTTTTCGTTGGCCGGATTCTATGCTCCAGCATCAGCTTGCGCTTCTTTTTGCTCACAGACTTCGGTATCTCGTAATATGCGATAACACGCACATCCAGCATATCTTCATCTTTGAACATTCTGCCCTTTGCCGCCTGCTGGTACATCAGCTTAACCAGATTCTCGTAGCTTACCGTCTCGTCCGGCGTGTATGTCTTTACATACTGCCCGGCTCTGGAGAACTTCGGGCGCTGCTTTCCAAAAGGCTGGCCCGGTACTGAGAATTTAATCTGCCGCATAGCTTCGTCCTCCACAATGTTATCCATGCCGCCTCCTATTCCCCGCAAGCGGTATTCCCTGCTTCGGTATCACGGTATATCTTCAGGTAATAATCCAGCTGTTTCCCTGTCGGTGTTTTCTTTCTGACTCCCGGCCCTACAGTGTAACCATTTTCCAGAAGAATCGCCGTAACCACCTTTCTGTCCTCCAGCTTATAAATGCTGATTTCTGCTACCTTTTCCATTGCCATATTGTCATTCCTCCATTAACTTTTTTATTTCATCGAACCGCCTTGCCGCCTCTTTCTCCCTCCAGGAACGTCCCGGTACCCGGACAGGAGTACACATCTCAAAAATCCGGTCATAAATCCTTTTATAACGAGTATCCGTATTCTCCTGCATTTCCCTGACTGTCATGTTGGTGGTGAGAATCAGCGGCTTTTCCACGCGATACCGACTGTCAATGATGTTATAGACCTTTTCCAGAGCATAATCTGTATTCCTCTCAGTACCCAAATCATCAATAATCAACAGCCTCGCATCATTCAGGCGGCTCATAAGTACTCTTTCTTCCCCCTGATTGCCCTGGATATTCTGCAGGATTTTCACAAAGGATGTCATGACTACCGGGATACTCCGCTCCAGCAGCTCATTCGCAATGCAGGCGGCTGTGTAGCTTTTTCCCGTGCCTACGGTTCCCCAGAACAGAAGCCCCTGCCGCTTTTGATACATTTCATCGAATTTCTCGACATACCGCTCTGCCAGCGCATACACTTTCTGATTGTCAGCATTCTTCTGGAACGTACAAAGCCTGGCATTGCTCAGTTTATCATCAATGAGGCTGGCGCTTTTCAGCCGCTCAATACGCTCCATTGCCTTCCTGCGTTCCTCTTCTTCCTTCCTGCGCTTGTTTGCCTCAACCTGGCACTGACAGATGCAATGCACGATCATTTCCCTGCCGCCTGTGAAGGCAGATGCCGGTAGCCTCGTTTGCTTCTTGCCATGACACTTCCCGCAATGGATCAGGCCGTCCTCTGCCACATAATCCCCTTCCTCCATTTCCACCTTTTCAATATCCGGAGGCATTAAGGAATCCAGCTTTATATCCTGCATACGTTTCACTCCTTCCTAAACGGATTCTCGTCGTCGTTTGTGGTTTCCGTACAGGCTGTAGGAACGTTCTTAGGAAGATAATCTAAGAATGGTGTGGACTCTCCTAAAAATGTCTTACCGTGCTTGATATACTTATCTTCCGTCCGGTCACGCCTGCACTGATCCGCATAATTCTTCGCCGCCTTCAACAGCTGTTCATGGGAGAAACCATCTTCCAACCTTGCTTTGTACTTCTTGTATGCCTGAGCCTTATCCACTTTCCGGGGATAGATGGACCAGAACTCTTCAAAATCCGTGGAGTAGTTACTGATTGCCTTCTTTGACTTCCCCTCCGGTTTTGTTTCTGCAGGTAAGTCTCCCTGGAGCGCCGCCATTGGTTCAGCCCCATTCTCCGGTATCTGTAACAGTGCCTTCTCGCCCTTTACCCGGTTATAATACGCCCTCTGCCGGTCTGCCTCTGTTGAGGACTGCCCTATAAAATTCTGAATGTCCATCATATAGATGGCCCCATTATCCAGTATCTCTATCAGCTCCAGATTCCTGAAAATCTCCAGTGCCTTTTCCACGGTTCCTACCTGGTGGCCTACAAGGGTAGCCAATATTTCCGGCGTGTATGGGATCACATTCCTATACATCAACCGCCCCTCATTCCTCAGACTTCTCAGGTATAGCTTCAAAAGGATATTGCTGTATATGTAGCCGTCTTTCATGCTCTCCAGTATCTTTATCTCTTCCGACTCAAAAAACCCCTCCTTCAATTTGAGATAATAATATTTTCTGTTATCTGCCATATGTCCACCGCCAATCGTATCACTATATCCCTGCTGTCAAATCCATAATAGAAATCGGCCTCGTCAGCACTCTCGTATGCCTGCAGCAATCGCACAATTCACATCTGTCCGGTTCCAGTTCTCCGCTTTTTAAGCTGAGGATTCTCGGTGTGTTTGCCTCTACGACACTAAGCGCCTCCTGCAGATAATTGTCTGTCACATGGATAATGCGGATGTCCGGCTCTTTCTCCTTTGTCGCACCCGCAATATAAAACGGCAGCTTCTTTCCGGTGTTCTGCCTTACAATCTCCTGGTACACTGCCCCCTGGATGTCATACCCCCAATAACGGACGAAATCCAGATAACCCAAATCCTTTACCCATTTCAGCTCCGTAATGGACGACATAACTTTCAGGTCCACGATTGCCACATCCGGAATGTAGCTGTCAATCTTGATCTTCCATTTTGCCCCGAACAGTTCCCCGGTCATAATAACCTGCTTCTGCCCGCTCATATATTTCATGAAATACTCGTCACGCTCAATGCGGGCGATAATTTCATCAGCCTTTACATACTCCGCTTTCAGCCCTCCGTCCTTCTTAAAAAGAGAAGGATTCTCTGCCTTGAACTTCGCCAGCGTTCCTTCAAAGTAGGAATCGACATAACTTCCGACCATAAGAGCCGTACTCTTTTCGTCCTCCCACCTTTCCTCTATCTTCTCCAGTGCCGTAAACTCGCAGCCTAATCGCCCGTATGTACCCACAAAATCTTTGAACTGGGAAACACTCATGTATTCCCTGTTAGCCTCCCGGCTGTAATAATTCTCTGATGTCAGTTGCATCTTCTCTTCCTCCTATTCAACCTCTTCCAAATCCAGACCGCCCACCTGGGTGCTTTCCGGCTCTTCCAGATTGTCCTGTGCTGATATTGCAAAGGCATCCTGTGCCTCTATAACATCCGGCTTGTTGTCGCCATAGGCTCCATTTCCTTCTTCGTCGTAAACCTTCTGGTCGTCCTGGATAGCTCTCTGCATATCCACAGACAAGATCCCCCACTTGCTGAGTAGCAGCTTAATAACCGTCTTTAATGCCATTGCATCAAAATCTGTACTCCACTTACTGCTCTTTTTCCCCTTCTCCAAATCATAGCGATATGCCTGTGAATATTTCTTCGCATGATTGTCAACATCTGCCACCGACAAATAGAACTCCTGCTGAAACCCGGTCTTTAACCGGAACCATGCGAAATAGCCTGCAATGTTCTCTGGCTTTCCTTCGTTCCTCTGTGTGCAGTTGGAGAAATCTGTCACAAATTCCAACTCCCCCGTAATGGGATTATGGGAAATCAGCTCGTCCTTGTAGACTACCGCATAATTCATCTTCTCATAATATCCAGAACGGATTGCCAGCTGGATAAAGCCCTTATACATCATCTGGAACTGCGCCCTCGGTACTTTATCCCAATTCCTCGTCTGCGGATTGTAGACGCTCTCGTTATACGGAACGATTGCCGCAAAACCCAGGTTCGGATCAATCGGCAGATCGTATGTTGCCGCCACGAACGCCGCGCTCATGATTGAATTGGCGTCACACTTTTTCAGCTGTGCGCTGCCCTGCACCACCGTTGTGATCGATGCAAGGAACTGAGGGGCTTTCTGCCCTAATACCTCTGCGAACTTTTTTCTCACATTCTCCTGGGAAATCATCTGTTTAACCAATACTGCCGTGCTTGCCTGTTTTGCAGGCTGCTGTCCCTGTAACTGATTTTCTGCCATTGTCGCTTTTTCCTCCTTCTTTTATGCTGTTGCAAGGCTTTCACCGAGCATTTCCAATAACTCTCCGGAAGTCATATCATCCAGACATTCCTCGCAAATATAACCTCCCTGGCTGTCAAAATACTTGTCGCCCTCATAAATCCCTTCCCCGCATTTACCGCACCTGTGTACCGGTATCGGCTCCGGAGCATTAGGACATCTGGGGTGGCAAGGAACGCTTAAACACAAGCTGCACATTCTGCACACTTCCTTTCTGCTTCTCTCAGCAACGTCGTGGCATTTACTGCCTGTCTGAACAGATAATTTTTCAATTCATCCCTGAACAGCAAGGGCAGGTATTCTTTTCTGTTCTCGATTCCATTGACATCCATTTTCCTCTCGCAATACCAGAGAACATAATCAACAGTCTCCTGTGATATGTGGACTCCCTTATTTACCCATTCGCTCACAATATCATCAATCTCCGTCTGATCCATAGCCATCCTCCTTCCCGAACAAAAATCTGATTACATCCCCTACACTTCTTGCCACTTCTGCCAGCATCAACATCAATGGCAGTGTCAGCCACTCGCCTCCGTATGCCAGATAACCTCTCGTAGCGTATGCCGACTTTACCGCAACCTCTGTCAGTATCAGACCGGCCACTATCCACAGCCAATTTCTTGAAATGTACCTCTTTATGCTTTTCATTCCACCAGCTCCTTATCTGTGTAGAAGTAGTGATTGCCATACTGAAAAAGGAACTCCAGGTTTCTTCTGTGCCAGTCCGACTTGCCTGCGCTCTCAAAATATAAAGCTCCCTGGCTTTCATCCCACTTTTCTACCTGGATCAGCTCCAAAGCCTCCCGGCACTCCTGGTCCGGCTCTGTTGTGTACCACCTTCCACCTTCCTGCAATGGGCTGAACTGCCAGCCTCCGTTGCCTGTTCTCTGGAAAATGACCTCTTCAATCGTGTTCGGGAATCTGTCGCTCCAAACTCTGTTGAGGACTACCAGCATAACAAGAGCCTTTCCTTCAACGCCTTCGCTTTCTGCTTCTGCCATTGCTATTTTCTCTAACAGATATGATTCATCTGCATCCCAATCCATGCTGGGGATGCCGCCCTGACATTCAACAACCGCTTCTGCAGACTGACTTTCGGCCACTTCATTTTCCTCAATCTCCACCGGCACTGCTGCCTCTGCTGTCACTCTTTCTTCCATTATCCTTATCTCTTCTGCCTCTTCCTCCTTACCGGAATCACTCTCTGCACTTGCATAGAACTCTCCGACTCCTTTAATCATGAATACGGCGGCTCCGCATATCGCAAGGACCTTTAGCCCGAACAATAGCTTTGCCCGCTTTTTTCTTCTCACAATAAACTCCTTTCTGGTACTGCCTGGCTTTAGCTGTTTTTAAGATACTTCTCACCGGCAATCTTCATTTCACTAATTACCTCAGCCATACCGTCCAGCTTATTGAGGATTTCTTTCAGCTTCGGGATTTCTTCCTGGCTGATGATTCCATCCTCCGTTATCTCGATCAAATCCACCTTCATAGCCTTTAGTTCATCCTCGTTAAAGCCTTTCAAAAGCCGTAACGCAATTCCCTGTATGCTCTTTTCCTCCGTTGCCAATGGCAGGAACCCATGAACCGGACACTCTCTCATGCAGTACCCGGTAATCAATTCCGGGGCGCAGTAGAGGTCCGCCATAAGAACCACCTTATCCACCGGCACAACTTTCGTATTTCCAAGTTCGTAATCTGCCAGCGTAGATACAGAAATTCCTAAAAGCTCTGAAGCGCCTTCACGGCTGTATAGCCTCTCGTTGTATATTGCTGCCTTTTTCCTCGCCTGAAAATATACATTTGTGTTCTCGTTCATAGGGCCTTTCCCCATTCCGTATTACCTACCCTTCTGCTAAAATTTAATCATCACCAGCAGGAACAGCCGACAATGTGATGTTCAGCAGGCGGTTGACGGCATCCACAATATCTTCATTCATCATCTTGCCGTTGATTACCAGCGACAACCGATCCCTGGAGACGTGTGCTTTCTCTGCCAGCTGATTGACGCTCATTTTCTTTTTCACAAGCTCAATCTTTACTGCCTGGCACCATTCGTCGGATGGTGTTGCAGTACGTTCCGGCAAGCCCGTTGTCCCCAGCTTCTCGTTGATCTTCTCAGCGATTGCCTGGTAGGTTGCATTGGAATACTTCCCGGAAATGACCGAAAGAACCACCGCATAGCTGTAACCGATGCTTTCGGCAAGCTGTTTGAGCGTCATATCTTTGTCGATCACAGCTTTCCGGACATCCTTACCCCATTGTGATGTTTCCTTTCTCATTTGAGTATCACTCCTTTCTCGCATTTGCTGAATATTTTTATTTATCTTTGCGGGTTTGCGTGCTATAATAGAAGTAAATCTATTTACAGGCCCGCAGATGTGCTACGAAATACTTGTCACTCTCAGCTCGCAACTTTGAATTGATTTGTATTTCATACTTATATTATACCACGCAACTACGAGTTTGTAAATAGATATATACTCAAATGCGAGAATATTTTATACGGAGGCTACTATGGAAATTATTGAAAGAATCTATCAGACTCTCAGCGAAAAAGACAAAAAGGCGTATGAACTTTGCGAGAAACTAAACATCCGTACCTCAACGATGTCAACCTGGAAAGCCCGCACGAATGATCCGCCTGCTAAATACATGAAAACCATTGCCGACTTTTTGGGCGTTTCTCTGGACTACCTTATGACCGGCCAGGAGGCTCCTGTCCGCAAGACAACCACGCCCGAAGAAGATGAACTGCTGGCGCTCTTCCGCTCCCTGCCGGAACCTAAGAAATATGAATTTGTCGGGGAACTCAAAGGATTTCTGAAGGCTTACACCGAGTCTCAGAAATATCTTGACGAGGAAAAAAGATTATCAGTTTAGAATGGTATCGGCTCTATGGCCGCTACTAAGACAGGAGAAATGCCTATGTCAAATGCTACCCTCTACTTTGAACTGGCACGTTCTGAGGAAAAGGCAGGGAATGAGTGCGCCGCCCTGCTTTTCTACCTTTCTTCATTCTGTGACAGTTTCAACTCCGGTACCCAGGATTACCCTTATGGTACCGTTGCAAAAATCCGGATGCTGCAGAACCGGCTCTCATTGCCGGATCAGTTTTTATTCGGCCTGATGCACTCATACGGTCCTTTATCGGATGCAGAGTGCCGGAAATTATTATCAGATTCCATTAACGGCGACATTGCCGGTATCAATACCACTCTTACCAGCTGTACCAACATGGACTGAGAAACGGAGGAACTATGGAACAATTAACCGGAAACGAGGAATTTACCTTACATGGAGCCAGCGCCGGAATATCCGTCAAGGACTACTGGAGCTGGGCGTATTCAGACTTGATTGATAATACCCAGCGTGGGGTAATGGCAGAATTTCTCGTTTATTCATCGCTCAAATCTAATTACCCCCCCCCCGCACGCAAATGCGAGAAAACTGGCTCCCATTTGACGTGACAAGTCCATCCGGACGCAGGATTGAAGTAAAATCTGCCGCTTACATTCAAGCCTGGACACCTGAAAATATCTTTGCTCAGATTCGCTTCGACATCGGAAGGAAACTGGCCTGGGATAATGCTACCGCCTCTTATTCATCCGAGGCAAAGCGCAACTGTGACCTGTATGTATTCTGTCTTTTTACCGCCAAAACAAAAGACATTTCCCTGCTTAACCTGGACTATTGGGATTTCTATGTGCTGCCTACATCCGTTCTGAATGAGAAGATGCCAGAGCAAAAAGGAATTTCCCTGTCCTCCCTGCTTAAACTGGAACCGGTAAAGACAGACTATGCCGGACTCGGCGCAGTAATCGAATCTATCAAACTGTAAAGGAAGTGATGCTATGAAACTGCCTAACGGTTACGGAAGTGTAACCAAATTATCCGGGAACAGGCGTAAGCCTTATCTGGCCCGTGTCACTCTCGGCTGGACCACCGATCAGGAAACAGGGAAAACTACTCAGAACCGTGTACCGATAGGAACCTTCAAAACCAAAAAAGAGGCTCTGCAGGCATTGGCTGAGTATGGAGCAAATCCTTATGACATCCAGAACAGCAATCTCACGCTTGCGGAGCTTTACCAGAAATGGACTGAGGCGTACTTCCCTACCCTCGAAAGTGAATCCTCTGCCCGGACAATAACCGCCGCCTGGAGGTACTGCCACATTCTCTACGGTATGCGTGTCAAGGACCTTCGTGCAAGGCATATCAAGGGCATCATGGAGGACGGCTACATCATTCAGGACAGAGGTAAAAACGCAGGCCAGAAAGTCCATGCCTCCCCCGGCACGAAAGCCAGGATCAAATCCATGTTCAACCTCATGCTGGATTACGCCCTCGAATATGAGCTGGTAGACAAGAACTTTGCCCGTACTTTTGAACTCTCCGACGACATCATCAAAGAGAAGGAAGAAAACCGGCGCAGCCATATCCCATTTTCCGAGGACGAACTGCAGGTGCTTTGGGATAACGTCGGCACCGTAAAATATGTTGACTGGATTCTGATTCAGTGTTACATGGGATGGCGCCCGCAGGAAATGGGGAGACTCCGACTGGAAGATATAAGTCTGGAGGAACTCTACGTTACCGGCGGCATGAAAACCGACGCAGGAAAAAACCGTATGGTGCCGATTCACTCCCGGATAGCTGATCTTGTCCGGAAGAATTACGAGAAGGCCCAGGCTCTAAACAGCGAATTTCTGCTCAACGATCCGGACTCTCCAAAGGGCGGCATCAACATCACTTATGACAAATATGCCGGACGGTTCTTCAAGGTCATGGAGGCTCTGCCATTCAATCAGGAACACAGACCCCACGATCCCCGCAATACTTTCGTAACCAGAATGAAAAAAGCCGGTGTTGACCCTCTGGTTGTGAAGCGCTTAGTCGGCCACAAGATCAATGACGTAACCGAAAAAGTCTATACATACCGGGACCTCGACTGGCTCCGGGAGGACATAGAAAAAATGTCGTAAGCCTTATGCCTACGGCATTTTCTTATGTTTCCATGCTCAGATTTTTGTTACCTTCATCGTGTTACCTACTTGTTACCTACCGGATGCCTACTCACCAAATTCTCGCACGTTTCACGACCTCTCACAGCAAATTTCCCTTTCCGGTTTTCGGCATCAAAAAAAGTACCGCAACCCCTGAAGATTACGGTACTTTCAAGCCTTTCGGCACTTTTTTGAAATAAGATATATTTAGAACTTGCCAGCCTCAGCCGCTTCCTCTACAGAAACTGCTACTGCTACTGTAGCACCAACCATAGGATTATTACCCATACCGATCAATCCCATCATTTCTACATGAGCAGGAACAGATGAGGAACCTGCAAACTGTGCATCAGAATGCATACGTCCCAATGTATCTGTCATACCATAAGAAGCTGGGCCTGCCGCCATATTGTCTGGGTGAAGTGTACGACCTGTACCACCACCAGAAGCCACTGAAAAATATTTCTTGCCTGCTTCAATTCTTTCCTTTTTGTACGTGCCTGCAACTGGATGTTGGAATCTTGTAGGGTTTGTTGAATTTCCTGTAATAGATACATCAACATTTTCTTTCCACATGATTGCAACGCCTTCGCAAACATCATTTGCGCCATAGCAATTTACCTTACCCCGAGGACCTTCTGGGTCAGAATAGGATTTTCTAAATACTTCCTTTACCGTATTTGTGTAAGGATCATACTCTGTCTCTACAAAAGTAAATCCGTTAATACGTGCGATAATCTCTGCTGCATCTTTTCCAAGACCATTTAAAATAACGCGAAGCGGTTTCTGACGAACTTTGTTTGCCTTTTCAGCAATTCCAATCGCACCTTCAGCAGCCGCAAAGGACTCATGCCCTGCCAAGAAGCAAAAACAATCTGTTTCTTCTTCCAAAAGCATTTTTCCTAGATTACCATGTCCAAGTCCCACTTTACGATTGTCTGCAACAGAACCAGGAATACAAAATGCTTGAAGTCCCTCTCCGATTGCTGCTGCCGCATCTGCTGCTTTTCTACAATCTTTTTTAATAGCAATTGCTGCTCCTACTATGTATGCCCAACAAGCATTTTCAAAACAAATTGGTTGAATTTTTTTAACTTGATCATATACATCAAGACCCGCATCTTTAGTAATTTTTTCAGCTTCTTCGATGGAATTGATGCCATAACTATTTAAAACTTCGGTAATCTTATCTATTCTTCTTTCATAGGACTCGAATAATGCCATAATTATTTTACCTCCTTATCTGTTCTAGGATCAATAATCTTAACAGCATCTGCAACACGTCCATACTGACCTGAAGCCTTCTCCCATGCTGTATTTGGGTCATCGCCCTTCTTGATAAAGTCTGTCATTTTTCCAAGACTTACAAACTTATAACCGATAATCTTATCATCAGCATCAAGCGCGATACCTGTAACATAGCCTTCTGCCATCTCAAGATAACGAGGACCTTTCTTTAAAGTACCATACATTGTACCAACTTGGCTTCTTAAACCTTTGCCTAAATCTTCAAGTCCTGCACCTACAGGAAGACCATCTTCAGAAAAAGCGGACTGAGAACGTCCATATACAATCTGCAAAAACAGTTCTCTCATAGCAGTGTTGATTGCATCGCACACAAGGTCTGTATTCAATGCCTCCATAACAGTTCTGCCTGGAAGCAGCTCTGCTGCCATCGCTGCAGAATGTGTCATACCTGAGCATCCAATTGTCTCAACCAATGCCTCCTGAATGATACCTTCTTTTACGTTCAGAGACAACTTGCAAGCACCTTGCTGTGGCGCACACCAGCCTATTCCATGTGTAAAGCCTGAAATATCTTTTACTTCTTTCGCTTTTACCCATTTCGCTTCTTCTGGAATTGGTGCACAACCATGATTACCGTCGCGTGCTACTACACACATTTCTTCAATTTCCTTTGAATAAATCATGTGAAAACTCCTTTCGATTACTTAACTTTTATTTTGAATGTGTGACATAAGCCTCACATTTCTGGCTTTTTATGAAATGTTTTTCCACATTCTGTGAAAACTGACTTTGAAATATTACCTACATACTCATATTTTCGCATATTTTTAGAAAAATAGCAATTAAAAATTCATTTTTTTGGCAAAAAGTTGTCAAAATAACAATAAAAACATAATAAAACTTATTTTTATTTTTTTGTTGCTATTTCACCTTGTTTTTTATAAATACTATTCGCCTCAATATATCCTCTGACCATAGAAACTGGATAAATATTAGTGTTGCGCCCAATTACAGTTCCTGGATTAAGTACACTATTACAACCAACCTCCACATTATCACCAAGCATTGCTCCCATCTTTTTTAATCCAGTCTCTATATTTCCATATGGAGATTTTACAACAACGAATGTTTTATCACTTTTCACATTAGATGTAATAGACCCAGCACCCATATGTGATTTATAACCAAGAATACTATCACCTACATAATTATAATGTGGTACTTGTACCTTATTAAATAAAATCACATTCTTTAGTTCTGTAGAATTACCAACAACAGCACCTTTTCCAACAATAGCATTTCCTCTAATAAACGCGCAATGACGAACTTCAGCTTCTTCATCAATAATACAAGGACCATTAATATATGCCGTTGGCGCAATTACTGCGGATTTTGCTATCCAAATATTCTCACCATGTTTCTCATATTTATCGATAGAAAGTGTTTTTCCAAGTGCTATGATGTATGCACTGATTTTGGGCAATAATTCCCAAGGATAAACTGCCCCATCAAAAAGTGTTGCCGCTAATGTTTCTTCTAAATTATAAAGATTTTTGATTTGTAATTGTTCCATTATTTTTATTCCCCCTGTTTTATTTTAAACTGATATTAAAGATTTGTTGATTCTTCTACTGTTTCAACCATTAAAGATGCCCAATATTCGTCTGATGCAGGTTCGTCGCCAAACCATTGCTGAGAGATAGGTAACACATTTTCTGATGATGACATATTTGAACTATTATTAAAATCAAATTGTATTTTTTCATCTATATATTTCAAATATGCATCGAATGAACTTCCCGTTTTTGAAATAAAACCTGTTAGCCTATTCTTTGTTTCTCCATTTGCAAATAACTCTTGCATAATATCTTCAGTAAGTGTAAGCTGCGCAATTGTATGTCCAACTTTAAATCCACATACACATTCATAATACCACTGGCTCTTTTTTAGTTTATGCACATTACATCTCGGACATGCAAGATTTGTCTCTATTGGTTCTGGTTTATCTGGAAAGTCAAAAATTACTTGTCCATTATCAGTAAGTTTTAATGCTGCATCAAATTTAGTTCCATTTTTTGATGTAAAATCTTTTATTATATCTGTTTTTTTATTATTAAGTAATTGCTTTACAATTGTATCTGACATTTTTATACCTGCAATTTTATTATTAATAAAAAAATTACAACTATGTTCTATATCATTCCTATTATAATTGGAGCAACCATAACCAAAAGGTGTTTTGACAACCTCACCACCACAAATTGGACAAACCACATCTTTAAGCTTTTGCTGTTCAACATCATCAAAATCAAATTTCAAACCTGTAATCTTACCCGTCTCATCACGATTAAGAATAATGCGTGCATCAAATTTTTTACCCGCTTTTGATTTAAACCCACGAATTGTTGAAGTTTTTCCATTGGTTAACAATTCCTTAATTTGAGCCTCAGAAATATCTTTACCCGCCATTTTACCAATAGAAAACTTACAACTATTTTCGTCCAACTTATTATAATTCGCACACCCATAGCCAAAAGGCGTTTGAATAATTTCACCACCACAGAGCGGACATACAACATCTTTAATCTTCTTTACTTCTACTTTTTCAAAATTAAAATTAATGGTATGTCTCCCATCATCGCCTTTTTCTAAAACTAAAACAGCATCAAACTTTTTACCCGATTTACTTTTAAAGCCTCTTATTGTTTCAGTAATACCATTATTTATTAATTCTTTTACTTGTGTTGGGGTAAGCTCTTTATCCGCAATTTTACCAATCCCAAATTTACAACTTTCTGGTACTTCTGGATTATAATTCGCACACCCATACCCAAATCCCTTTATCATAATTTGTCCGCCACAATCTGGACAAACTACATTTTCTAATATTTGCGGTTCAATTTGTGAAAAATCAAAGTTAATTTCTATTTTTCCATCTTCACTCTTATGTAAAACTAACATTGCATCAAATTTTTTCTTTTGTTTCGATATAAAACCATTTAACACTGCTGTATGCCCATCTTTAACCAGCGCAATGCATTCTTCTTCTGACAAACTCCTTCCTGCAATTGTTCCAATTGCAAAATTACAACCATTTCCATCTTTTTGATAATGAGAGCAACCATATCCAAAAGGCGTTGTAATAATGTCTCCGCCGCACAATGGACATTGAACTTCCAATTTTCGACGTGCTCCTAATCCTTTAGCACCTTTTCCAGTAAACTGACTAATTTTAACTGCAATCTGATTTGTTAAATCTTTATCACGTATCTGTATAGTTTCTTTTCGGATAAAGTCTTCTAGCTTAGCTCGATAGACATTGACATCTACCGTTCCATTTGTAATGCCATCTAATCCTTTTTCCCAAGAAGCAGTCATCTGAGGATTTAAAAGTGCAGGAACTGTCATTGCAACAACTTCATACACCATCTCACCAAAATTTTGTGGTGTAATGACTTGAGTTTTTTGATTGAGATTCAAATAACCAATGCGAATCAGTTTCTTAATAATTTCTGCACGAGTTGCACTTGTGCCAATACCAGACCCTTTTATCTGGGCACGAAGTTCTTCGTCCTCAATAAGTTGACCTGCATTTTCCATGGCAAGAATCATGGAACCAGACGTATACCGTTTTGGTGGAGAAGTTTTACTTTCTCTAACCGCAAAACCATTAACAACAAGAACATCACCTTGTTTTAATATCTCTGCCAATGCAAGCAATTTTTTGGAATTATTTTTCTTCTCTTTATTAGAATCTTCTATATTTTCAGTCATTTTCGTCTGCATCGAATTATCTGTTTTATTTGGGCTATCAAAAGCATTCTCGTCCTCGTCGGCATCTTCAAGCGTTTTTCCCATAACTTCAAGGAATCCAAGTACTTTAAGAACTTTTGCATTGGAAAACAAAGATTCTTTATCTATACCTATAACAAGCTTTAATGTTTGATATTCTGCTGGAGGATAAAAAACACTTAAAAACCGTCGTACAATCAATTCAAAAACCTTAGTCTGAAGTGGCGTCAGTGTTCCTAATTCTGTCAATTGTCCTGTCGGAATAATAGCATAATGGTCAGTGACTTTATTATCATCTGTATATTGGGTTTTTGCGATATTTGTATAGAGTTTATTAGACAGAATATGGTCAGTAAACTGTTGTGTTGGTGTATAACCTTTTAATTGATTGAGATTTTTATCAATTTCATTTGCAACTGCAGTAGTTAATACTCTTGCATCTGTTCGAGGATATGTAGTTAATTTTTTCTCATATAAATCTTGTGCAATCTGTAATGTTTGATCAGGACTAATTTTAAAACGTTTGGTACACTCAGCCTGTAATTCTGCCAAATTAAATAATAAAGGGGCTTTCTTTTTAGAGATACCTTTCTCTAACGTTTTAATAATCGCTTCTTTTCCCTCAAAATAAGAAATTAGCGCTTCTGCATCTTCCTTTTCTTTAAATCCATTTTCTTTGTAAAGCTTTGTGGATTCAAAATACATGGAACCTTCTACAGCTTTCCACTCTGCTTCGATATTAGCATCAGTAAAATCTCCGACTACTCTATAAAAAAAGGTTTCTTGAAAGTTACGTATCTCACGTTCTCTATTGACAACCATACCAAGAACGCAAGTCATAACTCTTCCAACTGCAATTGCAGAATAACTTTTTGTCGCGGCAGCGTCATTGAGAAGTTTTCCGTACTTGATAGACATAACACGCGAGAAATTAATTCCCATAGCATAATCTTCAATAGAACGCATAATACCAGATTTTCCGAGATTTTCATAGTCAGACATCGGCTTTGCCTGTGCCATTCCTCGTTTGATTTCCGTTTCGGTCTGCGAGTCAATCCACACACGGAACTCTTGCATTCCTTGACGAACACCGCCAAAATTACGAATATTTTCCTCGATTGTTTGTCCTTCTTTTCCAGAGTCACCTGCCCAATATACAAAGTCAATATCATCACGTTGTAACAGTGTATGTACAATATCATATTGTTGTTTGACATTTTTGATAACACCATATTTATATTTCTCTGGCAAAAATGGTAAATCCTGCAAAGTCCACTTTTTATATCGATCATCATACTCTTCTGGATAAACCATTTCTACCAAATGTCCAACACACCAAGTTATAACATAAGTATTATTTTCTATATAGCCATTATGTTTTTCCGATACCTGAAAAACTTTTGCATAATCTTGCGCAACAGATGGTTTTTCAGTAATAATCAGTTTCTTTCCCAAGCTCTTTTCTTCCTCCTTCTGTTTTTAAAGCATATAAAACCTGCAATATAATCAATTTTAGATATCCCAACAGATACGTCAAAAAGAGCAGCAATATACCGCTCTTTTTCATTTATGCCATTATTTTATTTCTTAGTGATATATCCCTGCGCTTTCAGAAGCTCTGCACAAAGTACAGCACCACCAGCTGCACCACGCACTGTATTGTGTGAAAGCCCTATAAACTTCCAGTCATATACACTATCTTCACGAATACGTCCTACAGAGACACCCATACCATTCTCATAATCAACATCAAGACTTACTTGTGGTCTATTATCTTCTTCAAGATACTGAATAAACTGTTTTGGTGCACTTGGAAGTTCAAGTTCCTGTGGAATCCCTTTAAAATTCACTAACTTCTCTATTAATTGTTCTTTTGTTGGCTGTTTTCTAAATTTAACAAACACGGCAGCAGTATGACCGTTTAATACAGGAACACGGATACATTGACATGTAATAACTGGAGATGTTGCCGGCTCAATTACCCCATCTTTGATTTCACCCCAAATTCTAAGTGGTTCTTTCTCACTCTTTTCTTCCTCACCACCGATATAGGGAATAATATTTCCTTCCATTTCAGGCCAATCTTTAAAGGTTTTTCCAGCACCAGAAATTGCCTGATAAGTAGTCGCAACCACCTCATACGGTTCAAATTCTTTCCATGCCGTCAAAACAGGCGCATAGCTTTGAATAGAACAATTTGGTTTGACTGCTACAAAGCCTCTTGTCGTGCCAAGACGCTTTTTCTGAAAATCAATCACTTTCATATGTTCAGGATTAATTTCAGGTACTACCATCGGTACATCAGGCGTCCATCTATGTGCAGAATTATTGCTGACTACTGGAGTTTCTGTCTTTGCATAATCTTCTTCAATTTTTTTAATTTCTTCTTTTGTCATATCAACAGCAGAAAATACAAAATCAACTTCAGAAGCCACTTTATCAACTTCATTAACATTCATAACAATAATGTTTTTCACTGCTTCTGGCATGGGTGTTGCCATCTTCCATCTATCGCCAACTGCTTCCGCATATGTTTTTCCGGCAGAACGTGGACTTGCAGCAATTGTCGTCACTTCAAACCATGGATGATTCTCTAATAAAGAAATAAATCTCTGTCCTACCATTCCTGTACCACCAAGAATACCTACTTTTAACTTTTCACTCATATTTCTCCTCCATTCTGCTAATAGAGCGGTCTCGGAAACTCTTTAAGCCCGAATTTCCGCTCTTTTTTCATG
>ERZ778515.89-NODE-89-length-77044-cov-6.089454_pt1 | contig 77044 bp, 63 predicted proteins | sample MGYA00510343_ERZ778515 | MGnify/ENA primary metagenome ERZ778515 (study PRJEB29527, sample SAMN07138965) | mouse gut metagenome | material: feces | host: mouse | place: China:Nanjing | collected 2016-01-25 ...
GAACATGAAAAAAGAGCGGAAATTCGGGCTTAAAGAGTTTCCGAGACCGCTCGAATATAAGAATGGAGTTTTAGTGTATGACAATAAGAGAAAAAGCAGCAGCGATGAAACTTGATAGCACAAAGATGGCTTCCAAGTCTGCCGAGGTGAGAAAGCGTGCACTCTTAGCAATAATTAAGGCTTTACAGACAAATCAAGAGGAGATATTTCGGGCAAATGAGCAAGATTTGTTAGAGGCAGCAGAAAATAATATTCCAGAAGCAGTTGTAAAGCGGTTAAAATTTACATCACAGAAGCTTTGCGATGTCGTGAAAGGAATCGAGAATCTAGTTGCTATGCCTGATAAGGTTTATGAGACACAGTTTGTACGGGAACTGGACAAAGGATTAACGCTTGTACGGGAGAGTTGTCCAATCGGTGTTATCGGTGTTATCTTTGAGGCGCGACCCGATGCGCTGGTACAGATTGCCAGTCTTTGTATTAAAAGCGGCAACTGTGCGATATTAAAGGGTGGAAGTGAGACAAAACACACCAACAAAATACTTTTTTCACTGATTGCGCAGGCAGCTAGAGAATGTGGTTTGCCAGAGAATTGTCTTTTTCAGGCAGAACAGCGTGATGAGATATCAGAGTTGTTATCTTGTCAGGAATCGGTTGATTTATTGATACCAAGAGGCTCTAATGCTTTTGTACAGTATATTATGGACAATACCAAGATACCTGTCATGGGACATGCAGATGGCATTTGTCATATTTATGTGGATAAGGAATTTGACATTGACAAGGCGATTCCAATCATTATTGATGCCAAAATGCAGTATGCTGCTGCATGTAATGCAGTCGAGACACTATTAATCCATAAAGATGCAGTCGATTGTTTGATGCCAGAGCTAAATAAAGCATTTCAAAAACATCATATTGAATTGCGTGCCACTACTGATATTGCCAAACAATATAATAGTAAAGAGGCGACGGACGAGGATTTTGAGACAGAATATCTTGACTTAGTACTTTCAGCAAAGACTGTTAAAAACATTGATGAGGCAATTGTGCATATTAATAAGTATGGTTCCCACCATACAGATTGTGTCATTACGGAGAATCAAGAAACAGCAGAGTATTTTATGAGAATGGTTGATTCTGCGGGTGTGTATCAAAATTGTTCAACACGTTTTGCAGATGGATTTCGCTATGGCTTTGGTGCTGAGGTGGGTATCAGTACCGGAAAGATTCACGCAAGAGGGCCTGTGGGTATTGAGGGGTTGTTAACTTATAAATATAAACTTTATGGAAATGGGCAGATTGTCGAAGATTATGCTTCAGGAAAAAAGGAATTTCATTTTAAGGATTACACGAAAAAAGAATAAAGTTTGTAACAAATAAGGGGGAAGAATATGAGAAGAATAAAAAATAACGCATTTTTACAAAAGTGTAAGATTGGAATATTGTTGGTTTTGTTGACTGTGATTGTGTCAGTGATAAAAGCGCCTGCCACAGCATATGCATTTCATGTGACACCGATTGAAATGGTGGAAATGTACTCTACTTCAGCGACACCAGTGTATGCAACGCCAGATTTGTTTTCACCAGTGGTAGTATATCTTAACAGATTTACAAATGTACGGGTTTTTGGTATTACAGACAATGGATTTTTTCAGGTTGATTTGAATGGTACTTATTACATACCGGGACCATATATGGTAGCTCAAATAGAACCTGCAAAGACGGAAAAACAGAAAGCACTTGACAATTTAAATGAATTGGTGGATGCTTATCGGATGCAACTAGAATTTATGGAGAGTTACAGCAAAAATTTTGCTTTGGTTGATGTGACAGGGGATGGCATTCCTGAGATATTTGATGAGGAAGGCAAGGAGATATATACTTATTATGACAAGCGCCCAGTGATGATGTTTTATTCAGAATATCCAGTAAAATTTTATTACTCTAAAAAGGAAAATAAATTGCTAGGAAAATATACATGGAATAAAAAGGATTATTGGGAAGTCTATACAAATGATGTTTCTCTGCTGCCATGGGGACAGTTTCGATGTGTTGCTTTGGCGACATCGCCCACAGAGGATGCGCCTGTGATTACAAGAGATTACACCAACAATGCGGAGACAAGAGGCGATCTCTACAATATTCTCAAAAAAATTTTGTCATTGTAGTATATTAAGGGGATAGAGATGTTTTGGAAAAAGACACTAGTACAGAAAACTTCTTATGATATAGAGAATCAGATACCAATTCTTAAATGTAGCATCTGTAATGGGGAACAGGTTGCTGGATTCAAAAATATCCACACAGGAAAGTTTGAGGAGATAATGTGTATTAAAAACCATGCTGATTTGGAAGAATTTAAACAGAGATATGGGATAGAAAAATTAGAGAAGGAATATTAAGTGTGATGTCATTCCTGAAAAAATACTTTTCAATTTGCAATCTTTGTGATAAAATGGGCGTTGGTATTGTGTACATATTGATGATAGGATTCCGCAAACAGATGAAAGGATGACAGACAGATGACAGTAATTCAGGAATGGGCTTCTGATTTTTATAAGTGTTTTATCAAGGAAGACCGATATAAGCTTCTACTTAGCGGTGTTGGAGTGACAGTTAAGGTGTCACTGCTGGCGGTTTTTATTGGTATTTTTATCGGCATGTTGATTGCTTTGTGCAATCTTTCAAAAAGAAAACCCATTCGTTTTATTGGGAGTTTATATACAGATGTAATCCGAGGAACACCATCTGTCACACAATTGATGATTATTTATTTTGTGGTGTTTGCCACTGTGGATTGGGACAAGTGGATTATTGCGGCGATAGCCTTTGGTATCAACTCTGGCGCGTATGTGTCGGAGATTATTCGGGCAGGTATTCTGTCTGTGGACCATGGGCAGACAGAAGCTGGTAGATCGCTTGGATTAAATGCATTTCAGACCATGACGCGGATTGTTATTCCACAGGCAGTCAAAAATATATTTCCGGCATTATGCAACGAATTTATTGTGCTGATTAAAGAGACGGCGATTGTTGGATATGTGGGCTTGATGGACATTCAGAAAGCAGGTGACTTTATTAAGAGCGCTACATTTATTGCGTTTATGCCACTTATTGGAACGGCTGTTATTTATTATGTGCTCATTAAGATGTTGACATTGCTGTTGAGCAGGATAGAAAAGATGTTGAGAAAGTCAGATATCCGCTAAGGAATGACATTACGCGAAAGGATATGGAAAGTCAGATATGATTAAAGTAAAAAACTTACATAAAAAATTTGGCAAGTTGAATGTCTTAAATGGGATTGATGCGCATATTTCGCCCGGTGAGGTTGTTGTGGTAATTGGTCCTTCTGGATCGGGGAAAAGTACCTTTCTGCGATGCCTAAATCTTCTTGAAGATGTGACAGAAGGTGAGATTTATGTGGATGATCAGATGATTAACGCGCCGAAGGTCAATATTAATGAAGTGCGACAAAAAATGGGTATGGTATTCCAACAGTTTAATTTGTTTCCACATCTGACCATTATGGAAAATATCACGTTAGCGCCGGTTCTTTTGAAAAAGATGACAAAGGAACAGGCTGAAAAGAGAGGACTTGAACTTTTAAGACGTGTTAACTTAGAGGAGAAGGCTTCAGCTTATCCCGCGCAACTTTCAGGTGGACAGAAACAGCGTGTCGCTATTGCAAGGGCGCTTGCCATGAATCCTGAGATTATGCTTTTTGACGAACCAACCTCGGCACTTGATCCTGAGATGGTGGGAGAGGTTCTTGATGTTATGAAAGATCTTGCAAAATCGGGTATGACGATGGTGATTGTCACACATGAGATGGGATTTGCACGAGAGGTTGCATCAAGAGTACTTTTTGTTGACCAAGGTATTATTATGGAGAGTGGTACGCCAGATGAGGTGTTTAACAATCCCCAAAATGGGAGGACAAAGCTTTTTTTGAGTAAGGTTTTGTAAATTCTTAATATGGGCTACAGATATTATGCCAGATGGCTTAATATAGAAATTTATTAATTTTGAGGAGGAATATTATGAGAAAATCAGTAAAAGCGGTGGCACTAGTGCTTGCTACAGTGATGTTGACAGCATGTGGTAGCAAAGCGGATACAAATCAAACAAATGATACAGCAGTAAGTGCTCAGCCACAGAAAACAGAAGAACGCGCAACAGTTGAACAAAGTGCGTCAGATGCACAGGAGGCAGTTCCAGAGACGAATGATACTTTAACTTTCGGAACAAATGCAGAATTTCCACCTTTTGAGTATGTGGCAAGTAGCGGTGTGATTGATCAATATGATGGCATAGACATGGCGATTGCAAAGAATATTGCTGAGGCGAACGGCATGACAGCAGCGATAGAAAATATGGAGTTTGACTCTTTGCTAATTGCTTTGCAAAATGGTCAGATTGACGCGGCAATTGCAGGTATGACTGTAACCGAGGACAGAAAAGAAGAAGCAGATTTCTCAACTACTTATTATACAGCAACACAAGTTATGATTGTGAAGGAGGACTCTGATATTGCGTCAGCAGCTGATATGGCAGACAAGAAAATTTGTGTTATCCAAGGCTATACTGGAGAGATTTGCGTGAAGAATTTGGGCTATCCTTATGAGGCATTCAAGAAGGGAACCGATGCCATTATGGAGCTGGTTAATGGAAAGTGCGATGTTGTTGTAATTGATTCTGCGACAGCACAGAAATATGTACTTGATAATCAAGGGTTAAAAATTGTTGAAGATGCTTCTGCATTTGAGTCAGAAGAATACGCTATTGCAGTGAAAAAAGGAAATACAGAGTTGCTTGACAAGATTAATAAAGCAATTGAAACAATGCTTGCAGATGGTACAGTTGCTGAAATTAGTGCACAGTATATCGAAACAATTTCAGCAGAATAGTTGTTATCATTTGAATAAGTGCAATGACGATTTTACAAGACACGTTTTAGAGCGTGTCTTTTTTATGTACACGGGCACCCAAGTAGGGGAAGATAAATCTTCTCTAAGGAGTGGTATACTAAAACTGGACACGAAAAAAAATGTATATGCATATTTTCCAGGAATAGGAAAAGAAATTTGAACTGTTAGCTGCAATAGGATAGAAAAAATTTTTGTAGCATTTATAGCGTGAATATGATACACTACAAAGTGATGCGTCACAGTAATTTATACACACAAAATAGCATTAACAAAGCTGGTGAATGCATGTTGTGTGTGGGGGAATAAAGTTATATTTATGAATACAATACATGAGGAGGACTAGCGTTGAACAAAAATACTGCAAGGAAAAATATTATAGAATTGAAACATATTAGTCGTACTTTTGACGACGGATTTCGTGTGGTAGATGATTTTAATTTGACAATACAGAGGGGAGAATTTGTCACATTTCTGGGACCTTCAGGCTGTGGAAAAACTACAACATTGCGCATGATTGCAGGCTTTGATAAGCCGACAGAGGGAGAGTTGCTGTTAAATGGCGAAGATATACGAGATTTACCGCCTAATAAGCGTCCTATCAACACAGTATTTCAGCGATATGCGTTGTTTCCGCATCTAAATGTATTTGAAAATGTTGCTTTCGGGCTAAAATTAAAGAAACTTCCCAAAGTAGATATTGTAAAAAAAGTTAAGAAAGCGCTAGAGATGGTAGATTTGGAAGACTTTGAGGATAGGGGAATACAGACGCTTTCGGGTGGTCAACAACAACGTATTGCTATTGCGCGTGCAATTATCAATGAGCCAGAAATTCTGTTATTGGATGAGCCACTAGGAGCGTTAGACTTAAAGATGCGCAAAGAGATGCAGTTGGAACTGAAAGGCATGCATGAGAAGCTTGGTATTACGTTTATTTATGTGACGCATGACCAAGAGGAGGCACTTACAATGTCTGACAAGATTGTTGTGATGTCAGAGGGAAAAATTCAGCAAATTGGAACGCCGGAGGATATCTACAACGAGCCGAAAAACGCTTTTGTGGCTGACTTTATTGGTGACAGTAATATTTTTAGCGGTATTATGACAGGTAAATACAAAGTGCGGTTTTGTGGTGCGGAATTTGAATGTGTGGACGATATTGAGCATGGCACAATGATTGATGCGGTGGTAAGACCAGAGGATGTCACAATTACAACGCCAGAAAAAGGGATTATCCGCGGTAAAGTAACATCTGTTATTTTCAAGGGAGTACACTATGAGATTACAGTTCAGTCAGGCAAAAATGAGATTGTAGTGCAGTCAACTAGAAAGGCAGAACTGAATGCTTTGGTGGGATTATATATTGAACCAGAAGGGATTCATATTATGCTGGCAGAGAATACAATAAACCGTATTGAGTCTGGTGTGGACAAGGATTATAAGCTAAGTTTCCTCGGAGGAGTGTTGGATTGTGACATTGCTTCTTTGATACCAGGAGCTGCTTTTAATACAGATGGAACTCTTGTTGATGCACACGGTGATGTGATTGAACCAGACCGCATTAAAGTAATTGTATCTGTGAAACCTGATGATATCACAATGAGTGACGACAAGGAAGCTGGTATTTTGCGAGGACACATTATCAATTTAATTTACAAGGGTGATCATTATAGCTATGTTGTTCGGACAGAGGAGGACGAGGACTTTATTGTATCAGACGAATATCTTTGGAATATGGACGATTATGTAAGTCTACTAATACCAAAGGAGAAATTTTGTTACACTTTGAAAAAATAAATGGAGGGTGTCAGATGAATCGATTTCGTTTTCAGAGATCCCAGCTCTGCATACCATATGGACTTTTTCTGGTGTGCTTTGTGTTGGCACCTCTGGTGGTTATTATCTATTATGCGTTTACCAATGGAGAGGGACAACTCACTTTTGAAAATTTAATAGGATTTTTTTCTAGTCCCAACACAATTGGAACGCTTTTTTACAGCCTTGGTATTGCAGTGTCCACGACCTGCACTTGCCTGATGCTAGCATATCCGATTGCCTATATACTAGCGCGTAGCAAAATGAAGCATAAGGCTGTGATTCTGATGATTTTTGTGATGCCTATGTGGATTAATTTTACACTTAGAATTACGGCATTAAAGGAAATATTAACGGTGGTGGAAGGAAATCTAGCGTATCACCCATTTTTAAATACTTTGATTGGCATGACTTATGATTTTTTACCGTTTATGATTTTGCCGATTTACACAACACTGTTAAAGCTGGATAATAGTTTGTTGGAGGCAGCAGCGGACCTAGGAGCAGACACGATTCAGACTTTTCTAAAGGTGACGTTACCGCTTTCTGTGCCTGGGATTATCAGTGGTATTGTCATGGTGTTTTTACCGTCTATGACCAACTATGTTGTATTGGATATGCTCTACAATAGCACTTATATTATGGGAAGTTTGATTGGGGCATATTTTAGTGCTTATGACTGGCACAATGGTTCTATGATTGCGCTGATTTTGTTAGTGATTATTTTGGTGTTTACTTTCTTTACAAATCGTTATACGGACGAGGAGGCAGGTAGCAGTAGAGGAGGTGTACTTGGATAATGAAACATTTTTTTAGCAGGGCATTCCTTGTGCTTATGATTCTTGCGTTGTACTTGCCAATATTTGTGTTGGCGGTGTACAGCTTTACAGATTCGGCAAATATTGGGGCAATTCACGGTTTTTCACTTAAAAATTATGAGACATTGTTTACAAAGCCCGACTTGAGGGCAATGATCGCGGGAACATTGATTCTGGCAGTTGGATCGGCTTTTATCTCGACAGTGCTCGGCACTCTTGGTGCCGTGGGGGTCTTTTATTCTGGAAAGTTTGGCAATGCAGTGGTAGGTTCGCTCAATCAGGTTCCGGTTGTAAATGCTGAGGTCGTGACAGCGTTTTCCTTGTGTATTTTGTTGATTGGCGTGTGCGGTGTGGACAAGAGTAGTTTTGTCTCATTGCTGATTGGTCATGTTGTGCTTGAAGCGCCTTTTGTGTATCTTTCGGTAGTACCCAAATTAAAACAAATGGATAATAGTCTTTATGAGGCGGCACTCGATTTGGGAGCATCTCCGGCCGTAGCGTTGCGTCGTGTGGTATTTCCACAAATTTTTCCAGGTATTGTATCTGGGTTTGCGCTGGCGGTCACATTGTCATTAGATGACTATTTTATTACGAGCTACACAAAACCTGCGACGTTTGATACTATTAGTACCTATGTAGTGAATGCGACGCGAGGTTCTCAGACAGAGATTAAAACAGCATTGTGGGCACTTTCTACAATTATTTTTGTTGTTGTAGTTTTGATGGTGATGATTATGAATGCAACGGAAAATAAAGGGGACAAAAATGGTAAGAGGACAGGTGTGGGAAATGGGAAAGAGTAAAATAATGCTTGGACTTGCTGTGATGGGGGTGTTGTGTCTTTTTTCGGGGCAGACAGCATATGCGAGTGAAGAACCAATTGTATTACGAGTATGTAGTTGGGAGGAGTACATTGACCTTGGTGAGTGGGACGCGGAGGAGGCTATTGTACTTGATAATGGTAAAGTTATTTTGGGTGAGAAGCCACTCTATGAGGATTTTGAGGACTGGTATAGAGAAACTTATGGTAGAGAAGTACATGTAGAGTACTCTTGTTTTGGTACAAATGAGGACTTATACAATCAGCTAAATATGGGGGATACCTATGATTTGGTGTGTCCCTCTGAATATATGATTATGAAATTGATTGCGGAGGAGCGATTGATTCCATACTCGGAAAGTTTTTATGACAAACAAGATGCTAATAATTATTACATTCAGAATGTGTCTCCTTATATTCAAAAAACGCTGGAATCCAATGAGATTAATGGCGAGCGTTGGAGTGAATATGCTGCCGGATACATGTGGGGAATCACAGGTATATTATATAATCCAGCGCTTGTGACAGAGGAGGAGGCAACTACTTGGAAAATTTTTGGAAATCCTAAGTTTAATAGACAGATTACGCTGAAAGACAATGTGCGTGACTCTTATTTTGCTGCGCTTGGTATTTTAAAGGCGGAGGAATTAACTGACGCGTCTTTTCTTAGCGCAACGGATTATCATGAGCGAATTGCGGACGTAATGAACGATGTGAATCCTGAAACAATTGAGCAGGCGCAGGCACTTTTGAATCGATTGATGGATAATGTCTATTCACTGGAGACAGACAGTGGGAAGGCAGATATGATAACCGGAAAGATTGTAGCAAACTATCAGTGGTCTGGCGATGCGGTGTACGCGATGGACCAGGCAGATGAGGATGACTTTGAGCTAAGATTTGCGGTACCCAAAGAGAGTACCAATCTGTGGTTTGATGGTTGGGTAATGCTTAAAAATGGTATTCGTGAAGATGCGGACAGACAACATGCGGCGGAGGCATTTGTCAATTTTATGTCGCGGACAGACAATGCTGTCAGAAATATGTACTATATTGGCTATACTTCGTCAATTGCTGGAAATACACAGGACGATACTATCTATGAGTATTTAAAATGGTGCTATGGTGCTGAAGATGCAAACGAGGAACGGATGGATTATCCAGTTGGATATTTCTTTAGCGGAGATAATAGCGATAAAAATTATATTTTACAATCAACCGTTAGTCAGATGGGCAGGCAATTGTACAGCCAGTATCCACCAGAGGAAGTGATAGATAGGGCTGTGATCATGCAATACTTTGATGTGGATGCAAACAAGGCAATCAACCAGATGTGGATTAATGTTCGATGCTTTAATATTGCAGATGTGCCAATGGGTGTTTGGATGACATTGCTTGTGGTGTTACTTGTATTTATTGGATTGCGTTATCGAAAGAGTTCAGCCAAATCGCTGCATAGATTATTAAAATAGTCTCTTGAAATTTTTGTAGCAATTTAGCTTTTGCTTTCTACTACAAGCATTAAACTACTTTGTGATGGTTTGATGTATCTCAAATTCAATAATATTTGATGAACTTTACAGCAAGCGCAAAATTGTAAATTAAACTGTTACAAATTTTTCTTGTAATATTTGAAGGTAGGAAGTATTTGATAAAATATTAGAAGGAGATGAAAATTATGTCAAGTATAGATCAGAGCAAAATTAGAAATTTCTGTATTGTGGCACATATAGACCACGGAAAATCCACACTTGCAGACAGAATTATAGAGAAGACAGGACTTTTGACAAGCCGTGAGATGCAGGACCAGATTCTGGATAATATGGAGCTAGAGCGCGAGCGAGGAATAACAATTAAGGCGCAGACAGTTCGTATCGTATACAAAGCGCAAGATGGGAACGAATATATTTTTAACCTGATTGACACGCCAGGACATGTGGATTTTAATTATGAAGTAAGTCGTGCGCTGGCGGCTTGCGACGGGGCAATTCTTGTTGTGGATGCAGCGCAAGGGATTGAGGCGCAGACATTGGCAAATGTGTATCTTGCGTTGGATCATGATTTAGATGTTTTTCCTGTCATCAACAAAATAGACCTTCCAAGTGCGCGTCCTGATTGGGTGAAAAATGAAATTGAAGATGTTATTGGCATTGAAGCGCAGGATGCACCACTTATATCAGCAAAGAATGGCGTTGGGATAGAGGAAGTGCTAGAAGCAATTATTACGAAAATACCAGCGCCAAAGGGGAGCGTGCACAATCCATTACAGGCGCTTATTTTCGATTCAATCTATGATTCTTACAAGGGAGTGATTGTGTTTTGCCGTATTATGGAAGGAAAAGTTTCTAAGGGGACGAAAATCAAGATGATGGCAACTGGCGCGACGGCAGATGTTGTGGAAGTTGGGTATTTTGGGGCAGGACAATTTATTCCATGTGACGAATTATCGGCTGGAATGGTGGGTTATTTAACAGCATCTATTAAAAATGTAAAGGATACAGCAGTTGGAGATACCGTTACAGACGCAGAGAATCCCTGTGCAGAACCACTTCCAGGATATAAAAAAGTACTCTCAATGGTCTATTGTGGACTTTATCCTGCGGATGGAGCAAAGTACCCAGACTTGCGAGATGCATTGGAAAAGTTACAATTAAACGATGCGTCGTTGTTCTATGAACCAGAAACTTCTATTGCGTTGGGGTTTGGTTTCCGATGTGGTTTTTTAGGGCTGTTGCATCTTGAAATTATTCAGGAGCGTTTGGAGCGTGAGTATAATCTTGACCTTGTGACTACTGCGCCGGGTGTTGTGTATAAAGTTTATAAGACAAATGGTGAGGTTGTGGAGTTAACCAATCCTTCTAATTTGCCTGATCCATCAGAGATTGACTATATGGAAGAACCAATTGTCACAGCAGAAATTATGGTTACGACAGAATTTATCGGTCCTATTATGGAACTTTGCCAAGAGAGACGCGGGCGTTATCTTGGTATGGAATATGTGGAGGAGACGCGCGCATTATTGAAATATGAGCTTCCGTTAAATGAGATAATCTATGACTTTTTTGATGCGCTCAAGTCGCGCTCACGAGGATATGCCTCATTTGATTATGATATGAAAGGCTATGAACAGTCTGAACTTGTCAAGTTGGATATTCTTATCAATAAGGAAGAAGTTGATGCGTTGTCTTTTATTGTGCATAAACAGTCCGCTTATGATAGAGGACGGCGAATGTGTGAGAAGCTTAAAGACGAGATTCCGCGACATTTATTTGAGATACCCATACAGGCAGCGGTAGGCGGCAAAGTAATTGCACGTGAGACAGTGAAAGCAATGCGCAAGGATGTTTTGGCGAAGTGCTATGGCGGTGATATTACGCGCAAAAAGAAACTTCTTGAGAAACAAAAGGAAGGCAAAAAGCGTATGCGCCAGATTGGAAATGTTGAGATTCCACAGAAGGCGTTTATGTCAGTGTTAAAACTTGACGATTCAAAGTAATTGATTGTAATAGTCACGGAAGACTATTATCAATAAAGGGGAGTTACAATGCATTCAATCGGTGTGTATATTCATATTCCTTTTTGTGTTCAAAAGTGTGTTTACTGTGATTTTCTTTCTGGGCCAGCGACAAGGCAGCGGCAGCAAGAATATGTGGATGCACTGTTAAGAGAGATTGCGTGGGAGTCTAAATATTATACAAAATATGTGATAAAAACAATCTTTTTTGGCGGTGGCACACCGTCAATTTTGGAGGCGGAGGAGATTGTAAAAATATTGGATTGTTTGAGAAAACATTATCAGATAGAGGAAAAAGCAGAAATCACACTGGAAATGAATCCAGGGACAGCGGATAGAAGGAAACTTTTAATGTTAAAAAACGCTGGAATAAACAGATTAAGTATTGGGTTGCAATCTGCCGACAATACAGAATTACAGATGCTTGGACGCATTCATACGTATGAGGATTTTCTGCGAACCTATTGTCAGATAAGAGATATAGGTTTTGCCAATATCAATATTGATTTAATGTCAGCTTTGCCAGATCAACATATGGATCGTTGGACTCAAACGCTTGAGAAGGTTGTAGCATTACAACCAGAGCATATTTCAGCTTACAGTTTGATAATTGAGGAAGGAACACCATTATACGATAATAGGGATGCTTGGGGTCTTGTGCCAGATGAGGATGAGGACCGACAGATGTATCAGGAGACAAAGCGGATATTGGCAGAATATGGCTATCGCCGCTATGAGATATCAAATTATGCAAAAGCTGGATATGAATGCAGACATAACTGTATTTATTGGCAGCGGGGAGTTTGGCATATAGCAGATTTTATTGGTTTTGGACTTGGTGCAAGCTCCACTGTAGGAAACCAACGTTGGAAAAACACAAATAGTATGGAACGATATCTTTCCGTGTTTCAGGAATCTAAGCTTAATTTGTATGATAGTCGATTGGTAGATAATAGCACTGTTGGAGAAAGTGTGAAAGAGGCTGTGACAATACTTTTAGATGTGGAGCAGATGGAGGAGTTTATGTTTCTGGGTTTGCGCATGATGGAAGGTGTGTCTAAACAAGAGTTTATAGAAAGCTTTGCGAAGGATATGGATACAATATATGGTGATGCGCTACAAAAGTGGATTCAATTGGGAATGATGGTGCAAAGCGGTGATACTGTCAAACTGACAGATGCGGGAATAGATGTGAGTAATACTGTATTGTCTAGTTTCGTATAGAGTAGTTGGTTACAGTGCAAAGTGATGTGAAGGAACTGGGTATGTGCTAATGCCAGTTCCTTTTGACTCTATTCTTATGAAGAATACTGCAAAGCAACCTTTGCTGAAAGCAAAAACGGTTACAGGCGGTTAGAAGTATTTTTCACACGAACTCCCATCTGCCCGCTTTGGGCGGGCATACAAATCAGGATGTGTGAAATTTTAATTTCACACGAACTCCCATAATTCCGCTTCGCAGAATCTCAAATCAGGATGGTGAAATCTTTGATTTCACATTAATTAAAAAGTATTAACTTTCACATGATTACTATTTGAGCCGCCAAAAAGCGGCATGGGGGATTAAAATGGAAAAAGAATTGGCACATGATAAGATGCACAAATTAGGAATCCAACATACACATATAAAGAAACATGTTCCTATAAAGGAACAAGGACATTTGCACACACATACACATAAAGAAACAAAAGCCGTACTAAATAGAATGTCCAAAATTATAGGTCATATGGAAGCTGTAAAAACAATGGTGGAGAACGGCAGGGATTGCAGCGAAGTACTAATACAATTAGCAGCAGTAAAATCTGCAATTGGCAGTGTGAGTCGTGTGATATTAAAGGACCATATTGATCACTGCATTGTTGAGGCAGTACAAGAAAATGATACAGCATCCATTGAAGAACTAAAAAAGGCAATAGACAAATTTTTATAAAAGGAAGCGTGTGATAATGAAAGAACAGAAAAGTATGATATTGTATTATGTACAAGATGAAAAAAAGAAGATACAACTAGAAGTGATTGGAATGAGTATGTCTATAGAGATGAAACAGCTAAAACCATCAGATCTCAATACACAGATTGGAAAATTGATTGGATTGAAAGAGATTGTACCACTTGACTGGACAAAGACCAAGAAGCCACCAGCAATTTTCTGTATGCCAGAGATTATAATTTTTTCTAGCATACCAAACAAAAAACTGGATGAATTTTTGCTTTCTTATAAGAATGTGGGACTGACACCAACAAAGCTAAAGGCAGTCACAACACCCAAAAATATTAATTGGACATTGTATCAATTGATAGGAGCGCTTTCTTCTGAGCGAGCAGAAATTGAAAAAATGGCAAGTATAACCCACAATAAAAAGATTTCTGTAGATAAAAAAGAGAATGATTAGATAGTTAAAGGGGGAAAATTGTGTATGCAAATAGATCAGTTTAAGCATGAGGATAACTGGCAGGATATCAAAGACGCTGCTATGAATACTGTGAATAAGACAACAGGAAAATATCCTGATTCTGAATGGAAAAGAAGACTTATTTTGTCAGAACATTCTCCAATCCGGCGCATGAAATTTTATTGGCGTTGGAAGGGGTTAAAGTCATGGGTTAGCGTGCATATGGTACGACATAAGATTGGAATTGAGCACTGGGTATCGACACAGCGCAGTGACCGAACAGGCATTGATCGAGATGCGCTTCCACAAGGGGCTTTGGTAAACCATGCATGTGAAGCAGACGCACAAGCATTAATTAATATTAGTCGTAAGCGTTTGTGTAGTTGTGCAAGTTTAGAGACACGTGAAGCATGGCAATTAGTCAAAGAGGAAATTGCAAAAACAGAACCAGAGCTTGCTAGCTGTATGGTAAAGGAGTGTATTTATAGAGGATTCTGTCCAGAAATGTTTTCCTGCGGGTATGATAAGACAGAAGCTTTTCAAAATGAATTGAAGACTTATCGGCAGGGTTTTATCCAATAAGATATATTTTAATACGAAAATCACTGCATTCACGCAAAAACCATTGTGCGAAATTAAAATATGCGATATGGTATACTTATCAGAAAACAAAACGCTGTAAAAGTACTTTTGTAGAAAGGATAATTTGATGATAGTGTGAAATTAAAACTTCACCCATCTTGATTTGTATGCCCGCCAAAGCGGGCAGATGGGAGTTAGCGTGAAACTTCTGAGAAGAAAGGAGGAGATATCATGACAAACACAATGGTGTGGTTGGCTGCTATGATCGTACTTATTATTATTGAGATTGTGACAGTAGGGCTTACGACCATCTGGTTTGCAATTGGTGCATTGGTTGCAATTATTGTGTCAATGCTCGGTGGCGGGATTATACTTCAGATGACAGTATTTTTGTTGGTATCACTCGGAATGTTGATATTCACTAGACCTTTGGCGATAAGGTACATAAACAATACGCGCACAAGGACAAATTATGAGGGTATCATAGGAAAAGTAGTAAGAATCACGCAGGATGTGGACAATATTGCAGGACAGGGCAGTGCGGTTGTAAATGGTCAGGAATGGACAGTACGTGCCACGGAGGACAAAAGTAAAATTCCAATGGGAAGTCTTGCAAAAGTCGTTGATATTAAAGGTGTGAGACTTATTGTCGAGAAGTATGAGGAGAGTTAGCGTGAAATTGAGCTGCCAAAGGGGCACGAGGATTAAAATGATTCAAAAAAGTATGAGGAGGGTTTTCGTATGGTAGAAATTTTATTGGTCATATTATTTATTGTGATTGTGATATTGGCGACAAATGTACGTATTGTTCCGCAGGCGTGTGCATATGTAATAGAACGACTTGGCGGATATGATACTACATGGGGTGTAGGACTTCATTTCAAGATTCCTTTTCTTGACAGAGTTGCCAAGAAAGTAAACTTGAAAGAACAAGTTGTAGACTTTCCGCCGCAGCCCGTTATCACAAAGGATAACGTAACAATGCAGATTGACACAGTTGTGTTCTTTCAAATTACAGATCCCAAAATGTATGCGTATGGTGTCGATAATCCTATTATGGCGATTGAGAAGCTGACGGCGACAACGCTAAGAAATATTATTGGTGAAATGGAATTGGATCAGACTTTAACTTCAAGAGAAATTATAAATACAAATATGCGTTCAGCGCTTGACGTAGCGACTGATCCGTGGGGAATTAAGGTAAATCGTGTTGAGTTAAAGAATATTATTCCACCAGAAGCAATTAGAAATGCAATGGAAAAGCAGATGAAGGCAGAACGTGAGCGGCGTGAGGCGATTTTACGTGCAGAGGGCGAAAAGAAATCGACAATTTTGGTGGCAGAAGGCCAGAAAGAGTCTGCTATTCTTGAGGCAGAAGCAGAGAAACAAGCGGCGATTCTCCGCGCAGAAGCAGAGAAAGAGAGAAGGATTCGTGAGGCAGAAGGTCAGGCCGAGGCAATTCGTGTTGTTCAGATGGCAAATGCAGAAGGTATTAAGTTCTTAAAGGATGCGGGTGCCGACGAGGCAGTGCTTACCATCAAGAAACTGGAAGCATTTGAGAAAGCTGCAAACGGCAATGCCACAAAGATTATTATTCCTTCGGAAATTCAAGGAGTAGCTGGATTGACAAAATCAATCGGAGAAGTGTTAAAGTAAAATAGGTCAGGAGGAACATATGCATGACAAGGATATTGGTACTAGAAGACAGTAAAGACTGCTTAAATGCGATTACTGTGATGCTGGAAAAAGTATCTGAGAGGGTGTGTGTCGTTCCTGCAAATAGTCTGGATGAGGCAAGAGTTGCGCTTGAGGAGAAAGCGCAACCGCCCTTTCAGGCTTTTTTGTTGGACATTAATCTGGATATTAATGATAAAGATGATCTTTCTGGGATAACCTTTGCGCGAGAAATACGCATGAAAAAGGAATATGCATTCACACCGATTGTGATGATTACTTCACTGGTTAATATGGAGCTGACTGCATATAGAGAACTGCATTGTTATCAGTACCTTATAAAGCCATACAATGAACAAGATATTGAAAAGCTTGCAGGAAAGCTGTTATTTTTGTCTCAGCAGGGTGAGACGCGAGATGCGTTTGTGGTAGTGAAAAAAGATGGCATTAATTACAAGATATTTTGCAAGGATATTGTGTGTGTTAGGGCTGTTCCGCGAGGCGTTCAGTTTGTACTCTTAAAAGAAGAAATGAAAATTCCTTATCTTTCTATAAAGCAGTTGTTGGAAAAACTACCAAATGAGAAGTTTTTCCAAGTGCATCGCATGTGTGTTGTGAATCAGGATTATATTGATAATATAGATACAGTGAATGGATTTATCCATATGAACAATGGAGAACAAGTGGAAATAGGAATTACTTATAAAAGTGATATAAAAAAAAGACTATGTATATAGATGTATTATCTGTCATTTATGGAAAAGCGGTATTGACATACAAGATTTTGGAAACGATATCAATGCAAAAGTGTAAGAATAATGATTTTTGGAGTTTTTATATTTGATGTTGTGTGAAGATTCCGAAATGTTATAGTAGACAAAGGGGTACATGGGAATGGCGGAACTTGGCAGAAAATTTTTATATAGAATCTTTTGCGTGGTGGCATTGATGATTGCATTATATCTGTTGGTCGATTTGTATTTGAGCCACACGCTTGACATTAAAGTGATGGTATTGTTTGGCATTGTTTTTTCTGTGATAATATTTGGCTTTCTTGATTGGACGCAGAATTATGCTGCACTGAGACGACAGGAGCAGGAGTTAAAAATTTACAAGCTGTACATAAAGCCGATGGAAGAACTGACAAAGGATATTAGGGCGCGTCAGCATGAATTTGACAATCATATGAATGCGATTTTAAATATGCATATAACCATTGACAATTATGATGAGCTAGTGAAAGCGCAGTCAGCGTACTGCAAGGATATTTATGGGGATAAATCCCGCTGCAATCCGGCATTGTTGCGTATTTCAGATAAAATATTGGCTGGTTTTTTATATAGTAAAATTATTAGCGCACCCAGCTATATAGATATTGATATACAAGTGTTGAGTCAGGAAATTGTAACCCCTGTGTCAGAACACGCGCTTGTCGAAATCATAGGAACGCTCACTGACAATGCATTTGAGGCAGCGACACCACAGAAAAACAGAGTGGAAATGGTATTGGATGCTAAAAACGATAAGTTGATTTTTATGATTAAAAATCAAGTAGAAGATTTGACTATGGGGGAAATTTCACACTTTTTTGAAAAGGGATTCACAACCAAAAAGAACCGAGAAGATAGGGGGATTGGGTTGTATCAAGCAAACCAAATTGCAAAACGCCACAAAGGAGAGATTACTGTGGAATTGTTAGAACAAGAGAATGGGCAAGAGATTTGCTTTGGGGTAAAAATATAGAAAAGCTTATTGATAAGTATCAAAAAAGAATCAAGATGCTGTTCACTTTGTTTCGGTAACAGAATTGATTCTTTTTTGATGCTTTCTTTCATTTCATTGTTCTAAATTGTGAAATGATATGGTATAATAACTTCTTGTATTAAACTCTTTTCGGGAGAAAACGATAAAATGTAATGTTACAATTTGGCTATGCCTATTTATTAAGTAGTTAGTCTGTGCAATCTGACATTTGTTTAGGCTATTTACCACTGTCTATTTCATGTCGGGTGTCCTATAAAATGCCTTATATGGGTAAATGAAACAGCATTTTTTATATTTAAATTTGCATGACTGAATGGTTACAACATAATATTAAAAATATACATTTACATAATGTTACAAGATAGAGTATACTAGATGATAATGAAATTTTTAAGGAAGTGAAACAATGGGTGACAACAGGGAGAAGCCGGAATATCTCGAATTTTCCTGTCAAGAGATTGTGTTAAGTGCAGAACCAGGACAAATGATCGAGGACAGCTTTACCATACATGCCGCTGATAAATATGCAGAGGGAAAAATATACTCGTCTGATACAAGGATGCGAACATATGAGGCAGAGTTTCGCGGTGAGGAGACACAAATCCCATACTATTTTGATGGAACCACTGCCGAGGCAGGAGGAAGTATCCGAGGAGAGTTTGTGATTATAAGTAATCGTGGCGAATATATAATTTCTTATAAAATTAGTATTTTAAAACCACAACTTCAGAGTTCTATGGGGGTAATCAAGAATCTGTTTCACTTTACCAATTTGGCACAGACAAACTGGGAAGAAGCAGTTGCGCTGTTTTACTCCAAGAATTTTGCCTCTATTATTCAGAGAAGTGATAAAAATGCTCGTATGTCTTATACAGGACAGTCTCGTTTTGAGGGAAATGAACAGAATGTGGAAGAATTTCTGATTGAAATCAGCAAAAAAACGCCAATTATTTACAGCTTTGATATAGAAGGGTTTTTGCTTGAGGATATTCGAGACAGTATAGTAAAAAGCATTGTTATCACAAAGAGTGGATGGGGATATAGCTATGTCAATATCTGGATTGTTGGAGAATTTCTCAGTACAGACAGACAACTACTCACAAATATAGACTTTATTAATAACAAGTGTAATTTTAATATTTATATTGACGCGTCAAAGTTGCATGATGGTGTGAATAGTGGAGCAGTTATCTTTTCTGATGCCTGTAATGAATATACCGTTCCAGTTGATATTCTAATAGAGGAGGAACCAGAGAGAAGAACAGATAGCAGAAAGCGAAAACAGGCATTATGCGATTTGGTAAATGGCTATGTCAATATGAAACTGAACTGTCTGACACAAAACCAGTGGATGAGTCAGTTTGAAAAAGGAGTAGGAAATCTTCTGGATTCAGATGAGGATAACATTCTTTTTAATCTTTACAGAACGCAGCTTTTGATTACAAAGGAACGTTTTAATGAGGCGAAATGGTATCTTGATATGCTAGAACAGCGCTTGACCAAAGAAGCAGGGGATATTTTTCAGAAATGTTATTATCTATACTTGACTACTTTAATTAACTGTGCAGAAGATTATGTGAAGGAAGTTAGTGACGAGATTGAGACAATCTATGCGAACAATCCTGTGGAGTGGCGACTTGGCTGGCTGATTCTCCAACTTAACGAAGATTTGTTGAGGAATCGGGAGCTTCGATGGCAGTTTATGGAGGAAATGTTTGAAAATGGATGTACAAGCCCAATGCTTTTGTGTGAGGCAGTCTTGTTATTGCAAGACAATCCAACTTTTCTGTTAAAATTAGATGCATTTGAAGAAAATGTACTGTGGCATGGTGCGCGGCGCCAAATGCTTCGATCAGAATTAATTGAGCAATTACAATATCTTGCTGCCCGCAAAAAAACATATTCTACACTGTTGATTCGGATATTGGGTGAGGTATATCGTGTGTATAAATCACCACAGACAGTAGCATCTATTTGTCATATTCTGATTCTTGGAGATAAAAAAGGCGTTGACTTTTATCCGTGGTATATGCTTGGCGTAGAGTATTCAGTAAGAGTCACTGGTCTTTACGAATACTATATGATGTCACTAGAACTTGACAAATATGGAGATATTAAAGAAAGTCTGGAAATACCTAAAATGGTATTGATGTATTTTGCATACCAGAGTAGCCTTGATTATGAGTTAAATGCCTTTTTGTATGCTTATATTATTAAAAATAAGGATAAGTATCCTGATTTGGAGCAGAGTTATCGCATTGCAATTGAACGATTTATTGTAGACCAGATTAAACTGGGGCATATCAATGAAAATCTTGCGTATCTTTACAGAAATAGATTGGTGCCGCAGATGATTATGGACGATACGGCTTATGCCTTTACGCCGCTTCTTTTTATGCATCGGATTTATGTGGACAATCCGAAGGTGAAAAACATTGTCGTCATTCATGAGAAGGTGAATGGAGAAAGTTTGTATCCTGTGAAAAATTGTGTTTGTATGATACCGATTTATGGGAGTGAATATAAACTTTTTTTACAAGATGAGAATGGCAGCCGGTTTACAAAAAGCATTTATTACGAAAACAAACAACTTATGGAACCCAAAAAACAGATTAAATATATTAGCAACTATATGAAAGGTCGTCTTAGTTTTGATATTTATCTGTGTGAAGTGGACAAGAATTATATAACAATTACCAATGACAATGTCAGGCGTTTTAAAAATCTTGCGGAATCCCCACAAGTGGTGGAGAGCTTTAAAAAAGAGATTCGCACAAAGCTTTTGCGATTCTATTATGATAATGATATGATTGGCGAATTGGATGCTTTTTTGGAGGATATTGAAGCTGATGCGATGGCAGCTTCTGAGCGGGCAGAGTTTATTCGATATATGATTTCGCGGGGAATGTTTGACAAGGCGTATTATTGGCTGAAATCTTACGGAGTGGCAGATGTAGACCCCAAATCTGTAGCGCGACTTGTCAGTAAGCGGATTGTCAACAAGGATTTTGAATATGAAGAATTTCTTGTAAATGTGGCATACTATATTTACAAAAATATGAAATATGACGAAAATATCTTGCATTATTTAATGATAAATTATAACGGAAAGGTTGCAGAGCTCAGAAAATTATGGAAGTCGGCTTTAGATTTGGAACTTGATACGCAGCGAATTATGGAGCGGATCCTTCAACAGACAGAATATACAAGCATGTTGATTCCTGACAGGGATACACTGTTGATTTCCTATGCGCGGTGTGAAAAGCAGGATAGGGTACTTATAAAGAAGATTTTATTGGAAATGTCTTATGAATATTTTGTTTATGAGGCTATTTTATGCCCGCAGATTTTTGATATGTTATATCAAAGATATACAAATGGGGAGTTGACAGAGGCAATCTGTAAGCTTGCGCTATTAAAATTCTGGGCAGAAAACATTCAAAATAATACAGAGATACCAGAGGATGTTGTTCGACAGTTTGTGCAAGAGTTATTAAATGAAGATGTTTATTTTCCTTTTTATGTGAAGCTTGTTTCTTTAGTGCCAGAACTGCACTATATTAAGAACAGTATTTTTGTGGAATATCGAACACAGCCCCACAGTCAAGTGTATATACACTATATTTTTGATGATGGTTCTACTGAGGAACAACCTTTATCAGAAAGCAATGTGGAGTGTTTAGCGAGCGACGAATTGGATGAACAGGCTGAGAACGCTGTCGACTATGGGAGTTATGATATCCGCGAGATGAAAGAGATGTATGAGGGGATTCATGTAAGCATGTTTCAATTGTTTCACGGAGAGACAATTCAGTATTACATTACAGAAAGCTATGCGGAAGATGGGGGATATCTGCAAGAACATGTGACACAGAGTGGTACGTTGTACGGCAAATCAGAAGCAGGCATAGGAAGCAATGCATCTGGAAAAGGTCAGTATGATACAGATGATAGGTTTAATATATTAAATGATATTTTGCTGAGTGTTAGCCTGCAAGATGAAACGACGGCACATCAGTTGATGGAAGATTATCTGTATCAAGACTTCTGTGTAAGAGAGCTGTTTAAGGTATTATAAGGAAAAGCGTGAGGAACTGTTAAAGAGTAATTTATTAACCGCTTCTAGAGTCGACTCTCTGAAAGAGGGGTATGAAAAGATGTTGATTGACAAGGCACTGGATGAAATAACGAAGAAGAACAAAGTAGTAGTTGGTTTTGACTTGGGGAATGATTATTCACAAATTAGTTATTGCAGACAGAATCAGAGTATGCCTGACACGATTAGTCTGGTGATGGGGGGAGAGCAGTACAATATACCTACACTCCTGTGCAAGAAAAATGATGTGGAAGAAAATGCTACATGGCTGATTGGAAAGGAGGCGCTGAAAGCTGCAAAAGAAGGACAAGGGGTGCTTGTGGAGAATCTTGTTCTGTTGGCAAAAGATAATGTGAGTGTTAAAGTGAATGAGGAGGAACTGACAGCAGAGTATTTGCTTGAGATTTTTGTGAAAAAAGCGCTTGCAATGCTGTTCGCATATATTGTATCGGAAGATATTGCAGCAGTGGCATTTACAATGAAAGATATGAATACAGATGTTATGAATATGCTAAAAAATATTTCAACACATACTGTCTATCGAAAAACAGAGATTTATTTTTTAAGTCACGAAGATTGTTTCTTTCAATATATGATTCATCAGCCAGAAGAAATGTGGGTTCATGATGTGCTTTTGTATGATTATAGAAGTGATGGCATTAAAAGTCATCGACTTTCTATGAACAGAAAGACAGATCCAGTGGCGTGTTTTATAGATACTGTGCACTATCCGCAGATGAAGATTCCAGATTTGTCCGACAAGAGTGAAACTGCAAAGAGTGTATTTTATAGGCAATTGGACGCTGTATTGCTTGAGATTGTGCGAAAAAATTGTGAACAGAGAATCATAACATCTGTTTTCTTATTGGGCGATTCTTTTTCTAAAGATTGGTGTCGAGAGTCGCTCAAATATATGTGTCGAGGAAGACGTGTTTTTCAAGGAAATAATCTTTTTAGCAAGGGAGCATGTTATGGCGCACGAGAACGTGTTTATCCTTCCACATTATCTACGTCTTATGTCTATTTATCAAAGGATAAGCTTCGCGCAAATATTGGTATGACTTGTGATCGAGGACAGAATGAAATTTATTATCCGATTCTTGATGCGGGAACAAACTGGTATGAGGCACAGCGTGTTTTTGATGTTATGCTGGCAAAGAACAATATTATCACACTTAATATAGCGCCTGTAGACGGAAGAAAGACACGGATTGCGCGAATTTCTCTGGAAGGTTTAAAAGTGAGAGGGAACAAGACAAACCGTGTGGAGCTTCGGTTTTATATGGAAGATCCAAATGCTGTCCAGATTCAGATAACAGATAAAGGATTTGGTGAGTTTTTCCCATCTACAGGCCAAGTTTGGAGAGAATGCCTGCCATTGGAGGCCATTACATAGAAAACAAAGGGGTTATGTAAATGAATAATGTTTGTCTTTGCACAGGAAATTATGCAAAAAATCCATTTTATTTAAAATTTTCTGACATTTCATTGTATTCTATAGAGGAGTTATGTTATTATTTTATGGAAAGGGTACATCTGCTAGATGACTCTGTGGTTTCAGAAGACCTTGTGCATTGGATTCGCCAAGAGTGTGGACTTACAGAACTTGCAGATGAACTCGATGTTTATGTCAGGAAGCACGTATCTGTTGCCGCTTTTGTCTCGACAATACTAGAGAGAACAGGAATGTATGACAGCAGTACAATAAAACAGGTAGACCGTATTTTGAAAGAGCAGTCAAGTCTTACCATTATTGAGAAGTATAGAAAAAGGGCGGAATACTTGTATCAGCAAGGAAGATTTCGGCAGGCGCTTGCCATTTATGGGGAGTTGGTGGAGTATATATCTTCACGGGATAATGCGGGGAGGGCATTGTTGTATTATAATATGGCATCTATCTATGCTATGGATTTTGCTTATAGACAGGCGGCAGATCTATATTATGAAGCATATTTGTTGCATCCTGACAGACAAACTAGATACGCCTATATTCTTGCGAACAGAAAGGCACTTACAGACTATGCTTATGGCGCTTTTAAAAGGGATAATCCAGACTGGGAGGAGGATTTCCAAATGGTGGAGCAGTTGTGTGCACAGGTAGATCAAAAGTGGTTTGCTTCGCGGGAAAAGAAACTGGTGACAGAACTAGAAGAATTGAAAGCAAGCGGACAGATGGAATTGTACCGCCAGCAGTCACAGGCGCTAATCGGACAACTTAAAAAGGATTACAAGCGCCAGACAATGAGTTAGCGAAAGGGGTTTTTCAAGATGGGATTATTGGGAAAGATTAAGGGACTGTTTAATCGGCAGCAGGAGGAAGACGAAAATGTGTACCGACCAGACTGGGAGGAGGAACGTTTAAAGCGTGATAATATTGACATGCATGACAAAATACAAAGAGAGCATTATGTCAAGGCGTGTCTGGAACAAATGTCAGAAGCATCTAAGGAGTTGGATGCTCTCGGCGGTGAGTACAATCTTGTGACGTCCTACTTGACAGATATGGAGGAGATTGAGGTACAGACAGACGAGGTAAAAGAACAATTAAAAACCTATGCTGGGAAAATTTTGGAACTTGAGAGCAATCGAGAGAAGCTTGACAAAAAGCGGCGTGTTATGAAACCAGAGGATTATTTGCGCATGGAGCGCATCGAACAATATATGCCAGAAGGATACCGCAGATTAAAAGAAGCTGAGGACTATCAAGTTTTGGTCAAGAAAGATATGGGAAGGCTTGAGGGAGAGCGGCACGCTTATTATTTTAGGAAGAATGAACTTCAGAATGCAATGCAAAATATGAAAGGGATCACCTTTATGTGCGTTGGCTCCATGATGTTTTTGGTTATATTGCTTACAATTATTGGCGCGTCGTGGCATCTTGACGTTTCTCTTGGCTATGCGATTGCTGTGTTGGTTGCAGCGACAACACTGGCATTTGTGTTTGTAAAATTTCATGAATCGCAGCGGGAACTGGTGCGCGTTGAAAAAGGAATTAACAAGCTTGTACTGCTGCACAATACAGTAAAAATTCGCTATGTAAACAATACAAACCTTTTGGAATATCTGTATGTCAAATATGACGTGAACAGTTCCAATGAGCTTAAAAAATTATGGGATAAGTACTTAGAAGAAAACATTCATCGTGAACAGGAAAAGCAGATGGAACAGGATATGGATTTCAATGAAGCAGCACTCATTAAGCTTTTGCGCCGTTGCAATCTTGCAGATCCAAATATTTGGCTTCATCAGGCAGCAGCGTTGATTGACAACAAGGAGATGGTTGAGATCCGACATGGATTGATTATTCGACGCCAAAAACTTAGAAAACAGATGGAGTACAATGCAAAGATAGCACAAGATGCACAGGACGAGGTAAAGGATATTGTGGATAACTATCCAGAATATGCAGAGAAAATTTTGGATATGGTGTCTGTCTATGAAAAAGCGCTTGCATAATGCTTATAAAAATACATAGTTTGATTAAAAAATATCAAGGAAAAATAGGAGGAAAATAAAATGCAAGAATTTACACCAATTAAAGAGGGTAAGGTACGTGAGATATATGACAATGGAGACAGTCTGATTATTGTAGCAACAGATAGAATATCTGCTTTTGATGTCATTTTAAAAAATAAAATTACAAACAAAGGTGCGATTCTCACACAGATGTCAAGATTTTGGTTTGATTTCACCAAGGACATTGTGCCAAATCACATGATTTCTGTGGATGTCAAGGATATGCCTGAATTTTTCCAGCAGGAGCAGTTTGAGGGGAATAGTATGATGTGCCATAAGCTTGATATGATTCCAATAGAGTGTATTGTGCGTGGGTATATCACAGGAAGCGGCTGGGCAAGCTATAAAGAAAATGGTACAGTGTGTGGAATAAAACTTCCAGAAGGATTACAAGAGTCAGAAAAACTTCCTGAGCCAATTTACACACCAAGCACAAAAGCCGATTTGGGGCTGCATGATGAGAATATTTCTTTTGAGCGCAGCATTGAAGTGCTAGAAGCACAATATCCCGGAAAAGGCGAGAAATATGCTATCAAGATTAAGGATGCGACAATTGCCCTTTATAAAAAATGTGCTGCGTATGCGTTGAGCAAAGGAATTATTATTGCGGATACAAAGTTTGAGTTTGGTCTTGACAAGGAAGGTAATTTGGTACTTGGTGATGAGATGCTCACACCTGACAGTTCTCGATTCTGGCCGCTTGAAGGATACGAGGCAGGAAAGGGACAGCCTTCTTTTGACAAGCAGTATGTGAGAGATTGGCTTAAGGCAAATCCAGACAATGACAACTTGTTGCCTGATGAAGTTGTTATTAAAACCGTTGACAAGTATAAAGAAGCATTTGCTCTACTTACAGGAAAAGAGTTTATATAATATAAAGTGATATTCGCGGCGACTTTGACAAATAATAATGAGGAGAAAAATATGAGTACAGACAGATATACAAGCCCTCTTTCTGAGCGCTATGCCAGCAAGGAAATGCAGTATGTATTTTCACAGGATATGAAATTTAAGACATGGAGACGCCTCTGGATTGCCTTGGCGGAGACAGAGATGGAGCTTGGATTAAGTGAGAATGGCAAGCCAGTTATTTCACAGGAACAGATTGATGAGCTGAGAGCACACGCTGAGGATATTAACTATGAGGTGGCAAGAGAGCGTGAAAAACTGGTGCGACATGATGTGATGAGCCATGTATACGCTTATGGACAACAGTGTCCAAAGGCAGCGGGAATTATTCATCTAGGGGCGACTTCTTGTTATGTGGGAGATAACACAGATATTATTGTGATGTATGAGGCAATGAAGCTTGTACACAAAAAATTAGTGAATGTAATTTATGTGCTTGCGAAATTCGCAGAGCAATATAAGAGTCTTCCTACTCTCGCATTTACACACTTTCAGCCTGCACAGCCCACTACAGTAGGGAAGCGTGCGACGCTCTGGATGCAGGAATTTTTGATGGATCTGGAAGACTTAGAGTATGTAATGAAAAGCTTGAAACTGTTGGGTTCCAAAGGAACGACAGGTACACAGGCAAGCTTTCTGGAACTTTTCGATGGGGATCAAGAAACAATTGATAAGATTGACCCTATGATTGCGGCAAAAATGGGCTTTAAAGAGTGCTATGCGGTATCTGGACAGACATATTCCAGAAAGGTGGATACCAGAGTGGCGAATATTCTTGCGGGGATTGCGGCAAGTGCGCATAAGATGTCAAATGATATTCGGTTATTGCAGCATCTAAAAGAAGTGGAAGAGCCTTTTGAGAAAAATCAGATTGGTTCGTCAGCGATGGCATACAAGAGAAATCCAATGCGTTCTGAACGCATTGCATCTTTGTCTCGATATGTGATGATCGATGCCCTAAATCCGGCAATTACATCTGCGACACAATGGTTTGAGCGGACTTTGGATGATTCAGCGAACAAGAGGCTTTCAATACCGGAAGGATTTCTCGCAATTGATGGAATCTTAGACTTGTGTCTCAATGTTGTCGATGGACTTGTAGTTTATGACAAGGTAATTACAAAGCACCTGCTGGCAGAACTTCCGTTTATGGCGACAGAAAATATAATGATGGATGCTGTAAAGAATGGCGGAAACAGACAGGAGCTTCATGAAAAGATTCGCACACTTTCTATGGAAGCAGGAAAAATGGTCAAGGTGGAAGGAAAGGACAATAATCTATTGGAGCTAATTGCAGCAGACCCAGAGTTTAATTTGACACTAGAACAATTGCAGACGGCGATGGAACCATCCAAGTATGTAGGCAGATCACCAGTACAGGTTACTGCTTTTCTTGACAAGGTTGTGAAGCCAGTGTTGGAGGCAAATAAGACAGAACTAGGAATTAAGGCAGAAATTAATGTGTAAATATTCTTTACTTATCTATAAAAAAGTTGTATGATTATTAGCGGTGCTTAAAGCATGCAGATATCAATATTTTATAAGGTATCTGGTACAATATAGATACAATTTAGTAAGGAAATGTTTAGAATAATCAATTTGAGATTGTTCTGAGTAGTTTCGAGCAAGAACCGGAGGTATGTCAATGGTAAAAGCAGTAGTAGGAGCAAACTGGGGAGATGAGGGAAAGGGTAAAATTACCGATATGCTCGCGCGAGAGGCAGATATTATTATCCGTTTTCAGGGAGGTGCAAACGCAGGACACACAATTGTGAACAATTATGGTAAGTTTGCACTTCACACTCTTCCTTCAGGCGTATTTTATAATCACACGACAAGCATTATAGGGAATGGTGTGGCGTTGAATATTCCTATCTTGATGGAAGAGATTAAGTCCATTACAGACAGAAATGTACCAATGCCTAAGATTTTGGTATCAGATAGGGCGCAGATTGTGATGCCGTATCATATTTTGTTTGATCAGTATGAGGAGGAGCGTCTGGGCGGCAAGTCTTTTGGTTCTACCAAGTCTGGCATTGCGCCTTTTTATTCTGATAAATACGCAAAGATTGGGTTTCAAGTGAGCGAACTTTTTGATGAAGAACTTTTAAAAGAAAAGATTAAGAGTGTGACTGCACAGAAAAATGTGATTTTGGAACATCTATATCACAAACCGGCAATTGACTCATCAGAACTTCTTGAGACGTTACATGCCTACAGGGATATGATAAAACCTTTTGTGTGTGATATTTCTGTGTATCTTGATGAGGCATTAAAAGCTGGAAAGAACATACTTTTGGAAGGCCAGTTAGGCACTTTAAAGGACCCTGATCACGGTATTTATCCAATGGTTACATCATCATCAACGCTGGCTGCTTACGGCGCGATTGGTGCAGGTATACCACCTTATGAAATTAAAGAAATTTATACTGTATGTAAGGCATATTCTTCATCAGTAGGTGCAGGTGCGTTTGTATCTGAAATTTTTGGTGATGAGGCGGATGAACTTAGACGTCGTGGCGGAGACGGCGGAGAATACGGTGCTACAACAGGACGCCCGAGACGTATGGGCTGGTTTGACTGTGTAGCTTCCAAGTATGGTTGCCGTTTGCAAGGCACAACAGATGTCTGCTTTACTGTGCTTGATGTATTGGGGTATCTAGAGGAAATTCCAGTGTGTATTGGGTACGAGATTGATGGAGTGGTTACGACACAATTTCCTGTCACAGCAAAGCTTGAAAAAGCAAAACCTGTGTTCACTATATTGCCTGGCTGGAAATCAGATATTAGAGGCATTCGGAATTATGAAGATCTGCCAGAAAATTGTCGCAAATATGTTGCGTTTATCGAGGAACAGATTGGTTATCCCATTACTCTTGTGAGCAATGGACCCGCTAGAGATGACGTTATATATAGGAAAAGTACCTTAAAGAAATAAAGTAGAATCTATTTGAGAAATTCGTCGCAAAACTGTATTAATCAGATTGCGACGATTCTTTTTGAAAAATTTTTACTCAATTTTGAAAATAGATAGGATTTCTTGATATATTTTGTAAATTATGTTATACTGTGAACGTCTTCAAACAAATCATGCAGCAAAATTTGTTGCACATAAGTTCGTCATGTATATGACAAAGGAGGAAATTTTTATGAAGAAGAAAGTATTGTCACTGGTACTGACGGCTGCAATGGTAATGTCATTGGCAGCATGTGGTTCAGACAAGAATGCAGGCGGAGATGCAAATGCAAACACAGGAAATGCCGAGGCAGAGAAAACAGATGCCAATGCGGCGGGAGCAGATAATGCGGAGGCAACAGGGACAGAAAATGCAGATTCAGCAGAGACAGCAGTGTCTGATATGAATATTGCAATGGTTACAGACTCCGGTGATATTACCGATCAAAGTTTTAATCAGACAACCTATGAATCCTGCAAAAGTTGGGCAGAGACTAATAATGTGCCATTCACATATTACAAGCCAGACAGTGATTCTGACGAGGCGCGAAATGCCAGCATTGATCAGGCTGTAGCAGGAGGGGCGAATGTCATTGTTTTGCCAGGATATATGTTTGCAGCAGCAGTTGTTGCTCAGCCAGAATTGTATCCAGATGTCAAGTTTGTAGCGCTGGATGTCAGTGCAGGTGATATCTGTGAAAAAGGAGTAGGTGAAGGTTATACTTATAACCCAGCAGACTATAATGTGACAGATTATTACAATGAGGAGAACGTTTACTGCTGTACGTATCAGGAAGAACTTTCAGGATATATGGCAGGATATGCAGCTGTAAAGTCTGGTTATAAGCATCTAGGATTTTTGGGTGGTATGTCTGTTCCAGCAGTTACTCGCTTTGGATATGGTTATGTGCAGGGAATTGATGCGGCAGCGACAGAACTTGGCATTGCAAGTGATGTGGAAGTAGAGTATGTCTGTGGTGGACAGTTCTATGGCGATGCCGATATCACAAGTGCTATGGATACATGGTACGGAACAAAAAATGTAGAAGTTGTGTTTGCATGTGGAGGCGGTATTTATACTTCAGCGGCAGAGGCAGCAGGAAAAGTAGATGGAAAAGTGATAGGTGTTGATTCTGATCAGCAGCCAATTATTGATGGAAAGTATGGAGAGGGTATGACAGTCACTTCTGCAATGAAAGGACTTTCAGCGACCGTCAACAGTGTTCTTACAGATATTAGAGACGGAAATTGGAATCAGTATGCAGGAAAGATTGAGAATCTTGGACTTGTCTCAGAAAATCCAGAAGAAAATTATGTACAGTTGCCAATTAGTACAACACAGTGGAGTGACACCTTTAATGAGGATGATTATCGAGCATTAGTTAAGGCAATGTACAGCGGAGAGGTTACAGTGTCTAGCGATATTTCAGCAATGCCATCAACAACAGTAAAAGTGACAGATTACGGCAGCATTAAGTAATAAAGGGAATTATTTTTCATAAAAGGGAGCATAAAAACTCCCTTTTTTTGTAATAGACACTTAGGATTTTTTGATTTGATAGTACAAAAAATTACTGTAATAGATTAGTATCATATGGAGGGAGGTATTACAGATGGCGGAATATGCGATTGAAATGTTGAATATCACCAAGAAATTTCCGGGCATCATAGCAAATGACAATATTACATTACAGTTAAAAAAAGGTGAGATTCATGCATTGCTTGGCGAGAACGGTGCAGGAAAATCGACGCTTATGAGTGTGCTTTTTGGTCTATACCAGCCGGAAGAAGGTGAGATACACAAAGACGGAAAGCGTGTTACAATCAATGATCCAAATGATGCCAATGCACTAGGAATTGGTATGGTTCATCAGCATTTCAAGCTTGTGGAATGTTTCTCAGTTCTCGATAATATTATTTTGGGAGTGGAGACCACAAAGGGCGGATTGCTTCAAAAGGAAGAAGCGCGCAGAAAAGTGGTTGCACTATCCGAAAAATATGGTCTTTCTGTGGACCCAGATGCAATTGTGGAAGATATTACAGTGGGAATGCAACAAAGAACAGAGATTTTAAAAATGCTTTATCGGGATAATGATATTCTGATTTTTGATGAGCCAACTGCTGTGCTAACACCACAAGAGATTAAAGAGCTTTTGACCATTATGAAAAATCTTGCGGCAGAAGGAAAGAGTATTTTGTTTATCACACACAAGCTTGCTGAGATTATGCAGGTGGCAGACCGATGTAGTGTACTCAGAAAAGGAAAATATATTGGTACAGTTTCCGTAAAAGATACTACGCCTGAGAAGCTGTCCGCAATGATGGTGGGGCGCGATGTCAATTTTGTTGTGGAGAAAAGGCCTGCGACCCCAAAGGAGGTTGTCCTTGATATTAAAAATATGACAGTGGCCTCTAAGCATCATAAGAACAACGCTGTTAACAATGTGTCATTTCAAGTGCATAGAGGCGAGATTGTCTGCATTGCAGGCATTGATGGAAATGGGCAGACAGAATTTGTCTATGGTTTATCAGGATTGGAACCATTAAAGAGCGGAACTATTACAATGAATGGCACAGATATTACACATTTGCCAATTCGCAGACGTTTGACAATGGGTATGAGTCATATTCCAGAGGATAGACATAAGCATGGACTTGTTTTGGATTACTCCCTTGAGGATAATATTGTCTTGCAACGGTATTTTGAGCCACAATTTACGAATAAATTTGGATTTCTAAAAAGAAAGGAAATCCGAAAGTACGCGAATCGATTAATTGGGCAGTATGATGTGCGTTCTGGTCAAGGGGCAGTGACAAAAGCGCGCTCCATGTCTGGTGGCAATCAGCAGAAGGCAATTATTGCGCGTGAAATTGATAAAAATCCTGAGCTTTTGATTGCGGTTCAACCAACAAGAGGACTTGATGTAGGTGCAATCGAATATATTCACAAGCAGTTGGTAGCACAAAGAGATGCCGGAAAAGGTGTTTTGTTAGTTAGTCTGGAACTTGACGAGGTTATGAATGTATCGGATAGAATCCTTGTGATGTATGAGGGGGAAATTGTAGGAGAGTTTAATCCGAAAAAAGTTACTGTTGAGGAACTGGGACTTTACATGGCAGGATCGAAACGAAAGGAGGCGGTGAAATGAGCACAGAACAGAAAAAGGAAAACAGCCTTCTAAAAAAGTGTATTAGAAACAACGGGTTTCAGACCATTATCGGTTCATTGCTTTGCATAGTGATAGGTCTTTTGATTGGTTATATTGTGCTTTTAATGATTAATCCACAAGGCGCAGGAAAGGCAATCACGGCGATTTTAAAGAATTTTCTTTATTATCCAAGTGCAGCCGCAGCAAAAAAGTACTTTGGCACAACACTGGTGAAGGCATCGGCACTGTTGATGTGTTCTCTGTCTGTGCTGTTTGCATGGAAAGTAGGACTTTTTAATATTGGAGCGGCAGGACAATATGTAATTGGGGCAGGTGCATGCCTATATTGTGGACTGAAATTTGGTATGCCTTGGTATGTATGTTTGTTTGCTGCGATTGTAGCAGCCGCCCTTGTGGGAGCAATTTCAGGAGCGCTCAAGGCATATTTCAACGTGAATGAAGTAATTTCTTGTATTATGCTAAACTGGATTGGACTGTATGTAGTAAATATGTTGTTGTCAAATGTAAAAGAACAGACCACCCCGTATACTAGACCGCTCTCTAGTGTGAATAAGAGTGCATTGTTACCCAATATGGGACTAGACAAGTTATTTTCAAAGAATGAGTTTGTCACAATTGGGCTTTTACTTGCAGTGATTGCTGCCATTGCCATATGGATTCTGTTGGAAAAAACAAAGTTTGGCTATGAGTTAAAGGCGACAGGACTCAATAAAAATGCAGCAAAATACTGTGGTATGCGCGAGAAAACAAACATTATTCTCACAATGATGATCGCTGGAGGATTGGCAGGACTTGGTGCGGGCATTTTTTATCTGACAGGAATTGAACAGTGGATGGTACAACAGACTTCTGTTCCAGCAATGGGATTTAATGGGATTGCGGCAGCCTTCCTTGGAGGTTCCAATCCGATAGGAGCGATTTTTTCTTCTTATTTTATTCAGCACATTACCAGTGGTGGTACTTATGTTGACAAGACAATGTACTGTTCGCAGATTTCAGATTTGATTTCGGCATTTATTATCTATCTATGTGGTTTTGTATTTTTCTTTAAAGTCCGTTTGAACAGATATCTGGATAAAAGAGACGAGAAGAAAGGGGGCGCGAAGTAATGCTGTTATTGGTGCAATACACGTTAATATTTGCTTCTGTTTTAATACTTGTGGCGCTTGGTGGATGTTTTTCAGAGCATAGTGGTGTTATCAATATTGGTTTGGAGGGCATTATGGTTATCGGTGCACTTGGTGGTGCACTTACAATGCGTTACCTTTCAGCTGGAATGCCTGCTTTTGTTGTTATTTTGCTTGTAGTGTTGGCAAGTGTTATTAGTGGTATGATTTTTTCTCTTTTGTTAGGGGTTGCTGCAATTAAGTTTAATGCTGACCAAACGCTTGTTGGAACGGCGCTCAATCTTCTAGGACCTGCAATTGCAGTTGTTCTTGTGCGGGCAGTAAATACTGCTGAGAGTGTAGATAATGTTTCTTCTACAGTAGTCTATGGACAGGCAAAGAAAGCGTTTCTGGTCAATATAGGCAGTTTTGAATTTAATTGGTTTATGTTGATTGCTCTGCTGGTGTTAATTGCCTCGTATATTGTATTGTATAAAACCCGATTTGGTCTGCGGCTTTGTGCTTGTGGCGAGCACCCACAGGCAGCGGATTCGGTTGGAATTAATGTTTACAAAATGCGTTATGCAGGCGTGCTGATTTCAGGTGCGCTTGGCGGGTTAGGCGGTCTTGTTTACATTACTGCTGGTGTGAGTGAGTGGAAGTTTGAAAATGGCGTTGCGGGATTTGGTTTTCTTGCGCTTGCAGTAATGATTTTTGGACAGTGGCGACCTGTCAATATTGGACTTACAGCACTGTTGTTTGGAATGTTCCGTGCACTTTCCAATGTCTATATGGGCTTTGACGCGCTGGTAGCGCTTAAGCTTCCTAGTACGATTTACAATATGCTTCCATATATTATTTCTCTGATTGTTCTTGTGTTTGTCTCCAAAAAGTCAAGGGCGCCCAAAGCAGAGGGAATACCTTATGATAAGGGATTAAGATAAGGATAAAAGTTTAGAAAGGATAGGAAAATATAGTATGGGATTTTTAAATCACCGAAAGAAAAACAAAGAACCAAAGCGTGTGGAAAAGTATGGTCTTTTATTTTGCTTAGAAGGCAATTACACAAAAATAATCGACCAGATTGAAATGTTATTTAACAGTAAGTCTGACGAAGAAACGAATGTCAGTGAGACAGATAGCATTGAAAAAGAAAACAGTGAGACAAATTATTATACCCTGCATAATGGTGATATGGAGATTGTTTTTGTTTCTGGACTGAAAGAGGAAGGAAAAGATTATACCAAAGACCAACTTGGAGGAGTACAAGGATTTGTGTATTCTATTCAAACAGAACATGTAGATATCAAGCGCAATCTATTTTATCATCTGCGTCAATGTAAGGGAATTGTACAGGTTATTTTTCGTTTTGACAGTGTAAGTGCGCAGGAAACAGAAGATAAACTGCAGAAGATGGTTACGCCTGTTCTAATGGTTGTAGAAAAATTACAGGGAGTTTTAACCTTTGGAGATGGAACGGCGTTTCTGAATAGTGAAGGGCAGCTGATTCTGGACCAAAAAGGAAATACAAAATTAGATTACTATATGCCGACAGAGATTCAGCCAGATGAAGACTGGGGAAAAGATATGCCGCAGGAGACATTAGACCGAAAGGAGCGTTCTATGGCATGGCTGAAAGAGAGAAGAATTTATGTCTCGCCATGGCTGCCTTTTCTTTCTGAGATAGAAGCAAATGGACCTGCACGCACCACAAGAGAAATCTGCGGCAGAGCGGCTGCACTGTTAGCCATTTCCCTGTACTCGGAATGTCGTCTTGGAGAAGGAATGGATTATGAACAGGCGAAAGAATTTATCGCTCCTGTCATGGAACGTTTTATGGTAGAGGAGTTTCTTTCTCCGAAAGAAAAAACTTATCTGGAAAATCCAGAGTCTGCTAGAGAAGAACAAATTCAATATTCATGGCAATATGAAAATTTGTTGGTTATGGAGTGGGCACTTGGTCTTGTAGATGAACTTCCATATCCTGATAATATTTGTGATGTGGGTAGAACAGTTCGCATACTGCACCCATTTGATTCTCTTGAGGAGTTTGAGCAAAATGTATCAGTACGTCCATATAGGGAACTGCTTGATGCAGCGGATCTAATTTATCGGATAGACTGGGCTTGTGTCGATGCGCGTGTGATGGGCATGAAAGCACCTGCTGAATTGGATGCAGGTGTTGTTGTAGAGCGGCACCGCTCCTTGTTTTGGCTTGCAGGGATAGATGAGCGCTGTGCATGGGATGATGTTGACTTATCCACTTGATTTTTATATGCGTGCTGATGTAGAGAACTATTATATGGGTATCTGTAATCGGGTAGGAGAAGATAAAGCTTTTTTACTTCATTGACAGATGCATTTTGCGATATTCGCTGGGAGTCATTCCTGTATATTTTTTAAATTGTCTCATAAAATGTAATTCATTGTCGTATCCGCAAAAGACAGACAGTGACTGGATAGACATGTCGGTCGTTCGCAAATAGAATTGTGCGTTTTTAATGCGAGACTGGATAATATCCTGAATACAAGTGGTATCAAAAAAACTTTTGTAGAGACGCTGAAAATGGGTCGGGCTGAGATTCACTTCTCGTGCAATCGAGGCAACGTCCCATTTTTTGTGTGGGGCATTCTGAATATTCATACGAACTTGGTTTAGGCGCTGAAAATACTTGTTTTTCAGTCGTTCGTCTTTACTGGTATGAAATTGTCCTGCAAGAGAGTACAAAAGAGCATGCATTAGGGCATCAATAATTTGCGCTTTATATAAATGAGAGGATAAATTTTTAGAAACGATTATTTTGACGTATTCTGTCAGCAATGTTGTATCTGTTAATGGGAATGGATGATTCAACAAAAGATCTAGTTGCTCTATTAGAGACTCTCCCTCTGAAAAGTCAAAATGAATCCAATCATCACTGTAGGGCTGTGCATGACAACCATAATGAATATAAGCATTTTTATCGTATAAAATAGCTGTATTAGGGGGAGTATCAATAAGTTTTCCATCAATCTCAAAGAAAGCTTCTGTTTTTATAAACATAAGTGTATAAACACCATTTCCGTTTGGACGTCGTATATCAAAACCAGTGCGATGTCTGGAATCAAATCCACAGTTGCTTACAATAATCATTATTATACCTCCAAAGTAGAACGTTGTCAGTGCTGTAACATACAGTGTAACGGTTTTTCTTTTCCATGTCAATAAAAATAGATGGTAAAAAAGTGCAAAAAGTCAGTTTTTGGTTGATTTGTCAATTGTTTCTTTTGTTGTATACATGTATTCTATTTCCCGTGGATAAAATTCAAATCTGAAATAATAGAGGAGGTGAATCTATATGATAAGCAGAAACATATTTTTAACAGACATCGATGAAGTTATGGAGTTTGTCAATCAGGTAGAGAAATGTTCCTATAATGTGGACATTGCTGTGGATGACTCTGTAATTAATGCAAAATCTGTTCTCGGGATGCTAAGCAAGGGATTCCGCCGTATGATGCGAATGGATATCCACGCAGACCATGCAGATGAATTGCTTGAAAAGATTGCAAGATTCTGTATTTAGAGAATAAGAAAGATGCAAGACAACAGATACAATAGAAAAGTAACAAAAGTCCTCCAATTGCGGTTGGAGGATTTTTGTTATGTGCACAGACGCAGAGAGGAATTATATATACAACTAAGATTGCCATGTCCAGCGTGGCAGTAGAGAAGATAAATTTTTGATTGCATAGATTTGTACAAAGGAAATGAGCAGCAAAAGCGACTCTATAAATAGCGAACAGATTGTGCGAATAGAGAAAGAAACCTGTTCTATTTGACTGGAAGGATATGGAGGAACATATGAATTATGATTTGACACAGGGAAATATTATGAAAAATTTGTTAAAGTTTTCATTTCCAATCATGATTGGAAATGTACTTCAGCAACTTTATAACGTGGTAGACACATTGATTGTTGGGCGGTATTTAGGTAAAAATGCGTTGGCAGCAGTGGGGTCTTCTTACACACTGATGGTTTTTGTGACATCAATTATTTTAGGATTATGTATGGGGAGCAGTGCTTTTTTTTCTATACAGTTTGGCAGACGTGATCAGAAACGATTAGAACAGGGAATTTATATGGCATTTCTTATGATAGGAACTGTCACTTTAGCATTAAATATTTTTGTCTATGTAGGAATTTATGGGATTCTTGCTTTTCTTCGTGTGCCAGAAGAAGTCATTCCTTATATGAAGTCCTATTTGTTGTGGATTTTTGCAGGAATTATAGCAACCTTTTTATATAATTTTGTAGCAAATTTTATGCGTGCTCTTGGCAACTCACTTATACCACTATGTTTCCTAGGGATTTCGGCTGTGCTAAATGTTTTTTTAGACTTATTTTTTATCAGGGTATTAATGTGGGGTGTCAGCGGGGCAGCGGCAGCGACTGTGATTTCGCAGTATATTGCAGGTTTTGGTATTCTGCTATATTGTTTAAAAAAATATCCTGAAGTACATATTAAAAAGGAAAATAGACATTGGAATTCTGGAATTTTAAAGGAATTGCTAGGTTTATCGTCACTGACGTGTCTGCAACAGTCTGTCATGAATTTTGGAATCTTGATGGTACAAGGGCTAGTTAACAGTTTTGGCGCTGTTGTAATGGCAGCTTTTGCAGCAGCCGTGAAGATTGATTCTTTTGCCTACGCACCAGTACAGGATTTTGGCAATGCGTTTTCTACTTATGTAGCACAGAACTTTGGTGCGGGAAAAAGGGATAGAATCCGAAAGGGAATGCGAGATGCAGTGCTTGGCGCGTTTGTGTTCTGCGCAGTGATTTCTATTTTTGTGGTGGGATTTGCGAAACCGCTTATGTCACTGTTTTTGGATGAGAGCAGCGCGGATGCAGTATTGGTTGGTGTTGGTTATCTTCGTATTGAGGCTTCATTTTACTTTGGTATTGGGCTTTTATTTCTGTTTTATGGATATTTTCGTGCTATGAATAAACCTGGAATTTCGGTTATTCTTACTGTGATATCTCTTGGAATGCGCGTGCTGTTGGCATATCTTTTATCGTCTGTTGAGGCGATTGGTGTAATTGGCATCTGGATGTCTGTGCCAATTGGGTGGATTCTTGCGGATATTGCTGGAGTGTATTTTTATAGGGGTGGGAATAGAAATAAAGGATAAGTTATTTCTTGTTGCATTTTTACCATGTGTTAACATTTTACCAATCAATTCATCTGTAATGCAATTTAAGTGAACAGATTCAGAAACAGGTATTTTATGTTATTTTCGATATTTTTTACCATATATGATATATTTTGCAGTAGAGTATAATTATACTCTGTTGATGGATTAGGGCTTATCTGTAGGCAATAGTTTTCTTGCAATATAGACAGCTGGTGTATCCAAGAGACTTGTAAAGATAAAGATGACATAACTTGAGAAAACAATATTCATTAAAGTTTTTATTTCGTAAACACCCCAGAATGCAGCAAATGTGTATAAAAAAGTATTAAAAAATTGAGAGATTAGTGTGAAATCAAAGATTTCACCCATCCTGATTTGTATACCCGCAAAAGCGGGCAGATGAGAGTTCGTGTGAAAAGTACTTCTAACCACCTGTGGCAGTTTCTACTCATAGCAGAGGTTGCTTTGTAGAGAGGTACTAAGTCTCACATGTGTTAATTACATGTCTATCTCATTTTATTTATTTTCCCTTTGAGGTGGTGCTTCTTCTTTTTGATTTTCTGGAAAAAATTCAGCGATGGTATGTTTATTTTGCATTCGTCCAATACAAAACAATAGAATCCATATCAATAGGGGGATTGCAATAATTCCAAATAAAAGTGCCATAAATCGGCTTTCAGATTCTCCTGGAGCGGCTGTAAAGGCAGAGATTACATATGCTATAAGCAAACCAGCGATTGCGATTAATGCAATGATGGCAGCAAGCTGTTTTGGATTTTTCTTCATAATTGGTTACCAAACCTTTCTATGAAATAAAATAAAAAAGAATAGGGATACAAATGTGATTATAGTCCGTGAGAAAGAAAAATGCAAGGAACTATTAAAAAACATAAATTTTGGGACGCGATTTTTAATACTTTAAAGACGAGTGAACAGTAACCTTTGACTTTCTATGAAGTTTAGTATATACTGTTGCTATGCGAATTGGTATGGATATTATAACCATTACATTTGTGCAAGTCCTAAGAAACTGACAGAGGCACTTGTCAACGAATCATCTGCGGTTTTGCTGCTGTACATGTGTGAATCACATATCGCAGAAATTTTTACAGTACAAAAATATCTAAAAATATAAAGTGAAAGACGAAAGGGTGTTAAAGATTATGGCAGAAGAAAAGACTTTATTAGAACAGTGGAGAGGAATGGCGTACAATGAGCAGATGGATAAGAATGTACTCCAGAAGCTCTGGATTGATTATTTCCAAAAAGAAAAAGAAATTTATCAGCAGCTTTTAAAAAATCCCAATGAGGAAGTGCGTGGGACAGTAAAAGAGCTCGCAGAAAAGTATAATGTGGATATTATGACAATGACAGGATTTCTTGATGGCATCAACGAGAGCTTGAAGACAGAGAATCCGATTGAAGAAATGAATGAAGATACAGAGGTAAACCTTGGATTTGATAAAGTAAACCTTTACAAAAACATGGTGGCAGCAGAGGCAGATTGGCTGTACAATCTTGAGGAATGGGATACAATTTTTGATGCAGAGACAAAAAAGGCACTTTATAAAGAACAAAAGTCTTCGACAACAGTTGTTAAGGAGACGAAAATTTATCCGAATGATCCATGTCCGTGTGGAAGTGGCAAAAAATACAAAAAGTGCTGCGGAAAAAATAAGTAAGATGGTAGCGCCAAGAAGCTGTATATAAGAATTAGGAGTAGAAATGGATAGAAAAGCGATAGCGAAGCAATCCCTTTCAATTATGGATCAGGGGTATTATCAGTATAAAAACGAGCGAATAGAGATTCGTTTGGATATGGAGCATTCCATACATGATAGTTTTCTAATTACACCACAGCAGGCAGATGTACTACTTGAAGCATACAATAAATCTGAAAACACAGTAAAGGCTAAAGTAGATGTGGAGAACATTTCTACAGTAGATGCGATTCTCAGACTTGTAAAAGAAGGAAAACAGAATATTGGAGTGCTGAACTTTGCCAGCGCGAAGAACCCAGGTGGTGGTTTTCTGAATGGCGCTATGGCGCAGGAGGAGAGTTTGGCAGCGTCAAGTACGCTGTACAAAACATTGATAGCACACGAGGAGTATTATCAAAAGAATCGTGCGCAGCGTTCTATGATGTACACAAATCATGCAATTTATTCGCCGGATGTTGTATTTTTTAGAGACCATAGATTTCAGTTGGTGGAAAAACCTTTTAAGGCATCTGTGTTGACCCTTCCGGCTGTGAATATGGGACAAGTGTTATTAAAAGGTGAGGACCATACAGAGGCAGAGCGTGTTATGCGACGCAGGATGAAACTGGCACTGGCAATTTTTGCAAAGCAGGGCGCAAAGAATTTGGTGTTAGGCGCCTATGGATGTGGTGTGTTTCGCAACGATCCAAAGCTAGTTGCTACTTGGTGGCAGGAATTACTTGAAGGTGAAGGTATGGGACAATATTTTGATTCTATTTTTCATGCTGTGTTAGACCGTTCTCAGAATGAAGCGATATTATTACAGTTCAAACTAGGACTTTGCACTACGCTGTAAAGTCCGTAAGAAAGTGTAGTAACTAAGATGCATCAAAGCTTTTCAAAATTAACGCTTTACAAATACGATTTTTAGGAATAATATAGTAATAACAAAAATGAATAACACAAAATGTTGATGAGACGAGTAAGATATTGTAATGTATCAGAGAGGAGTGTCATTTGCGCTGGAAACACTCTTACAAGAAATATTTGAAAACTACCTCGGAGTGACCCCAATCCGGTCCGGTGATTCCGTTATAATCGATGAGCGGTCTGTTATCAGTTGATTTTGGTATAGACAAGCAGGGTGGAACCGCGTTGATACGTCCCATGCATTACAGAAAATGTAATGTATGGGATTTTTTTATGCACACGGGCACCCAAGTGAAATTTGTCATCAAACCGATTTATCGGTTTGATGACGGGTGCCCGGCGCGCGAGTAGGGGAAGATAAATCTTCTCTCCTCGATTGCACACGGGCACCCAAGTGAAATTTGTTAGCAGAAATATAAGAAAGTTTACCTTGGAATTAACTTTACCGTGTATTATAGTATGTTGTTGGATGAAAGAGAGGTGAATTTAAGTTGGAAGTATGAGCATTGTATGAAATCTTTTTGTGAGATGTGTGCTCCTTGAGACGTATCTTCAATCGTTTTTGTTCCGTTTGATGGATATTATAATTGGTCATGTGTTGTTATGCTAAACCAAATACATGACTTAGGGTAAGTGAGGTTTATTTGGATATGCAGATTGATTCATACGAGAATGATATAATAGAACAATAAAAAATCCGCGGTAAAGATAGATATATAGAAAAAACGTGAAAGAAGCTTTAAAAAATTGAGAAATAATAAATAAAAGGAGATTAACGCTATGGAAGTGAAAGAAACAAAGTATAAAGAGTATCTGTTACCAGCATTATGTCTAATGATAGGAATCCTTGTTGGAATCCTGTTATCACCAGTGAAAAGTGGCCGAATAGCCGTGTTGAGCAACAATACAATTGGATCAAAAAATGGTTGTAGAAATAAGGCAGATGATATGATGATTGGTGCGCGCAAGGATAGGTGAAAGAAATGGAGCAAAAGATTACAAAAGATAATATATTAAAAGATTGTATGAATCAGGTACGACAATCAGCAATCTTGCTCATATTGGGAATTTTGATTGGCTATTTGCTACTAATGATAGCATATCTGCTGCCTGTGGAAAAAATGCAAGAAAATTTGTCACAATCTATGAATATTTTGACAGAGGAACAAGAGTACCATAAAGTGATTTCGGGATATAATAGTACACAACTTGATAATTTTACGGATTCTTGGATGTTAGGAATTGCTGTCTATAACAATTATCTTCCAATATGGGAGAGAGCACTTACTTGTATAAGTGCGGATTATGGTAATGGACCGTTAAATGGGTTAGTATGTTACCTAAGCGAACCAGGGGGTATAAACGAAGAAATAGAATATACTCGATATTGGCATGGTTATCTTGTCATACTAAAACCACTACTGCTATTTTTTAATTATGCAGATTTGCGTGTTCTTAGTATGATGTTGAATATTTTGCTAATGTTTGTTGTTTTTAATACATTCAAAGATATGGAGTTTGAGAAAGAGGCTTGGGGCTATATTGTGGCAGTTCTTTTTATGATGCCAGTTGTAATTCCACTCTCTATACAGTTTTCTGTAATGTTTTACCTTACCAATATTGCATTGTGGATTCTGTTAAAAAAATATGACCAGATTGTAAAAAAGAATGGTATGATATTATACTTTCAGATAATTGGAATGGCAACAAGCTATTTTGATTTTTTGACGTATCCAATTGCTAGTTTGGGCGTCCCTATGGTGTGTCTGTTTTTGCTTGACAGTGATAATACACTTTGGTCAAAGATTAGAAAAATCGTTTATCTTTCCATTAGCTGGGGTTTTGGATATAGCGCAATGTGGGCAGGAAAATGGGTACTTAGCACACTGATTTTAAGAGACAATGTTATAGTAAATGCGTTGTCGCAAGTTTTATTGCGTTCTTCCCATATACAAAATGGTGAGAAAATCTCAACGATTGATACATGGATTCGCAATTTGGAGTTCTATTTTGAGAAACCATATCTGATTTTAATTGTCATATGTTTCATTGTTGCAATAATAGGAATTTATAAAAATAGGAAATTGCTAGTATATATTATTATTGATGCTTTTCCGTTTATGCTTATCGCAGCAATGCCATTTGCTTGGTACACTTTTGCAGAGCAGCATTCCTATGAGCATCACTGGTTTACATTTCGAGGATTAATGACAAGTGTGTTTGCCTGTACGTGCATCTGCGCACGTCTATACAGGACAAAAAGCAATTCAGAAAATTCTCTGAAACAGGGATATAGGCAGGGTGACAAATAAAATCAGAGAGGTGTATTGACATGAAGATTGAGACAAAAGATAAGATTAGACAACTAGGATTCGCCCACAAAGGCTTTTGTGTTTTTATCATATTTCAGATATTGATATTATGTTGTGTATTTGCAGGGATTTTTGGAAAGCCTGTAACAATAAAACTTGATGCAGGAAATATGAATATTAGGGATGAAAAGGTCGTTGTGAATGAGGACAATTCATTTTATATTACTGGAAAAAATGATGAAGAAAATTTTGGTAGATGGATTGCAGGTACAGAGCTTTTTGATTTGAAAGAGGGGATGTATGAAATTTCTCTTGATTATTGGTCTCTTTTGTATGATACGGAAGTAGGTGGTAATTGTGAGGATATTACTGGAACGCTACAGATTTTGAGGACGAATATTACAGATGATAAACTTTGTTATAATGACCTTACATTTCAAGATGGGCATACACATCAAGAGACACGCCTATGGATTCGTAATATTGGCGGTGAAAAGGGACTTCAACTTATGGTTAATTTTCATGGAATGGGAGAACTTCGCATTGATAGGATTGTGATTCAAGAACTTTCCATGTGGCGTATCATGAAGTTTTTTGCATGGTTTCTAGGATTTTTGACAATAGATATGAGCTACGTTTATTTCTTTGTAAGCAAGAAAGCAACGAATAAGCCTGCTATAGCGATTCTTATCTTTGCATCTTTTTTTGCAAGTTTGCCGTTGCTCACAGACTCTTTATTCTGGGGACATGATTTGGATTTTCACTTGAATCGGATTATGGCGCTTGCAAATGGGTTGGAGGCAGGACATATTTTTGTGCCAATTCAAACAGAAGTATTAAACGGTTATGGCTATGCATCACCATTGTTTTACAGTCAGTTGTTTTTATATCTTCCTGCAATTTTGTATAATCTGGCGGTTCCAATTCAAGTGTGTTATCAAATTTATGCAATTCTTGTAAATATTTTGACTTGTGGGATTGCCTATTACAGCTTTAAAGGAATTGTACGAGATAATCAAATTGCTGCTGCAGGTGCATTGATATATTTACTTTCGTCATATCGAATTACGAATTTGTTTATTAGAGCTGCAGTGGGGGAATACACTGCGATGGCATTCTTTCCATTGATTGTGTATGGTTTTGTGCGCATTTATACAGAGGAAGATACAAAGTTGGGAATTCGTGTGTATCTGCCAATTGTTTTTGGTTTAACTGGACTGATTGAGAGCCATGTGCTTTCCTGTGAATTATCAGCGATATTTATTGTCATTATGTGTCTGGTTAATTATAAAAAGACCTTTATGTTAAAGCGCTTTATTGCACTTGCAAAGGCAGCAGTGCTTACATTATTGGTAAATATGGCTTTTATTCTTCCATTTTTGGATTCCATGCAAATGAATATACGAGTAAACAATGAGCCAGTAAATCAAATACAGGTACATGGAACTTATTTGCAACAGGTTTTTAGTGGATTTCAGGTTTCGCTTGGTGACAGCCGCAGAGGAATGAATAACGAGATGCCCTTGTCGTTAGGAATAGCATTAGTGCTTGGGATTATTATTTTTCTTGTATGTTATGGTATTCGAAATGAGCGGCAAATGGAGAAAAGTAGCGAGATAAAAGTGGGCAATATTTGTATGATATTTACGATTGCAAGCATTATTTTATCGTTGCGTTTCTTTCCTTGGGATAGTCTTGAAAATTTAAATATGTCGCTTGCAAAAGTGTTGTGCATTGTACAGTTTCCATGGAGATACCTTTCTATGGCGACAATCTTTGCAGCAATTGTAACTATTATAGGACTTTATGCAATAAAAGAACTGAAAGGGGTACGTAGTATGCAGCTTTTAGGAGGAGGACTCTGTTTACTCACGCTTCTTACATACAGTTTGTTCATGGCAATCTATACGAATGGTATTAATATTGAGCGAGTTTATGGTGATGCAGACGTTATAAAAGCAGTAAGTGGGGGAGAATATATTATTGATGATACAATAGAGGGAAATCTTCGTTGGCGTAAAGTTTTTACAGAGGAAAATTTTGTTACTGTTTCCAACTATCAGTATAAAGGAGGTGTTACGACATTTGATTGTATTAATACGTCAGAAACGGAAATCGCTGTGGAAATACCACTTATGAACTACGATAATTATCATGCGCGTGATATTGAATCAGGTAATGCTTTTCGCATTATGAATGGAACGGATAATCGGGTATGCATTATGGTTCCGCCAGATTTTGAAGGCAGTATTCGTGTTACCTATGAATTTCCAATTTTATGGAAGATAGCATATAGTATTTCTGCAATTTCTGTTTTTTTAATTGTTGTTGCCGTTGTAGTTGACGGTAGAAAAAAGTTAAATACTATAAATGAGCAAATCTGAAAATTGCGCAAAAATAAACATATTTGAACCGATCAGCAAATGGAAAAATTCGACTTAATGCAAATTATTTGTGTATATCATATTTGCTATCTGTGTACTTTTGAGCAAACTGCAAATCAAATTTAGTAAACATTTTAAATTTGCTCATTTATAGTTAAATATTATAAAGTTAAACAACTGTTTATAATAGTAAAAAAGGAGAAGGAAAAATGAAAATTACATTAAAAGATGGTTCTGTAAAAGAGTATAGCGAGGCAAAATCAATTATTGATATTGCAAAAGACATTAGTGAGGGACTAGTGCGCGTGGCTTGTGCTGGTGAGATAAACGGTGAGTTGGTAGATCTTAGAACGATGATTGACAACGACTGTGCGCTTAATATTATTACGGCGACAGACCCAAAAGCGCTCTCTGTAATTCGCCATACAGCATCACATGTGCTTGCCGAGGCAGTAAAACATCTATATCCAGAAGCAAAGATTACAATTGGACCTGCGATTGATGATGGATTTTATTATGATTTTGATTCTGAGCCATTTTCAAGGGAAGATTTAGATAAAATTGAAGCAGAGATGAAAAAAATTATCAAAGAAGGTCATGAAATTACATGTTTTACGCTTCCAAGGGCAGAGGCAATCAAGTTTATGGAAGAAAAAGGAGAACCGTTCAAAGTAGAACTAATTCAAGATTTGCCAGAAGATGCCGAGATTCGTTTTTATGATCAGGGTGGTTTTGTAGATTTGTGTGCTGGACCACACCTGATGAGCACAAAAGGAGTGAAGGCGTTCAAATTGATTTCTTCTTCTATGGCATATTGGAGAGGGGATTCCAACAAGGCACGTCTGCAACGTATCTATGGAACAGCCTACAACAAAAAGGAAGAGCTTGCAGAGCATTTGGAACGCATGGAGGATGCAAAACGCCGTGACCACAATAGACTTGGTCGTGAGATGGAATTATTTACCACAGTGGATGTGATTGGACAGGGACTTCCATTATTTACTCCTAAAGGAACGAAGATGATTATGAAACTTCAGCGCTGGATAGAGGACCTTGAGGATAACGAGTGGGGCTATATGAGAACGAGAACGCCATTGATGGCAAAATCGGATTTATATAGAATTTCAGGGCATTGGGATCACTATAAGGAAGGTATGTTTGTGTTTGGCGACGAGGAGAAGGACAAGGAAGTTTATGCACTCCGTCCAATGACTTGCCCATTCCAGTATTATGTATATAAAAATTCGCAAAAATCTTACAGGGACCTTCCATGCAGATACAGTGAAACCTCTACGCTGTTTAGAAATGAGGATTCAGGGGAAATGCATGGACTGACCAGAGTGCGTCAGTTTACCATTACTGAGGGACATTTGATTGTCAGACCAGACCAGATGGTAGAGGAGTTTAAAGGATGTCTTGCTCTTGCAAAATATTGTCTGGAGACACTAGGTGTCAATGATGATGTAACCTATCATCTATCAAAATGGGACCCTGAAAATAGAGAAAAATATATTGGCGAGCCAGAGGTATGGAACGAGACAGAACAGCATATTAGAGATATTCTGATAGAACTGGACATTCCATTTGTGGAGGATGTTGGAGAGGCTGCATTCTACGGTCCAAAGGTGGATATCAATGCAAAGAATGTATATGGCAAGGAAGACACAATGATTACAGTTCAGTGGGATGCATTGCTTGCAGAGCAGTTTGATATGTACTATATTGACCAAAACGGCGATAAAGTGCGTCCCTATATTATTCACAGAACTTCTATGGGTTGCTATGAGCGCACATTAGCATGGTTGATTGAGAAGTATGCTGGAAAATTTCCAACGTGGCTTTGCGCGGAGCAGGTGCGGGTGCTTCCTATTTCTGACAAGTATGAAGTCTATGCACAGAAAGTCTGCAAGGAACTGAAAAAGGCAGGGATTGATGCGACGGTTGACAGTCGTTCAGAAAAGATTGGCTTTAAAATTCGTGAGGCAAGATTGGACAAATTGCCGTATATGCTTGTGGTAGGGCAGCAGGAGGAGGCAGATAATACTGTGTCTGTCAGAAGTCGTTTTGCGGGCGATGAGGGGGCAAAATCTCTCGATAGTTTTATTGCGGATATCACAGAGGAAATCAAAAACAAGACAATTCGCGCGGAAATGCAAGTAGAAGAGAAATAAGAATCACGTGAAAAGAAAAATATTTTTAAACCAGTAAAAGACACTGCCTAAGAAGTATTTTTTACATGAGAAACACGCAAAAGACAACGTTTTTTGAGATATAAGTCTCTTAAAGAAATTGTAAGATAATTTTCTGTTACGATAATCAATAAAAATAAGAATAACGCAGAATGAAATCAGCCATACTAACCGTAAGGAACTGTGTAGCTAGTACAATAGAAATTAAGATGACGCAGAATGATTGTTTTCTATGAAAGGTAGAAGGAATCGTAGCGGTGCTATGGTGATTGACAACAACGCTGTAGAGGAACAATTAGATAAGTTAAGGTAGCAGTTACTTAATTTTCATTGCACTAGAATTACTTGAATCGTTCCGAGGCATTTTTGATAGTAGCTAATACTGTCAAAATATAGAGCTAAAGGTGTGACAAAATAGGAGGGAATTATTATGGCTGAATTAACCTGTGGAGTATGTGATTGTACCTATAACAAAGACCATTGTTGTTGTAAAGGCGATATTATGGTAGGTGGTAAGCATTCTTGTGACTGTGAAGACACCTGCTGTGAGAGTTTCCATAAAAGAAGGGGCGATAGCTTTACAAGTGCTGTTTCGCATCCAAGTCAGCACATTAGTATTGACTGTGAGGCAGTAAAGTGCGTATACAATACAGATTATCGCTGTAGTGCAGAGCATGTTGATATCAAGGGAAATCATGCAGGCACAAGCGGAGAGACACTTTGTGCAACTTTCCGTGAGAAATAATAAAATCAAAAAAATAATTGACAGAGAGTAAATACTGTGATAAAGTATTAATGTTTGAGGTAGCTTAAACAGATACAGGAAAGCAGAGTATCCACTCTCACCCTATGGCGATTAGGCTTATAGGCGTTTATATTTTTGATTTTATTCTAGTGTGTTTTTGCGCATATATTGAATGAAAATAAAAGTAAAGTGGATAATCTTGCGGTTATCCACTTTTTATGTGCATGGGCACACAAAGGAAGAATGTCAACAAAGTTGACGAGTGCCTAGCATGGTGAGCAGGGAAAATAAACTTTCCCTCTCGATTGTTAAATATTTTCTTATGATTTATTTTATGGAGGTGTAAGGTTATTAGCGATTTAATGATTAACGAACAAATTAGGGACAGAGAGGTACGCGTGATTGGTGAGGATGGGGCACAGCTTGGCATTATGTCTTCCAGGGAAGCCATGAGATTGGCAGAGGAAGCAGGAGTCGATCTTGTGAAGATAGCGCCCACGGCAAAGCCGCCTGTGTGTAAGATTGTTGATTATGGGAAGTTCAAGTATGAACAGACAAGAAAAGAGAAGGAAGCAAAGAAGAAGCAGAAAATAATTGACGTGAAAGAGATTCGTTTATCTCCAAATATTGACACTAATGACTTGAACACGAAGATAAATGCTGCCCGAAAATTTCTTACGAAAGGCGACAAAGTAAAAGTGACATTGCGATTTAGAGGGCGAGAGATGGCTCACATGCAAAACAGCAAACATATCCTAGTAGAATTTGGCGAGAGCTTAAATGATATCGCGGTAGTTGAAAAAGAGCCAAAGGTAGAAGGAAGAAGCATGACAATGTTTTTAGCTGAGAAACGATAAGCGGTTATCAGAGATAACACTGCTTGGGTCAGTTAAAAGATAGAGGTAATATTGAAGTATAGGAGGAAACAGTTATGCCAAAAATGAAAACCAGCAGAGCAGCTGCAAAGCGCTTTAAAGTGACAGGAACAGGTAAGTTAAAGAGAGCGAAAGCTTATAAGAGCCATATCTTGACAAAGAAGACCACAAAGAGAAAGAGAAATCTCAGAAAGGCTGCAATTACAGATGCAACCAATGTTAAGAATATGAAAAAGATTTTACCGTATTTGTAAGAAGCGGTGATGTGATTATTTGTTAGGAGGATTTAAGAAATGGCAAGAATTAAAGGCGGTTTAAACGCAAGAAAGAAGCATAATAGAGTTTTGAAGCTTGCAAAGGGATACAGAGGAGCAAGATCGAAGCAGTATAGAGTGGCAAAGCAGTCCGTTATGAGAGCATTAGCTTCCTCTTATGCAGGTAGAAAAGAGAGAAAGCGTCAGTTTAGACAACTCTGGATTGCACGTATCAATGCAGCTGCAAGGTTAAATGGTTTGTCTTACAGCAAGATGATGCATGGATTAAAGGTTGCAGGAGTTGACATTAACAGAAAGATGCTTGCAGAGTTAGCTGTAAATGATGCAGAAGGTTTCAAGACACTTGCAGAACTTGCAAAGCAGAATGCATAGTGATACTTTTCATGGGTTAGGAATGCGTATGTACTGCGCATTCCGTAAAGAACATGATTAAAATATGAGAGGCGATTTTACACAGCAGAACTTTGCATATCGCTTTGAACTGTTACTATGAGCGGTTCCCGTGTAAATAGTAACTGTATAGTTGATAATAAGGAATGCGCAGAAAGGGGTTATCATCATGAAATTTTCATGAGATAGTCTCTTTTTATTCTTGCGAGTAATAAACCAAGCGACTATAAAATGGACATTTGGCGAATACCATGAGGATATTAATTATAAAAATATATTAACATTTTGACAAAAGTGTGATAAACTTTAATAGTGCATTACTTTAAAAGATTAAAGCGAAGGAGAATTTTTAATGGAAAAGTATTTTCAACCGGAAATTGAAACGATGCCTGTGGAGCAGATTCAGACGCTACAAAGTGAGCGGTTGGTTTGTCAGGTAAAATATGTGTATGACAATGTAAAATTTTATCGGGAAAAAATGGATGAAATAGGTGTAAAACCAGAGGATATAAAGGGCATTGAGGATTTACATAAGCTTCCTTTTATCAGCAAAGATGATTTGCGCGATCAGTATCCATATGGGCTTTTAGGAGTACCTTTATCAGAATGTGTGCGCATTCAATCGACAAGTGGTACAACAGGTCGCCGTGTAGTTGCATTTTATACACAGGAAGACATTGATGTGTGGGAGGAATGTTGTGCGAGAGCGATTGTAGCAGCAGGAGGCACAAAGGATGATGTATGCCATGTATGTTATGGTTATGGTCTTTTTACAGGTGGTCCAGGTTTGAATGGCGGTTCGCACAAAGTAGGCTGTTTAACACTCCCAATGTCATCAGGAAATACTGAACGTCAACTTCAGTTTATGACAGACCTTGGTTCCACTATTCTTTGTTGTACCCCTTCTTATGCTGCAAATCTTGGGGAAGCAATAAATGAGAGAGGGCTTCGGGACAAAATTAAATTGAAAGCGGGAATATTTGGCGCGGAACCGTGGACAGAGGAGATGCGTAAAAGTATTGAAAAGTCACTTGGAATTAAAGCGTATGATATTTATGGACTTACGGAAATTTCAGGCCCAGGTGTGTCCTTTGAGTGTGAGGAACAACAAGGAATGCATGTTCAGGAAGACCATTTTATTCCAGAGATTATTAATCCTGATACAGGTGAGGTATTACCGGAAGGTGAGGTTGGAGAATTGGTATTTACTTGTATTACAAAAAAAGCCTTCCCTCTTTTAAGATATCGCACACGTGACCTCTGTTATCTGACAAGAAAAAAATGTTCTTGTGGAAGAACTCATATTCGTATGCATAAGCCTATGGGAAGAAGTGATGATATGATGGTTGTAAAAGGCGTGAATGTATGGCCATCACAAATAGAAGCTGTATTACTAAACAAAGGTTATGAGGCAAATTATCAGATTTTGGTAGATCGTATTGGCAATAATGATACCATTGAGGTTCAGGTGGAAAAGACTCCAGAGATGGCAGCGGATACAGAGTTTAATACTGCTCAAGGAGAGAAAGCAATTGTGGCTGGTCTAAAATCAATGCTCGGAATTAAAGTAGATGTAAAAATTATTGAGCCCAAAACGATTACTAGAAGTGAAGGCAAGGCAGTGCGTGTGGTGGATAAGAGAAATCTGTATAATAAATAATTTTGTGTTCAGATTGGGTGAATGACTACTAAAAAAGAGTGCATTTTCATCAGAAGTAAAGAGAAAGTGACACTGGCACTACAATGTTACTGTTTACGTTCTAACTGCATTTAAGAGAATCTTGTGCATTGTGGGCGGAAACAGTAACATTATAATTGTATTACCTTTTTGTAGATATTCGTTTTGTAAACATACAAAATAATTAAGTATGGTGTGATGTTATAAGTTATTTATTTTGAAAAACGAAATAGGATTGTGTGGAGGCGGCGACCATAGTACCGTCTGCTTTGTAAACATTTACCTCATAGACAGCGATGGAGGAACCATATTTTATTTCTTTTGCTTCGGCAATAAGCTTTTCTGTATTACATGCAGGTGCCAGATAATGAATATTACTGTTGACTGTCACAACACTCTTTCCGTGTGTAAGGGCAGCGCTGCCTCCAATGGTGTCAGCCAAAGCAAAAGTGCAACCACCGTGTACGGTTCCTAAAGGATTGAGTATTTCAGGTCTTAAGGGCATCTCTCCCTTGCAGTAACCTTCCGAGAGCTCTGTGATTCTCATATCAAGCAATTGTATAAAACCTAATGTGCCATAAAAATGATTTTTTATTTCGTCATAATTCATTATGATTATCCTTCTTTCTGAAGATAAAGAATTGTAGAAAAATAATTGCACTGTAAGTCTAAAATATATTTTAACCTATTTTACAACAAATAGTATATCAGATTTTAGAAATTATGTCCAAAAGAATAGTAAAAAATCGGTTGTTGATTCTTGACAGAATGCCTTTTTACTGATAAAATTAATTAACCTTGATGAATCAAGGGGTAGTAAAGGTTTCGACAGGGAATTTGAAGATGGAGAAGCAGGTCGTAGGTATACGTTAAATCCAAAATTAAAATTAAACGCTGAAGATAATTTAGCATTCGCAGCTTAATAGCTGCTGTCTGACCTAGTGCACCTACACATTAGAATTCAGGCATCGATTTTGTAGGAAACGACACATACAAAGCTTTGCGTATGTGGGCGTACTATGAAGCTACTAACTGTATAGGAGTGTTGATTCTCCTGTTCAGAAGGGAAATGGATTATATCCGAAAAAATCAACTAAACCTGTAGAAGTACATGGGATGGTTTTTTGGACACGGGTTCGACTCCCGTCTACTCCACTAAGAGAAGTGCCTGAAAACGTTGGTTTTTGGGCATTTCTCTTTTTTGATTTTGAGAAAGATTGTTGTTTTAGACCGTTTTAAACCACTTCAAATCATTTGAATTGGGGTCAAAATTGGGGTCAAAAAAAGTTGTATATTTATTGGTGTAAAGGTAATTTGGATATAAGTTATTGTTATAAGATGATTGAAAATATTGAACATTTTATACATGTAATAATCATATATAATTGCAAAACAAAACATTAATGCGATAAATAACAATTTAGCATTTGAAAATTTTTGGAGATAATAATAGGCGAAGGCTTGGAAATAAGCCTTTCGCCTTTGCTTTATTGCAGCCTGACATATTCATAAAACCTATTGTCTGGTTTGCTCTGTGCATTTATTACTTTTACAATAATAAATTCCACTCCTGCATTCTTTACAGACTGGTAATTTGTTATTAAGTTCCACTTTGCTATGTCGATTCCTTTTCTTTTCATAGATTTTTTCTCCTTTATTTTTTTACAAACGAAAAACAAATAGTTGAACCGCCTTCGTTTATATATAAAGTATTTCCTATTTTATTTTCCAAAATTATCCTAAAGCCTTTGATGTTTACGGGACTTTCAAAAGTGTATTTTAACAAACTATATTTTCTAAGAAACCGTGTTAAATGTGGTAACGGACATACAAAATCACCAATTGATTCTGTTTTACCTCCAATATCGATAACTTCTAATGTTAATATTACGTATTTATTAACAGTATTATCTGCCTCTGCTTTTAAAGTAATTTCAACTTCAACTAAATCTCCTTTAAGACTTGAAATATTTGCAAAATTTATTTCAAAATCGCGCGATCCACCGTTTGCAATTCCTATGTTACTTGTGCCAAAACTTTTAATTTCTCTCTTGCCTTTCACATAAGTTTCATGGATATTGTTCCCCAAACCATCTTGAATGGCACTCAACACTTTTAACGATGCTGTATTATAAGCATTTATTTGACCACTTGTATCAAATCCCATAACAGCCATTGGATTTCTTGCATACATTTGCCCTGATATCGTATGCGAAGTGCCATTTGTTGCTTGTATTCCTTTTGCTTTTTCAGCGGTTCCATTTAGATAAATGTTAGCACCATCTGAATATACCATCCATTTATTAAGTACATAATCCCAAATTCCATGATTCGCATTGCCATTTCCGGTACCTATATACATTTTTCTCTGCCCATTTCTATAAAGGCGTATTTCCCCATCGGTGCCATTTGGTGTATCAATTGCAATAAATTGTTTAAATCCTGTATGCCCATCTTTTTCTAATAATACAAGTTCATGTGCAACTCCATTTGCTGTGTTATACTGTCTCACAACAATTCTTTCTTCAGTACCTCCATTACCTCCATCATCTCCGGTTGCAATTTCCAAAACGGAATCTGTTTCACCAGTTCCTAACATTCTAATCCAACCTTGGTCATTTTTGATTGCTGGATTAGAAATCCACAATCCATCTCCCATTAGTTGTGTTCTTCCAGCTGGAAGAGACTGGAGTAATCCACTAGAAATAGCTTCATGTTTTCTGGCGCCAATACAAGATGTATTTATATACTCTATTGATTCTATTTTTGATTTTATATAATTCCATAAAGATAATGTCTTACGTCTTACAGGAGTTTGATTTCCATCGGAACTTCCATTAGCCCATTGGCATAAATACCAATCATTGTCTCTGGGCGTATCTGTTCCGGTAGTTGCTGAATTAACCAATTCCTTGATAGCTTCTGCACCTGTTGTCTTCCCAGTTCCTCCCTTCGATATTGGCAATGTTTCTGTGATAGTTTTTGCAGATGCTACATTCTTATTTATGTCTGCTGTATTATTTACATTTCCTAATCCTATATTTGTTTTTGTTATATTAACGTTTCCTACGCGATATGTACTTTCTGCTTCCCCTTTAACCCCTGTAACCTGCGTTCCGACCATTACGTCCCATTTTCCATCTTTTGTCCAATAAATGTTTGCACCAGCGCGATAGAATATTCCTGCACCTTCTACAAACCTACTGTCTGTTATAAAATCGTTTGAAATATTGTACATATAGCCTACTTTTGGTTCTGCTGGCAAATTCTCGAAGGTTACTGTACCAGATGGTATCAATGCCCCACTAGATGCTGCTGCAATTATTTTTTGCGCCTGATCTAATAGTTTCTGTGCCTCGTCGGTAAGTTGTCTTGCTAATTCAGAATAGAATTTACTATTATCTTGGCTGTCATTTGGACGCGCTACATCATTAGTTCCGATTGCATAACTTTCTGCAATCTCTGCTCTTTCTTTTGCTTTAAATGCATAGATAGAAGCTGTTTCTATACCATTAACTACTATATTCTTATTTGTTTCTGATTTAGTAGCACTATCTGCCGCTGCTAGTTCAGATTTTTTTGATTCAGTTTGACTATTCTTTGCCACTAATTCAGATTGTTTAGCATTGTATGCACATATAGATGCCGTTGCTGTACTTATCTCAGCAGCGTTTTTATGTAATTGAGATTGTTGACACCAAAATTCTGAATTATTTGTATTTTCATCTTGCCTTATTCCTGTATGACCTCGCGCCCAACTTTCTGCTTCTTTTGCATGATAAGCAGATATAGAGGAAGAAGTAGCAGATGCAGATGCGGAAATACTAGATGATAGTTCAGATTTTTTGGATTCATTTTCACTAATTTTACAGTTCTTTTCACTCTCTTTAGAATTATAAGCACAGATTGAAGCGGTTGCAGCATTGATATCTGTTTTCTTTTCGCTTTCTTTTGCGTTATAAGCAGAAACAGAAGCGGAGGAGGCATATGTTTGTGCCTGTGACAGAACTGTATTGAACGTCTTTTTTCTGTCATTTTCATTATCTTGTCTTACTTTTTCCTCTGCTTTTCTCTGTGCTTCATCATTAATGCGTTGATTTTCATAAAGGATACGAGTATTTTCATTATCATCACGTATCTGCTCTGCTTGTCTGCGTAAATTTTCATTATCAATACGTTGATTCTCATTATTGTTTCGATCAGCTTCGTTATTTTTTCTTATGTCTTCATTTCTTTGACGTTGCGCTTCATTATCAACACGTTTATTTTCACTAATTATGCGTCGTTCTTCATTTTGCTTACGGATTTTCTCATTTTCAATTCTGTCTTTTTCCATAACAATCATGTTGTCAATTACATCAAACGAATTGTATGAAGATAAATTTTCAGCATTATGTACACGTTTTTCAACATAAATATTAAATGTCCATGTAGTAAGACAAATTCCATTATCATCTTCAAGGTGTAATTCACATTGATTGACTCCAGGAGCAGCAAGAATTTGATTACCATTTCCAATAGATGTATCAACAACAATACTATTGATACCCTCGATTTTACAACATGCGTCACCTTGAAATTGTGTTCCATCAGCTTTTTGTATACGAATATACGTTTTGCAATCTCTAATATCAAACGCTTCATCATTTTCCATAATATTGAAAATAAATTTCCTACCAGTGTCAAACTGTTTTGCGTTTAAAGTCAGAACCCCTAACTCATTATAAAAACTTAAATCATTTGTTTTAATTATGGTATTGATAAAAATCACTCTCCTTCATAATCGAGTAGAGAAGTACCATCTTCCCTGCTTGTGTGCCGGACGCGGGCAGCTTTAGCTGCACATTTCTTTTCCGCGTCTGTGTGCATAAAAAAAGAAACACCTTTTAAGATGTTTCCTCTGTTTTTTGATTTTTTACAGCCTTTTGGTATTCTTCTAGTTCAATTTGAGTCTGTTGTTTGGCAACTATATTGGCAGATAAAAGAACGCTGTCTAATATGATTACTTTGGTTTGTATATCTAACTTATGATTGTATAATAAGTTTAATAAATTTTGTTTGAAATCTTCGGATAGTAAACCATGAGATAATTCAATAGTAGTGTTTGTAATTGCTTGATTGTTATTTTGTTCCAATGATTAAATCCTCCTATTTTTATGATTGATTTTGCATGAAAACAAGTGAAATAAAAACTATAATTGGTTATTATTGCACGTTTTTAGCCTTTGAAATTGCTGTTTCATTGACTTCATTTGCTTTTTCAACAAGATAAGTTCTTTATGTTGTTCTTGGATAAGCTTTAAGGCGGCTGGGAACATATATCTAAGACTCCAACCATTTGGCTGTCCATCTTCATCATATGTAACACCATTTGGGAAAAATTTTTCAACATCTTCTGCAATTAATCCTATATACATTTTTTGTTCTGAATTTTTATTATTAGCAGAAGAAAGATAATCACTGTTGTATTTAAACTCAACTACATCAATTTTATATAATCCATAAGGATTTGAGACATGGGTTAATTTATTAGAAATTGAATTTTTATATCTTTTTGAAGATGAGTTTGTGCCTATCATACCATTGCTATTAATATAAAGTTCTTTTCCATCTGTTATACCAAGTGTATATACTCTTGGATGACGTATCATTTCTTTAGAAAATATTATATCTTTTTTTAATTTTCCTGTTGATGATCCACCTGACATTTCTTCGTCATCACTTTCTACAGTGTTAAGAAATAAACCATTACTGTTTAAAAATACAGAAGGAAAATCATTAACATCATTATTAAAATGTACCATACCCAATGCTGTTGCAAGATCACATGTATTTCCGACTGTTCCAAATCCAATACCATATGCAGGGTTTAAAGTAACCAAACTATCATGATTGCTGTTCATTCCTCCATGAACATATTTGGGACTTAATTCAATTCCTTTATCAGAGGATAGGGTGACTCGATAATCTGCATTATTATTATACAATTTTGTATTGATTTCAATAGTACCACCAGAAATCGTTCCGCCGGAGATTGTTGCGCCAGAAATAGTGCCGCCAGTGATAGTTGCTGTAGATAGAATATCCCCACTAAAGTTTCCTGAAATAGCATTTAATATTCCAGTAATAGACAATTGATTTTTTAAATTATCCCACTCTAATCCATTTCCTATGGTTAATTTTTCACCGTTCCATTTAAAAGCTCCACCAAAATTAAATTTACCATCAGTCAAACATAGAATACTACCCTCTGTATTCCCTAGAAGATTATTCTTATTTCCATTCCAATTATTTGAAGCAACGTTTCCAGTACGAATACAACCACCATGAATGGTTGTTGTTCCATCTGTCAATCCATTAAATTTATTAGTAACATTTTTAGACAAGTTTTCAAGACTGGTAGAAAGATTATTAACAGAATCATCACTTGCTACACCTTGAATAATTAATCCCGTCTCAGGATCATAGCTTAAAGCTCCCGCCGCAAATGAAAACGAACCATCAATTAGGCTTAACATACTTCCCGATTTTCCAGCAACATAGTTACTTGACTTGATGATATCAAATAAACATTCACCACTAATTTTAATACGTCCAGCCTCTAAAGAATCAAACACACCACTATGAGATAAAAGTGTATTGAAATTACCCTTGTTTCCTTTTATGCTATCCAAAATAACATCAGTAACAGTAGTGCCGAATAATTCCGTGCTAAGAAGTGCATTCAACATATTATTACTCATTTGTACATTTGCGTCGTTATTTCCATGTGTACCACCCCCGCCGGAAGATGATGAACTACTACCAGAGGAAGAGGAACTGGTTTCGCCCAATAAAGACGCTAAATCAGAGATGCCTTCCAAATTTCTTATCATAGTAGAAAATTCAATAGACAAATTTTCATCAGACTGTAATGGATTGTATTCAATGGAAATTAATCTTAGTTTTCTGAAATCAAAATCAAAAAGTTCTTCATGAATTTCAAAACCAACTCTAATGAAATTACCAACATCAAAATCATCATGATAACTTTGAAATTCTTCGAGAGCATATAAATTATCCAATTCTGTTTGGAATGAATATTGTGGCTGTGATAATGTATATAGTTCTTCGATTGCAGCTTGATATAATTCTTCTTGAGCATCGATTGTACTTACAATGTCATCAAGATTTGTAGTAAGAATATTAGAGTTATTATAGTCTTTTTCTCTTATCATGCTTCTTGTGACATTCAAATCTTTTTCAGTAAACAAAAGGTTATTATTGATTTTAAAATTTTCCAAGGATACAGAATTTGAAAGTTCAATTCTTTGTGTTGAATAACTATTTTGTAAATTTTCTAATGACTTAATCTCATTTTTTCGAGAGAGTATTGCATCATCACATTGTCTAATAATACCTTTACATTTTGTTTTGGTTAAAGAATTGTTTCGCACATCAAAAGACATATAGTCCAGATATTGATTTAATTTATCAATATAAGCAGATTTTGATGTAAATTCTTTTTTCTGTTTGTCAGACAAGCTGTTCCAGCCATTATCATCGGGAGTACGATAAGCAGTAGGAGCGGCTGTGGTTCCAGATTTTATAAAGCATTCATTAAATAAAATATTTGAAACTTCTGACCATGCTTTTTTCTTTGATTCTAGTTCATCTAATCCATATAAAGACCACTCATATTTGTAAGCATCAACTTCCTTTACAATACTTGGATCAGCATAATAAGCAGGATTTCCAAATTCCATTTCTATAAAATGACCATTGATGTCAGTCATAAGATTTCCGTTGGAATCTGTCTGGCAGTACATTTTCAATGCTTCTTTAATTTGTGGAATAATTGATTCTTGATAGGCATAGAAATCATGCCAGTATGGAGTATTTTTAATATTCACAGCAGCAGAGGGGGTTGGTGTATAATTAGGTGCATTTCCAATTTCAGTTACACCATATTCATTTTTGTAAATAGTGATCAAAGAGACAAGAGCTTTATTAAATGCATTTAAGTGTAATTTTAACTCATCTAATGAAAATGTTTTATAATCTGTAATCGCTCCATCATTTGGCACACGACTCTTAATTTCATTAATATCTAAGATAGTTTGATTATAAAGCTTTGTTAATTCAATATATTGTTCCCTGCGGGTATACTGTTTTCCATTAAAGGTTATTTTATCTGTTTCACGATAATTTTTCCAAATAATATATTTATCATGAAGCTCTTTGGAAACATATTTATAATCACCATATTCATTTAATGTGTTCATAAAATAATCAAGATTAATAATGTAATCTTTTCCAAAATTGACTTGTTCAATACCTAAATTATTAGCACCAGTTGGAACTAATTTGGTGATTAATTCATCATTTGAAGAACTATTCATTTCAAAGCGGTTCATTAAATTGCGCATACTAATAAATATGCCAGTATCTTCACCAAAATCTTCTGCTTTTACAAGTCCTACCTTCTTATTTTTTCTATCAAACTGAAATATAACAGAAGCAGAAGACGAAACAGTATCCATTAAAAAAGAATATATATTTTCATTTGAAACTTCAAAACTCTTTTTTATATTACATATTTCGGTATCAATATTTTCATCAACAGCCCATCCAGTATTTTGTAATGCAAGATGCAATAAAGACAATTGAGAGTTATTATAATTCACAAGAGAAATATATTCATAAGGAAGATTTGTGTATGGATTAATATTATTAAAATTACCAGTGGAATCCGTTGCTAAATACTCTTGACTGTCTTTTGTACCACAATTAATTTTAAAATTTTTAATATTTAAGTAACTTAATTCACGTTCAATAGAATGCGCTGTCACTGTTTTTGTTTCCTGTAAACCTTCACCATGAATAGCTGGTTCTTCATCAATTACAAAAAATGCTTGTTCTTTTCCATCAAGATATAATCGCATCATTGTATCAATAGAATCGTAATAGTCTGTTTGCTTTAACTCACATAAATTGTCGTTTGTGTATCGTTCCACTTCAAAGGTTAGTTCCCACTGAACAATAGCATTTTTCTTCAGACTACATGTTTCTATTTTTAGCCCGGAGATATTTCCAAGTATAGAACAGTCAGCCTTACATAAATATATCTTAGAATTTTCCATATATTATAAACACCCTGCCTTTCTTGGAAATTCATATTCTATAGTCATTTTACAACTTCCAGTAATTAATAATTCATTTATTCCCCTTAAAAATCGTAACCAATATATGTTCATTATATAATTATCAGTTGTAGATACATAACTTTTATAAGCCTCATTCCAGCCTATTTTATAAGCCGGTATTAATTTATTCTGTTTGTCTGTTATCATCATATTATAAGAATCTATTTTAATGTGTTTATTTCCATCTGACTCAGAAGACAAAGAATCTATTTTAATAGTTACAGACTTTTTATCCGTTTTATTTTCTATAACGATAGTGGGAGATGAGGTTGATATTGTTACTTTGGGATAGATAATATTATTACGAGCATTGGAAGAGTTGTTAATAGAAATTTGACGAGAGTTTGTCACCTCGATATGTTTTATCATTTTCTCTGAAAAAGCAAAGGGAGAATTGGTTTCAAATTTTAATTGTTTTCCTACTAACTTGCCACCAACAATAATATCTTCAATCTGTGTGCATACTGCATAATAATGTAAAGGATAAAAATCGTTATCATTAAAAGCAAGAGCTTGAGAAGTAGAAGATGAGGTGAGCCATTCATTTATTTGAATCGACTGTAATCTTGTTATTTCTGAACAATCTTTTTTTACAATGCTAAAATTAAGAACAATATTTTCACTCTGAACGCCATATGTATTTGTTTTTCGATTTAATTTATTATCCGTTTTTTGTAAAGTTAAATTAAGACCATTTTCTGAAATATCAATATCAGAATTTCCTATCCATGCAATCATTAGATTAAAGTCATCACTACTTTTACCATCAAAAATAAAACTTTTTGCAGTTAATAAAGACAAAAAATCACCTCATTTCTTTTTTATGTTTAATAAATATTATACCAATAACCACACCCATATTTTAGAGTGTGGTTATTATGTCTTACCTTATTGAAGGCAAAGTGGGTCTTCTGGATATATTTACACCATGTAATTGTAAATCCTTAGCCAGTTTGTTTGTAAAGTTCTTATACATCTTATCAGTATTTTGGGTAAATTCTTTACTGAAACTCTTATCAACACTACCTTCTACATTAATCATGTTATCATAATGTATATTTACTACTGGCTGTACATTATTGTTCTTGATATAATCAGGTATATTATAATTAGCATTCATATTTGAAAACTGTCTATTTACAAGTTCAAACATTTGTTGATCGTTTACCTTAAATAGTCGTTCAGGACTTGTCAGTTCAGCTCCATACTTCTCAAATAATTCAGCAGCTTTTATCATATTTTGTTTGATTATCAAATCAACATCATCTACATCACCTTTAGCAGTATTTAGCGTTTCATTACTGTTTGTTGATGATGTAGTATTGATTGAAGGAATTGTGTTGTTTGGCTTGGTATTTTCTGTTCTTTCTGGTGTCAAATCTATGTTTGTGTTACCAGTTATTGTGCCTGTACCACCATAAAGTTCCTTGATTTTATCCAATGTATTGTTCACACTATCGCCTACTGTATGGTACAATTCTGTTGCATCGCCCATCAGTTTGTTGTGTTCCTCAAAGATTTCAGCAAGAGATTTTGTGGAATTATCCAGTGCATCTTCTAGGGAAGCTGCAAACTCATCAAGTGCATCTATCTGTAAAGTATATGTGTGTTCGTCTTTGGTTTTCTGTAAAGAATCTTCTTTCTCAGCAAGGTCAGATTTTAACTGTGCAAGCTTTGCTTTTGTGGCTGCGTCCATTGTTCCTGTAAGACTTTCTAAAGCTGCAATTTGCGCCTTAATACTATCGATTTCTTTCTGACTGTTCTTTAAGTTCTTATCATAATCGTAGTATTCTTTCTTTTTCTGTAATGCCTTTTTGCGTGCTTCTATAATACTCTTTAGATTGTCAAGCTCTACCTGCGCACCTTTCCTCATAAGCTCTAGTATACTGTTCTCAAGTGTGGCTGATTCTCCTAATGTATTATAATAATTCTGTAATGCATTGTTTAAATCTTCCATATATGCCTTATCAGAAGCATAGGTATCTTTGTTGTTTTGTATCTCATTATATAAGTCCAGATACGCATTTGCTTTTTTCTGTGCATCTTCCAATTGTGATACTAGAAGGGCGACTTTTGCCTGTCCATATTCCGATAGTTCTCCTTGATCATATAACCATTCGTCTTGAATTAAACTTGTAATAGAAGACAAGATTCCTTTTGCAGTATCAAGTTCACTAATTGCATTGGTGATATTCTCAAACTTTGCATTTCTAAGTGCATCATTTACCTTTTGGATTTCATTTGCAGTTCCAATTACTTCCTGTTTTGCAGAAGAAAACTCTTTTGTCCATTCCTCCGCCCACTTGTCTGCAAATTCTCCCCAGTTGTCTGCATCAATTGCACGTTCATTTAATAGGTCAAGCACAGACTGTAATTTGTCTGCCATTACAACATCTCCACTTGCTTTATAGCTTTCCATTGCCTTGTCAAATAAATCCATTGAAGACTGGAAATCATTTGTGTCAAGAGCATCAAGAAGCTGTTGATATTCATTCATTTCAGAGAGTGTGGTGTTGTATTTATTCTGTAAAGTATCAAGATATTCACTATAGACTTCTACCTTGGATTTGACTACATTTTCGTCCAAATCAGTAAGTAGTTTTGTAAGTTTTTCTCCACTAAACGTATCATACAATGATACTAATTCCTTATAATACCCAATCATGCTGTCAAGATATTCTAGCTGTGCTTTTAAGGTAGTTGTATTATATTCTGCAATCTGTTTTGCAAGCTGGTAGAGGTTTGCATAGTAGTCACTCACTTGGGATTCTGCCTCAGATACATTTTCTGTATGGGTCTGCTGTAACTGTGCAAGGTCATCTTCCATCTGGCTTAATAAGTCCTGAATCTGTGTCTGTTTTGCAGTATTCCACGCTTCTAACTGTGCTTTGTAAGTGTCATAGTTCTTTGCTTCATTTGCAGAAAGCTTCTTTCCATTATCTAGTTTTTGCTGCAATTTATACAAGGATTCCCATGTTTTCATATATTCTGAAATATTGGTTCCCATTGCACCTTTTTTCAACGCTTCCAGCTCCGCATTATACTTGTCAAGCTGTGCTTGTTCTGATTTGGAGAGTCCTTTTGTATCCTTTTTCTGCTCTAGTTTTTGTGCTTTTGCATATAGGCTTTGATACTGTTGTGTATTGGTTGCCTCTCCATTAATGCTTTCAATCTGGTTTTGATAACTCTCATAAATTCCCTCTGCGGATTCCTCATAAGTCTTTTGAATTGTCTCAAGTTTATCACTTGGATCAAGTGCTTCTGAAAGGTCGTCATTGAGTTTATCAAGCGTTTCTGCCTTCTCTTTTGCATAGTTTTCAAGCTGTTCTGTATAAGTGTTATATTTCTTCCAATCATTTACAGATAGGTTTCCACCCTTATCCAGTTTGTTTTGCAGTTTCTTCCATGCAAGATAAATCTTGTTGTATTCTGCAATATTTGCGGCAGTAGCATTTTGGTCAAGAGATTCTTTTTGCTCATAATATCCCTCTAATTGTGACTGCAATTTATCATAGGTCTTTTTCTGGCTCTTTGAAAGATTGTCATATCCTTTTTCATCAAGCTTTGCAAGTTTATTTTCAACTTTCTCAATATCCTTTAAAAGATTTTGATAGGTAGCTGAATTTTCTACACCAGAATGAATTTCAGAGATGTCTTCTTTTATTTTGTCGGATTCTGATTTTTTAGGAGCGGTACCGTTTGCCTCTGCGAGCTGTCCGTAGAGTTTATCTAAAGAATTTTGTCCTTTATTCTTTAAATCTGCTAACTGCTTTTCATAAGAGTCAAATTTTTTCTGTTCTGATTTATTAAGGTCTTTTCCACTCTCAATCTTATTTTTCAGCTTTTGATAGGCTGTATAAATTTTACTGTAATTTCCAACTGTATTTGAGGTAGCATTCTGGTCAAGTTCTGTTTGAAGATCATAATAGTTTTGTAACTTTTGTGTGAGTTTTTCAAACTGTTTTGCTTTCTTAACGTCCCAGCCTTTGTCAATATATTTATCAATCTGTGCTTCCGTCTTTGCAATATCTTTTAAAAGCTTTGTGTAAGTTCCTGACTGGTCAACATTAAGATTGTCAATCTGTTTTTGTATAGAATCTGCTAATTCCTGTCTGTCACGATTAACTGCATCAGCAACTTTCTTTGAGTCACCAAGTGAACCTTCTGTAACAAGCACCCCTGGAGCAACTTCTTTTTGCGTTGTGAAATTGATTTGGTCAGAAAGACTTGCAAACTGTTCCACAAGTTCTGTAAGAGAACTGCGTTTTCCCATCTCATCATTTAGTGATATCAATGATTCTAGCTTTGAAGTGATGGAAGATAGGTAGCTGTCCATATCAGAATAATAACTTAATACATTTTCAAGTTTTTGTTTAATAAGGTCACGTTGCTGTTCATAAAGTTCACTAACAGAATCCCTGCATTCTTGAATAGCGTCATTATATTCTTCCATTTTATCTTTGCAGTTATTAAGCTTGTCATACCATTTTTCATACTCGCTAATGGTATTTTTAAGAGATTCGTCTGTAATACTTTCTATCTCAAGCGTTCCATTTTGAATCTTATTTTTGTACTCGCTAGATAAGTCAATGCTGTTTAGTTTTTGGGAATACAGATTGGAAACACTTTTCACTCTTTTTACTGCACCAAGAAGTTTAGAAATCTCTTTTTCGTTTGCTTGAATCTCTTTGTCAGAGCTTTTAACTGCACGATTAATCATAGCATTCTTTTTCTGCCATGAGAAAAACTTTTCCGCTTTGTCAATTAACTTATCTGTCTTATCAGAGATTTTCTCAACAGTACGTTCTGTTTTCTCAAGTCCACGGTCAACACTATCAAGAATCCTTTCACCCCAGTCTATCTCCTCTGCTTTGTCTTCCTTGTCATCATATCCACCACCAGACTTCATTTTAATATCAATATTTCCAGTAAGTAATTTTGAGTTTTCATATCCCTTTACAATGGTATTTGCAGCTTTTGCCTGTAAGCTGTCTACACCATATATCAGTTGTGCATTTGCCTGTGCTGCATATAACATTTCCTCCGCTGCGCTTAAAGCATTTGAAGCAAGATTCTCATAAGATGCTGCAAGATATTGAACAGCCTGTTCTTCTGTCTGAATATTTTTGATTAAATCCGCTGCCTGTAACGCCATATCAACTTGTATCTGTTGAATTTTTGCATCAGTAAGTCTCTGAAAAGCATCTTCGTCAAGAGAGAGTGCACCACTTTCATCAGCCAATAAGGCAAGATATTCAAAACCCATATCACATAAGGATTGATATTGGTCAACACTAATCTTTCCATATTTATTGTAAGTGTCACGAATTTCTTTTAAATCATCATAGGCAGATTTAATATCACCAAGTTCACTACTCAATTGGCTTTTATGTTTTTCAATTTCTTCTGTAAGTTTTTCAATTTCTTCAAGCTGTTTTTCGGTGAAATTATCGTAAAGATTTTCAGAGAATGTTTTCTTTAGATTTTGATATTCTGTCTGCATCATTTCAAGACCGTTAATATAATTAGCAGTCTGAACAGCAGCATCATTTCCCTCAAATATCGCAAGTTCTATATCAGCATCAATCTGTTCTCCATTAAGAAGTCTGTTTGCATATCCAGCAAGAGTATCAGGAGAAAGAATAGTACCATCAGGAAGAATTGGTGTAACAACCACTTGTTTTGTTTCATTTCCAAAAGACTGTGCATAAATAGAAGATGATTGAAGGGTAGTGGCATAACCAGCGGCTTGTATTGTAGAAGCATCAACAGAATCCCTTGTCAGTTTCATACTGTTCATGCGTCCATATTCTGTCTGCATTTTATTAGCAAGGTCTTTTAACTTCGTTGCTTCATTATTATAATACTTATCTTGTAATGCCATCATAGAACGATAGTATTCTGTCATTGTGATAAGATTCTTTTCTTGAGAACGTTGCAGACTATCTGATTGCTGTTCATAATCTTTTGCATTTAAGTCTTTTACTTTCTCTTGAAGCTCATTTATTTTATCCGATACAGAGACCGCTTTCTCATACCATTTTTGGTAATCTGTAATTGCTGTTTGTAACTTTTCATCTGAAATATCATCAATCTGAATTGCACCATCACGAACCAGTGCTTTATAATCGTCGCTAAGTCCAATAGATTCCGCTTTTCGCATATATTCATCATATGCCTGCTGCTGCAATCCAATTTCTTCATTTACTTTTTCGATTTCCTGTGCAAGTGCTTTGCTTTTCTCAAAGAATGTTGTGTAGGCAGAGTTTACAGTATCCTCAAACTTTTTGACTTCTTTTTCTGCATTCTCAATTGCTTGTTCTATCCAATCAAATTCTTTTGTGGTATCTTTCTCGGATTTTGAGCTGGATTTTTTAGACTTTGCTGCTGGAACTTTATATTCTACCTGTGCACCTTTTATTTCCTGTGCAAGTGTCTTTGTATACTCGTTAATAGATTTTACAATCCATTGACGTGTTTTTGGATCTGTTTCATTTGCTAAGTCGTTTTTAAATTGTGCTAATTTCGCAAGTGCTTCAGAACCAATTCCAGCCGCTTCTGCAAGTGAAAAGATACGATTAATATCCTCTTGTGTCTCAACATGAGTATTGCTTACCAATTCTTTACTAAGTTCTAAGTATGCAATAGCCTGTGAACAATTTTCAGCAGATACCATTTCATTTACAAATGCGTTTATTTCTTCACTTGTCGCATTTGCCAAGTCTAAACCTGCGTTCTTTAAATTATCTGTGTTTTGTGCAAATGATTGAAAAACAACAATCTCGCTATTGGTTATTCCCAGACTTTCAAGTAAAGTCTGTACTAATTTATAATTCTCATCTGTACAATTAGAAAGAGCAGGATTTAGGGAATTAACAATATCCGTTGCAAAGGAATTAAATGCATCATGTACATCATCAGCAGTAGAAGATGCATCAGTAAATGTCTTTGCTAGATTTTCAAAAGAAGAATAGTCAATACTAATTCCCAATTCTTTATTTTCATTCAGATCATCTATAGCAGATTTAATGGAGTCAAGCATAGATAGGTCTACATTTTTAAGTGTAAATAAAGACTTTCCTTTATCATCTGTTGTGAAGATGTCTTCATATGCTGATTTGAGTGAATCGAAAGTGGGTTTGAGTTGGGTGTTGAGCTGGTCTACTGTGTCGGTGATAGATAATGAAATGGGGTTTTTATTCAATGTTGAACCTTGAATATATTCCTTTTCAGCTTCCGCAGCATCCCTAGCCCCTTGGGCGATTTTCTGCCAAGCATCAATTTCTTCCTGAGTGTTAATGGAATGTTCTTTGAAGAAAGCAGTAGGGTCATAACCGTCAAAATTCTCTTTTGCAAAATCTACTGCACGTTGGTACTGTGCTTCGAGGTCGTTGATTGTTTGCTCGCTGTCATCAAAGTTAATCGGAACAGTGATTCCGTTTTCATTACAGTATAATTGAACTGTTTTCAGTGAAGATTTAATCCTATCAGCATAGTCTTTTACAGTCTCATCATCTGCAATAGGAGTATAGAAATCAACCATTGCTTGTTTTGTAGCATCATTATTGAATAGTGACACGAAATCACTTTCAAATGTCTGTAGTGCTTTTTGACTAAACAATTCATTGTTTTTAATAAATTCAGCATCAATAGAGCCGTATAAGGAGTTGATCGCTGATAATACATTTTCATCATCAATATTCCAGTAGTCACTGTCTGCATAAAGCATATTTTGAAAAGCAGAACGGATATTAATAACTCTGTCAGATAACTCTTTCTCCATAACAATAAGTTTATTATTAAGAACATCATGCACAGCATTATAATTTTCTTCTGTAATATTATTAATGTCAAATTCTGCTTCTTCTAATACTTTTCTTAAATATACATTCTGTATCTGTCCAGTAGTCGATTTTATTTGGTTATTTAATTCTTCTAATGTTTTACCATTTACATTTGATAACCATTCATGTATTTGATCGTAACCATAATACTCCTCATATTTTGTTGTTTTACTAAATTGTGGACTTGGAGAAAAAGAGAACCATCCTTTTTGTGTTCCATTAATAAAATTATCATAGTCTTCAAAGAAACTTTCTATAGTATTTCCTTCTTCATCACCTTTGGAAATAAATAGTGCGGCTTTTGCTTTAATTGCTTCTTTGTAAGAATCAGTTAAACTATCAACTTTTCCTTGTAATGTAATAATTGCTTCGCCTTCGGCAGTATATCCAGTGATTAATTCTGGCATTATCTGTCCGACTTGTTGACAGATATCTAAAAATTCAGCATATTCTTCTTCTGTACCATCAACCTTTTTCCCGTTATCATCAACATTCTTACTTAACTCATCAAATCTGTCTGATAGAGAAGATATGGTTTTTAAATTTGTTTGTGTTTCGTTAAAGAATGTGGATAAACTTTCTTTGAAAGCATCAGCAGATTCTTTGGCTTCTTTAGCTGTAACAATCCATTCATCAACTTTTCCGATTAGCCAACTAACACCCTGTATAATAGCAGTAAATGCGATCATATTTAAAGCCGCAGAAAATAACTTTACAGCTTTTGAAGCAATACCAGCACCAATAGATACCTCTTGCAATGCAGAGTTTGTTGCTCTTTGTGCATTTGCATATGATTGTGCGGTTCCAGTACCAGCTTTTACCTTTGCAGAGTATTCAACAGCAGAAGCACTTGCTTTGTGCATAATAGCGTCAAATTGTTCAGTAGTAACTGTTCCATTTTGACATGCAACCTGATATTCTTTCAAACAAGCGATATCAATTTCTAACTGTGCAGTTGCTTGTTGTTGTGCAATTTTTCTTGCTTGTAATGCGCCTACAATTCTTTGACCAGATAAGGTTGTTTCATCTGTAATTGTCTTGAATATCATACTATAAAGGTGTATAATTGTGGAGATTATACATTGGCAGATTGTGGATATCTGCATTAGCATATTGTGGAGATATGCTTTAACGCTATGTGGAGTAGCGTATTTATAATATCAAGTCAAAGGAGTAGGGTATTATGTCCAAGAAAACTATTGCTTTATCAACAATGTTGTTATCTGTGTTGTTAGTATTGATTACTGTTGAAACAGTTACAGGTAGGGGGATATTAAATGCACAGTGTACTTTTTATGAAACAATTTCTCCATTCGGAAAATATTTTAACTTGGAACTTGGTGATAAAATAACATTAGAGTGGTTAAAAATAACTATTTTTATTGTTGGAACCTTACTTTTATTTGTACCAAATTTCTTATTGTTTGAGCAATCGAAAAAAAGAAGCATTACACTTATGATAGTAAATATTATTGGTATGGTGCTTGAATTTCTGTTTTTCCAATTCTACTTGTATATGTTTATGCTGATTATTTGGTGTATCCTCCTAACATGTAATGTTTTGATTCAATTTATTCAAGGTATTAAAAATAAAGTTGATATGTTTGTCCTAATAATAACTATTTTCATTGGAACAGTAAATAGTTATTATCTCTTTTATCATTTTAAGCGTCATAGCTTGTGGGAAATGTGGAGTGCTAGTGATAAGTTGATTAACGAAATGATTCACATCTCCAGAATCAATATGCTATGTCTGGCTTTGTGGTTTATTCCTTATGGAATTTTGCTGGTGAGAGAGATTAAGCAAATTAAGGCGGATAATTAAAATGGCACTTATTTTATCCAATAAAATAACAAAAATAAGTAAAAACTCAAGAGTTCAGAAAGAAACAGAATGTACTTATAATGTATTTCATGTTAATGAAACAAAGTATATTCAATTTGATACATATGGAACTTCTGAACGAAAAAGTGAATCAAAATCAAGTCAAACAATTCAGTTTGACAAAGAAACTGCAAAATACATAATAGAAATTTTGCAAAATGAATTTGATTTATAAAACACTTTTTATTCAAAGGATCTGTTTATTGGAGACAGGTCTTTTTTGATATCCAAAATATTTCGCAAATCATTTAACCATGTTTTGAATATCATACTATTATTTTTCTGCTTGTGGATAGCAGATATGGTGTTGTGGAGACACCGACACTGTTGTGGAGACAGTATTTTCTAACTTGTGGAGAGTTAGATATAGATTTTTATTTTGTTTTACAGTATAATAAGAAAAGAAATTTGAAAGGAGATTAAAAATCATATGAAACAGAAACACACTTTTACTTTTATTATGTTGTTTTTAATTGTATTAGGGTTATCAGCTTGTTCATCACAAACAAAAGATGATTCATTAAATATAGCATTTTCAGAATACTATCAAAATGCCGATGACTATGAAAAGATATATCCACTATTAAATAAATATTTTTCTTGTATGCAAAGTGCTTATGATAAATCTGACAAATCAGATTTAGAGTCTTTTGTATTACAAGATGAATATACAAATGTATCAAACCAACTATCAGATATATCAAATGATAATAGTGGATTTATTGTTAATGGTAAAACAAATCTGAGCAAAGAATATCTTGCAAGGCTCCAATTATTAGAACCATACTTACGAGCAGAAGTATTACTTGTAGAAAAAGAAATGTTGTCATCTCCAAATGAAGAGTGGTTCACAAATGTGAATACTTTTTTGACAAATGCCCTTTCCGAATATGAAAACGGAACAGGAGAGTAGTAGTTTAAATTATAAATATCCCCTCTTTCTAAAAATTTTTATATGTGTTTACACACAAAAGAGAGCATTGTATTTCAAATGCTCTCTTGTCTATGCAAATCAATGATTTTACTTTTTGCTTTCTTCTTTAAATTTTTTATTAACAGCTAAGTTTAACACACTGTCGTAAAGGATAATGTTTGCATCACATATTTCATCATATCTGCTTACATTTTGATGTGGAAAATGAGCAACTACAACAGTTTTTCCAATATTGTGTAGTGTTTCAACTACCTTAATATAATCTGTATCTCCTGATACTAAAATCGCTATATCATATGAATTTTGAAATCCTTTAGCAACCATATGTGTTGCCAAATTAATGTCCGTTTCTTTTTCTTCGGTAAAATATGTTTTTGGATTATTTATATCTAAAGTAATATCATCATATGTACGTAACTCTTGACGACCTTCAATTATTTCAAGGTAAGGTGTTTTTCGTATACTATTTAACCATTCATAGTATTTAGAGTAGAAATCCAACTTCATTAATTCTTCACATGGTTTGTAAGCAAATAAATATGTTTTAATAACTTCTGATTGAAATGGAATAATATCATTTATCGCTTTACCTAAAGCCCAATAATTTATTGGTTTAAAAGTTCTTCCTTTATAATGCTCATGTAAATTAATATTGAAATTTTGGTAATCAATAAAAACCATAACCCTAAACATAAACATTCTCCTTTGAATAAATTAATAGGGGAGTCATATAACTCCCCTCCTGCCATTTGACAGAACATAAATATTCACTCATTAAATGAGCTACCAAAATTTATTTATGCTATTATTATACTCAAAAAAGAATAATAAAGCAATACTGAACATACGTTTTGTAGGTTCTATATAAATATATCATAAATAGTGTACACTGTCAATAAACAAATATTTCCAAAATCTTATGTAGGACTATCTAGTACAATAATTTTCCAATGGTCTGTATTGGAGTATTGCATTCTGATATCATCAATTGTCTTACGGTCAAAGTATCCTTGGTTATGAATTTGAACGTATACACCAGATATATCCAGAATAACAACCTGTATAATATTGTCTTCTACATTCAAAGTCATCCTACGCCACCTCCAAATAACCATATTTACGAAGCAGCTTAGTTATGTAAGAAATACCATCTGGATAAACTCTTGTTTGTAAATGGGCAGTTCCATCAGGAGCGATAGCAGGGATAGAAGCAAACTTACCTTTATGTACAGGTTTTTCATAAGGAACATTATCACCATTCTCATTTTTAAACAGAATTCCAATTTCCCTCATTCTTGCAAAAAGTTTATATTCACCAATACCGATAAAGTGTGCAATCTCATTTACACTAAAAGTACCTTTACAATCCATAAGAAGTTTCCAGTCTTTTTCTGTTTCTTCTAAATTTGCTATCCGTTTCTTTTGGTTTGCAATGATTTCGTCTTTACGCTTAATTGTTTCATTTGCAATCTGAACAGCTCTTGCAAGGAATACTTCATTAGGTTCTTCCTCTTGGATAGGAATATAACCACCTGTCTGACGTATCTGAGGTAGAATTTCTGATGTAATCCACTTACGAAATCTTCTTGCGTTCTTTGCCTTTGATTCAAGAATTAAATCATATAAAGCATCTTCTGTAATTCTCGTATTATCAAAATCAGTATCTAATGTAATAATTTCTAAGTTGTCACTTGGTGACAACCCTTTAATTTCAAGACTTTCACATATATTTTCAATTTTGTCTTTTCTTAAATATGTCTTTCCTTTTGCTTGTTTAGTATAGCCAAGACACATGCAAACTTCTCCTAGAAAAAAGTAAATTTCATTCTCTGTATTATTTACAGATAATTTCCCAAATTCTGTATTACTAAAAATTTTTAATTCATTCATCTATATACCTCCGATAATTTGTTGTAATTCTATCGCAAATAAAGTATAATAGATTTACTCTACTGGCGATAGTAGTGATTAAACAGAGCCCCTGCGTGACCGTCCAAAGTAACCAGCGGTTCTGTTTCTTTGTATAAATAACAGATGTTTAAAGTCACCTCCTAAAAGATAATATATCATACTGCTAGTTAATAGTCAATACCGATAGATAAAATTATTGCTATAAGTTTGCTAATGTGGTATAATAATGATGGAAATTAAGGAGGTGCTGATATGAATAATATACTGTCAGAACGTATCAAAGAGTTACGCACTATTAAAGGATTAACACAAAAAGAATTTGCAGAAAGCATTAATGTTTCAACAGTTAGTGTGTCTTCTTATGAAACAGGAGTAAAAACCCCGTCTCTTGATATGATTACATGTATTGCTCAAAACTATAATATTTCAATAGATTGGCTTTGTGGGCTAAATGATAATATGGTATCTAATAATAATATCACAACTTACAAAGATCTCCTTAAATTGTTTATTGCTTTATTGGATACTCGTTATGAGAATAAACCGACAATACCAATTATTAATATGATAGACACAGAAAATGCATCAGTTATTATAACTTTAAACGAAGACGAAAACTTCCAAAATTTTTTTTCTAAATGGTGTGATATATTTAAATTGTATTGTGAAAAAACTATTGATGAAGATTTATATAAAATGTGGATTGAAAAACAGCTTAAAGATTATGATCGTCCAATAAACGGTTGTCCATTTTAAAATAGACTTAGAGTAGAATAAAAATGTCTGGAAACCGACTTGTATGAGAATCACTTCATTACTTTGGACGGTAGGAGAGTGATTCTCATTCTTTATTCACTTTCTGACTCAGGATTAATTATTGGTGCAATGGATTTTTTGATTACATCAGACTTTGTTGTATTATTTTCTTTGCAATATTTTTCTAGTCTTAGTAATTCTTCATCTGTTATTTTGCAACCAATAGGATTCCTGCATGGATTATCAGAAAGAGGTCGCCCCATTTTCTTAGACATATTCACACCTACTTTCGGTTATCCAAAACTTACAATTCAATACTAACATTTGGATAACCAAAAGTCAAGCATTATTTTTTCTCTTATGGTCAACAGAGCAGTAGTCAAAAATCTTTTCCAAAGCACTATCGCTAAACAAATATACTCCCTGTTGTGTCTGTCTTACTTCCGTATCACTAAGATCAAGTTTCCCGTCTTTAATCAATCTGCGAATGTGCTGGTTAGACATTCCAGTTTTAAATTCAATTTCTTTTGCTGTGAAAACGTTATTTACATCCGTCATATAATTTCCTCCGTTTATCTAAAAATTTGTTACATCTATATATTCTCTTTTTAAAATTTCAATCTATATAAAAACGCACTTTGAAAAATGCGTATTGTTTCCAAATTTATAATTTATGTATTTATGCTTTGTTATTTTTTAATGTTTAATATTCAACATAAGGCAATGAAATGGGGTTTTCATTGACGGTAGATTTTTGAACTTCCTTGATTTTTGCAATTAACTCATCCCAAGATAGGAGAGTAGCATTCGGAATTTCAAGTCCTGCTGCAATTTTAAGCTCGTCAATTTTAAGTTCGCCAATTCTGTCAACAAATTCGTCTTGGAGTTTTTCTTTGACGTTGTTGATTAGTGGAAGAGTATCTGTATCGTCAAAACCAAACTTTATTTTTAATTCTGCTGAATCTTCTCCGATGGCAGTAGCGATAGTATTAATATACGAATCAACTTGTGTAGTAATATCGCCAACCGACATATCAGAGGTATTCATTGTGAATAATCCCTTTAGTGCATTATCCAATGATTTCTTGGTATTGGGATCTTCACAAGCAATTTGGAATGGTGTTAATACAGAATCTTGTAAAATTCTCTTTACGCCTTCATAATCTAATTCTTTAAAGTCATAATTGCTCCAGTCAATATTACGAACTAGATTTTGTATAGCTGTTTGGGTATATTTATCACTGTCCTTATAAAATGATAAATCTTCAAGCCAAAGCATAGCATTATTTGAAAACTCAGAATTTTGAGATTCAAACTCTGACATGGCTGTTTTCTGTTTTGCCAGCAACTCACTATAAAATGTGTCATATGATCGTGCTATTTGTTCTTTCTGTGTTTCAGATAACTCTAATCTTGAAAAGTCAACAACAAGATCAGCAAATTGCCCGTTGAGTCCTTTTCCTAAATGGATAGAAACAGCATCCTCCATAGCCTTTGCAATATCTTCACCGAAGTTATTCTTTATATATTCGATATATTTTGCCTGTTCTTTTCCAGCAAAATTCTTATGATATTGACCTACGACTGCTGAACTATCAGCATTAATTAAACCCTCGTATGTATTTTTTAATGTAGTTAATGCTTCATTAGCTTCTTCTAGTTTTTGTTTTCTTCCCTCCAATGCTTTCCAAGCACCGTCAGCATCATCGGTTCCTTCAAAATATTTCTCAAGATTTTCTCGAATCTGTGCTCGCGCTAACTCTTTTTCCTGCTCGACTAAAGACCTTATGGACTCTGTAACGCTGTC
>ERZ778515.92-NODE-92-length-76301-cov-5.969205_pt1 | contig 76301 bp, 58 predicted proteins | sample MGYA00510343_ERZ778515 | MGnify/ENA primary metagenome ERZ778515 (study PRJEB29527, sample SAMN07138965) | mouse gut metagenome | material: feces | host: mouse | place: China:Nanjing | collected 2016-01-25 ...
GAAGAAATATATTACAATTCTAGGAAAGCTATCCCCACGATTTGGCTACTGAGCCCCCTTCTCCCCTTTTGCAGGGAGAAGGGACGATTCTTTCGAGCCCCCGATCGGGCTACTTATTTGACTTTTCGGATACTTAAGCCTCTACTTCCTCCGCTTCCTCGGAAACCGTTCCGGCAGGCACTTCCTTTTTCTTTGCCAGATACTCGGGAAGATTCAGTCCAGCCATATCAAAAAGTTCGTTCAAAGGAGGAACGGATTTCATCAGACCGGACACAAAGTTAGCCGTAGAGTTTTTCCCGTTTCCGCCTTCCGCACCACTGTCCCAAACGGTGACATGGTCGATATTGATCCCCTTGACGGCCTCCACTTGCGTCTTCACCAGTTCCGGCAGTTTTTCAAGCAGCAAAAGCATATAAGCCTTGCTGGCATCACCGCCCACAGCCTGTACCATCTTCTCGTAACCGGCTGCCTGTTTCAACAGAATCTCGTACAGACCCTTTGCCTCGGCTTCCATCTTGGCATAAATGGCATCAGCCTCACCTTTGGCATTTACACGCACCCGTTCGGCATCTGCCTCGGCGGCGATAATCAGACGTTGTTTCTCGATTTCCTGCGGCACGATGACATTGGCTGTCTCCGTGGAGCGTTCGCGCTCGGCACGGGCTTCCTCAGCCTCCCGTTCGGCAGCATAAGCCTCCTGTAAGGCCTTTGCCTGCTGCACTTTTTCCGAAGCCGTAGCCTTACGTTGTGCTTCGGCCTCTTTCTCACGACGGTAAGCCTCGGAATTGGCGATAGCTACTTTAGCTTCGTTTTCTCCTTTTACAGCCTGTGCGTTGGCTTCGGAGGTGCGGATACGCGTCTCACGCACAGCTTCCGCCTTACCGATTTCACCGATCTTCTCCTGTTCGGCCACCCGCACTTTGGCTTCGTTGATAGCCTTAGCGGCGGCTTCCTGTCCCAAAGCCTCGATATAGCCGGACTCATCTTTGATGTCGGTTACATTCACGTTGATCAGACGCAAACCGATTTTCTTCAGTTCCACCTCAACGTTTTTCGAAACGCTCTCCAAGAACTTGTCGCGGTCGTTGTTCAACTCTTCAATGCTCATGGTGGCTATCACCAGACGCAACTGTCCGAAAAGAATATCGCGCGCCAGATCCTGTATCTGTGTCGGCGTCTGCCCCAATAGGCGCTCGGCCGCCGCATTCATCAGTTCGGGCTCGGTGGATATTCCCACCGTAAAACGGCTTGGCACATCCACACGGATGTTCTGCTTGCTGAGTGCATTCGTCAGATTGGCGTCAATGGAAATCGGAGTCAGGCTCAGATAAGCATAGTCTTCAATGATCGGCCATACGAAAGCACCGCCTCCATGTACGCATTTAGCCGACTGACGACTGGTCTTGCTACCGTAAATCACCAGAACCTTATCAGACGGGCATCGTCTGTAACGGTTCAACAAAGAAACCACCAGGATAAAGGCCACCACAATGACAATACCCGGAATCAATAAATTCTCCATAGCTTACTTATAAATAATGAATAATAAAGTCACACCCGCTCCACCAGCAGTATCTGTTCGTCGAGCACGTCCTTCACGTGCACTTTGGTCCCCGTAGGAAGAGCTTCTCCGTCGGTCATGCCATCCAGTTCATGCACCGATCCTCCTACACTTATCTGCACCTTTCCGCATCCTTCCCGCGAAGCAGGGATACGCAGATAGACATCGGCCAAAAGCCCTCGGCAATCGTCTATACGGAACGCGCCGTTTGATTCGAGTTTCATCATCTTCTTCAGCAGAAAGACGAACAATGCAACAAACGAGGCTCCCGTAAGTACAGCCAGTGCAGCCAGTAGCTCCGGCGAGGCAATCCTGTCGTAGAAACTCACGCCGAACCAGCCGAAACCCAGAAAAAAGTTAACCAAGTTCTTGATGGAGAAAAGCGACAGACCGCCGCCCAGATCCATCGTGTCGGCATCCACGTCTACATCAATATCCGTTGACTCCATTCCCACCAGCATCAGGATCGTCTGCAATAAAAAGAACGCGGAACTAATCAGGGCACATCCCCAAAACATCTGCAACATCGGAGGCAACGCCTCGAACCAAGCCATCATATTTTCCATCTCCGTACACTTATTTTATGAACTTCCTCGATTGCACGTAATTAGCCGTCTGCACGGTAATCACATACATACCGGGCAACAGGCTTTGCAAACCGATCACCTCTTCGTGAGCCGGCGCCAGATTCTTCACCTCGCGCCTTGCCACCACTTTGCCATCAACCGTGGCCACGCTGATGCACGCCCGACTTTCGGCATTATTAAATAAAATCTGCCATTTCTCCGGCGATTTGTTCCAGGTCAAAGGTTCAAAACTGTCCCATACGGTGGCCACAGCGTCCGTCGAAGCCCGCCGGATACACTCTTTAAGGCCCTCATACGCGTCGATCTTTCCATATCCCCACTGCGCATCCCATTCTCCGTCCAGTTCACCGGTGAAACCGTCATTTTTAGCCGTTGTACGAATAATCTCCACCGCTTCTTCGGGCGTCAGTTTCGGATACGCCTGCAACCAACAGGCCACGATACCCGCCACCTGCGGACAGGCCATGGAAGTGCCCGACATCAGACCGTAATAAAACATCTCACCGTTCGAACGCACCCCGTTCGTCACCTGCGTTTCCTTTTTCGGATCGAACCCGTCAACCCGCTTGCCGTAGGCTGAAAGCACTCCCGAACCCGGCGCACCGATCAGAGGCATAGGCAACCATTCGCCCACCACAGGCCCCACATTGGAGAAAGAGGACATCTCGCCCACCGTCCAGCCCCACGTATAAGTGGCACCGTCGCCATACGACACAAACGTATCTTTATTGACATACGATCCGATGATCAGCGGACGCCGTCCTTGCGGGTCGATGCAATAGTTGTTGTCTCCCGGTGTAAAAGTAAATTTACCCGTTGTCAGGAAAGTGCCGTATCGGGACAGCGGTATCCAGGCATCGAACGTATGACTGACGTTATCCGACGCATAAAGGCTGATACACAGCACCTCGTTCTTTTTCAACGATTCCTTCCAACGTTCATTATAGAATTGGAGCATCTTCTTACCGGTCGGCTCATCCGTCCATTGATACACCACCCCAGCCTGATCATACGTTGCGGTAAAATCCCTGCGCGATCCGATCACCGTGTTATAGGCATCCACCGAATAACGAAGCTGCACATTGCCCAACGGCACCTCGCTGACGAAGTTCACATACAGCGCCTCGCCGTCGGTCGGTTGCACCAGCACCCGAAACGGGCTGCCGTTACCTTTGACCGCTCCCCGGGCATGAAGATTGACTTCCGCATCGTTTCCGGCAGCCTGTACTACCAGCATGCCCTCTCCCTGCAATTCGTCCATCGCCTGCGCCGCCACACTTCTGCCGTCGTGCGTACCGCCCTGCGAACCGAAACTCATGTTCACCACACAGGGCTTACCCTGTTCCGCAGCATATTCTTTCAGGAACTTCACGTCTTCCAGCACTTCCGCTCCGCCAAAAGTAGAGGGGATGAACACCAATTCGGCATCCGGTGCATTTCCTCTGAAAGTAATGGGGTTCATCAGCTTCCGGGAGCCGGCTGCGATTCCGGCCACATGCGTACCATGGTTGGAACTCATACCGTCGTACTGCAAATTTCTTATCTCTTCCGCATCCGTCACCAGTTCGCGGTCCGCATAACGGTTCCATACGGCCGAAATGCGCAAATTACTCTTTCCGTCGGAAAAGGCCGGATGGGTATATTCAAAACCCTGATCAATCACACCGACAACAACTCCCTTACCGGTAAAAGGCGATTCAAGCCCTGTTCCGGCATGTACCTGTTTCATGCCCGTATGTTCAATCGCCTTATTCATCGAGGGTTCCAGCGGTGTGCTTCCGCTAATGCTCCGCACGGTTTCCAAAGCAGCCACGCTATCCGCCAAGGCTACCGGTATGTAGGCCGTAACCACACGGTCCGTAATCACGGTATGTCGGATATTCCACCGTTTCAGTTCCACCGATACGGCTTCGGCATCCGTGCAGGACAACGTAGCGGGAACCACTCCGGCCACTCCCCCATTCTGCCCTTTGACACGCCGGGCTCCGTTCTTCAAATTTTCCACCTGACGGGAAAAGGTACCGTTTACTTTTTCAGACAAAGGCGTCGGAATCCCCGTCTGCGCACAAACGGCAGACGACAACATGCAACCGAACACACCTGCAAACCATACAATCGATCTCATTTCTATTTTTTATTGCGGTTTCTTCGTCAGAAGATTCCCATTTACTAAATAATACGTTTGTTTAACAAAGATACTAACAAATCGCAGAAAAAACAAAAAAACAAGAACGAAAAGTTATATTTTTAACCCTATAAGGGTCCGAACACACGAAGAGACATAAAATCTATCTTCTTCGTCCGCCTACGTCGACACGAAGAACCTGAAAGTGTGACAGCTTCATCCCATTTGAAAAAGAAGTAGACCTTTTCCAAATAAAGTGTACACCTTTTTGCATTTTGCTGCACACCTTTTTACGGAAAGGTGTAGACCTTTTTATTTCCCATACAAGAAAGCATATAAAAATGATGCTGACAAACAGCTGATTTTATGCAGAAAATCCGTACTTTTGCAGATCATCCCATACAAATTGCAACAAAAAGTCAGATAATCATGTGCCACGAACATCCCCTATCGCTCTTTCGCCATTGCCCCTGCTGCGGCTCTTCCCACTTCGTAATAAACAACGAAAAATCCAAGCGCTGCGAAAACTGCGGTTTCGTATATTACTTCAATCCAAGTGCCGCTACCGTGGCTGTCATTGTCAACGAGCGTAACGAACTGCTTGTATGCCGGCGAGGCAAGGAACCGGCCAAGGGGACCCTGGATCTGTGCGGAGGCTTCAGCGATTGCCGCGAGACCAGCGAAGAAGGTATCATCCGGGAAGTGAAAGAAGAAACAGGACTGGATGTAACGGAAACACAATACCTGTTCTCCCAACCCAACACCTACCTCTATTCCGGCTTTCTGGTACACACCGTCGACCTTTTTTTCCGGTGCCGGGTAAACAATCTGTCACAGGCACACGCTATGGACGATGCGGCGGAGCTTTACTGGATACCGATCGACGAGTTGCGCCCCGAGCTCTTCGGGCTTGATTCCATCCGGCAAGGCATAGAAAAGCTGCTCCGCGAACAACTCCTCTGAGATTCGCCCCGTCTGCGCCTTTTTCAGAAGCCACGATACGGGTGTCGAAAAAAAAACATATTATATAAGGTGTACTATCGTTTTTTTTCCTACTTTTGCGCCCACAATTATTAAAAACTTCCAAAAGACGATGCAAAAGAACCTGGTAATCGTGGAATCTCCCGCCAAAGCAAAAACCATAGAGAAGTTTTTGGGGAGCGACTACAAAGTATTGTCCAGTTACGGGCACATTCGTGATCTGAAGAAAAAAGAATTCAGTATAGATACCGACAACTTCTCACCGGACTATGAAATTCCGGCGGAAAAGACCAAGCTGGTAAACGAATTGAAAGCGCAAGCCGAGAAAGCGGAGACCGTATGGCTGGCATCCGATGAGGACCGCGAGGGAGAAGCCATCTCCTGGCATCTGTATGAAGTGCTGGGACTGCAACCGGAAAAAACCAGGCGTATTGTTTTTCATGAGATTACAAAGCCGGCCATCCTCTCGGCCATCGAACACCCGCGCGACATTGACCTGAATCTGGTCAATGCCCAACAGGCTCGTCGGGTGCTCGACCGTATCGTCGGTTTCAAACTATCGCCCGTGTTGTGGAAAAAGGTGAAGCCGGCCTTGTCGGCCGGACGTGTACAAAGTGTGGCGGTGCGCCTTATCGTGGAACGCGAACGGGAAGTCCAGGCTTTTCGGGGAGAAGACAGTTTCCGGGTAACGGCTGTCTTCGATTTGCCCGAAGAAGGCTCCGCTACCGAGGTAAAAGCCGAATTGAACCAGCGTTTCAAAACAAAAGAAGAAGCGTATGCTTTTCTGGAAAACTGCCAGAAAGCAACTTTCCGCATCGAAGATACCACCACCCGACCGCAGAAGCGGGTTCCGGCCGCTCCTTTCACCACCTCAACCCTGCAACAGGAAGCCGCTCACAAACTGGGTTTCACAGTGGCACAAACCATGATGATCGCCCAGCGGCTGTATGAATCGGGACGGATCACTTACATGCGTACGGATTCTGTCAACCTGTCGGCCCTGTGCATCAGTGCCAGCACCCGGGTAATCACGGAAATGATGGGCGAGAACTATGTGAAAAGCCGCCAGTATCAGACTAAATCCAAAGGGGCCCAGGAAGCTCACGAAGCCATCCGGCCCACTTACATGGATCAGACGGAGATCGAAGGCACACCACAGGAACGGCGCCTGTACGACCTGATCTGGAAACGTACGATTGCTTCACAGATGGCCGATGCGGAACTGGAAAAGACAACCGCCGTGATCAGCATCAGCGGACAAAACGCCCAATTCATCGCCACCGGCGAGGTCATTAAATTCGACGGTTTTCTGAAAGTCTATCACGAAAGCCGCGACGAAGACCAGGAGCCCGAGGACGAGAGCCGCCGGCTACCGCCTCTGCACGTCGGACAATCCCTGCAACGCAAGGAGATCGTTGCCATGCAACGATTTGCACAACGTCCCCCGCGCTACAACGAAGCCAGTCTGGTGCGCAAACTGGAAGAATTGGGCATCGGACGCCCCTCTACCTACGCCCCCACCATCAGTACCATTCAGCAACGCGAATACGTGACCAAGGGAGACAAACCCGGAGAAGAACGCGAATACACCGTTCTGACCCTGAACCCGGAAGGAGTGGATGAGAAAGTAAAAACAATGGTAGTGGGAGCGGAACGGGGAAAACTGATCCCCACCGACACCGGGACGGTAGTCAACGATTTCCTGTTGCAGTATTTCCCGGAAATCATGGATTACAACTTCACCGCCGAAGTAGAAAAGAAATTCGACGACGTGGCCGAAGGAAAAGCCCAATGGACCCAGGTAATGAAAGATTTCTACACCGATTTTGATCCCTTGGTTGAGAAAACCCTCAACGTCAAATCGGAACACAAAGTGGGCGAACGTGAACTGGGCATCGATCCGGGAAGCGGGAAACCCGTATTCGTAAAAATCGGCCGGTTTGGTCCGGTCGTGCAGATCGGCTCCGCAGAGGATAGCGAGAAACCGCGCTTCGCCCAGCTCCGCAAAGAACAAAGCATCGAAACAATAACCCTACAGGAGGCGCTCGATTTATTCAAACTGCCGCGCACGCCGGGACGCTTTGAGAATATGGAGGTAGTGATAGGGACCGGACGATTCGGGCCTTACATTCTGCATAACAAGAAGTACACCTCCATCCCCGCCGGAAAAGATCCTATGACAATGACGCTGCAAGAGGCCATCACCCTGATCATAGAAAAACGCAGGGCGGAAACGGAACGTCACCTGAAAAGCTTTGAAGAAGAACCCGAACTGGAGGTGCTGAACGGGCGCTACGGGCCTTACATCTGTTATAAAGGACAGAATTACCGTTTGCCCAAGGCCATGCAAGAGAATCCCAAGGAACTGAGCCTGGAAGAGTGCATGAGCGTGATCACGACCCAAGAGGAAAAACCCGCCAAAAGCACCAAAGGCAAACGTACATACAACCGCAAGAAATGATACGTATCATACTGACAGGTTATATGGGTGCCGGGAAAACCACGGTAGGCAAGGCGCTGGCAAAAGAACTCGGCATCTCCTTCTACGATCTGGACTGGTATATCGAAGAGCGATTCCACCGCACGGTACCGCAAATCTTTGCCGAGCGCGGAGAAGAGGGGTTTCGGAAAATCGAACAACAGATGCTGCACGAAGTGGCCGAATTCGAAAATATCGTCTTATCGTGCGGAGGGGGAACGCCCTGTTTCTTCGACAACATGGACTACATGAACCGGCAAGCACAGACGGTGTATCTGAAAGCCTCACCCGAAGTGCTCTATCAACACCTGAAAATGGGCAAGACCGAACGGCCGCTGCTCAAGGACAAGACACCGGAAGAGATGATGGCCTTCATCCGCGCTTCGCTGGAACAGCGCGAACCGTTCTACCGGCAGGCTTCTCACACGCTGAATGTGGATTTACTGGAGAATTATGCTAAAATAAAGGACTCTGTCCGACTACTTCGCGAATTGTTAAAGATATAATTGAAATGAGAAAATGGAATATTGAAGACTCTAAAGAGCTTTACAATATCAACGGATGGGGTGTCAATTACTTCGGCATCAACGAGAAAGGAAACGTTTATGTGACCCCTCGGAAAAACGGCGTACAAGTAGACCTGAAAGAATTGGTCGACGAGCTTTCGCTCCGTGATATTCCCGCTCCCGTATTGGTTCGTTTTCCCGACATCCTGGACAACCGTATCGAAAAAACCTATAACTGCTTCGAGAAAGCGGCCCGGGAATACAATTATCAGGGAGAGAACTTTATTATCTATCCCATTAAGGTGAACCAGATGCAACCGGTCGTGGAGGAAGTCATCAGCCACGGTAAGAAGTTCAACCTAGGACTGGAAGCCGGTTCCAAACCGGAACTGCATGCCGTGCTGGCCGTCAATACGGACTCCAACTCTCCCATCGTCTGCAACGGCTACAAGGACGAAGACTACATCGAACTGGCCCTACTGGCACAGAAAATCGGCAAGCGCATCTATCTGGTCGTTGAAAAGCTCAACGAACTGAACATCATCGCGAGGGTGTCCAAGAAACTGAACGTACGCCCCAACATCGGCATACGCATCAAACTGGCCTCTTCAGGCAGCGGAAAATGGGAAGAGAGCGGCGGCGATGCCAGCAAATTCGGACTGACCTCCAGTGAGTTGCTCGAAGCACTGGACATGCTCGAAAAAGCCGGGATGAACGATTGCCTGAAACTCATCCATTTCCACATCGGCAGCCAGATCACCAATATACGTTTCATACAGAACGCCTTGCGCGAGGCATCGCAATTCTACATACAACTGCACCTCATGGGCTACAACGTGGAATTTGTGGATTGCGGCGGCGGACTGGGCGTAGACTACGACGGTACACGTTCGAGCAACAGTGAGAGCTCGGTCAATTACTCCATCCAGGAATACGTAAACGATTGTGTATCCACTTTCGTGGATGTGGCGGAAAAGAACAACATCCCCCATCCCAACCTGATCACGGAAAGCGGTCGGTCGCTGTCGGCCCATCACTCCATACTGATCATGCAAGTGCTTGAAACCGCTTCGCTTCCGAGCATGAGCGAAAATTGGGAACCGGGTGAGAACGCACATCAGTTGGTGAAAGAATTATATAATATCTGGGAGAAACTGACACCGCGTAACTTGTTGGAAAGCTGGCATGATGCCCAGCAGACCCGCGAAGATGCGTTGGACCTGTTCAGCCACGGTTTCGTGGATCTGCGCACGCGCGCCGATATCGAAAGCATGTTCTGGAGCATCATGCGCGAGGTGAACTACTTAGGTCAGAAACAGAAACACACTCCTAACGAGCTCCGCCCGTTGGACAAACTGCTGGCCGACAAATACTTCTGCAACTTCTCTCTGTTCCAGAGCCTGCCGGACAGTTGGTCGGTGGATCAATTATTCCCCATCATGCCCATCCAACGCCTGAACGAACGCCCGAATCGACAGGCGACCCTGCAAGATATTACGTGCGACTCCGACGGAAAAATCGCCAATTTCGTGACCGAAAATTATATATCACACAGTCTGCCGGTGCACACCTTGAAAAGCGGCGAACCGTATTACATGGCCGTATTCCTGGTAGGAGCGTATCAGGAAATTCTAGGCGACATGCACAATCTGTTCGGAGACACGAATGTGGTGCATATCAACGTAAACGAAACCGGTTATAACATCGAACAGACCATTGAAGGGGAGACCGTATCCGAAGTGCTCGAATACGTTCAGTACGAACCTAAGAAACTGGTACGACGATTGGAAATCTGGGTATCAAAGAGCATACGGGAAGGTAAAATCTCATTGGAAGAAGGAAAAGAATTCCTCAATAATTACCGTTCCGGTCTTGACGGCTATACCTATTTAGAATAAGAATAAAGATGAAAGAGAAACTCACCGTAATAAAGGTAGGCGGAAAAATCGTGGAAGAGCCTGATACGTTAAAGTCACTCCTGGCGCGCTTCTCCGCCCTGCCCGGTCATAAAGTGCTGGTACACGGCGGAGGCCGGTCGGCTACCCGGATGGCCACCCGCCTGGGCATCGAAAGTCACATGGTAAACGGACGGCGCATTACGGATGCCGATATGCTCAACATAGTAACGATGGTCTACGGTGGTCTGGTCAACAAGAACATCGTGGCCGGTCTACAGGCACACGGCGTAAATGCCTTGGGACTGACGGGCGCCGATATGAATGTGATTCGTGCACACAAGCGCCCGGTAAAGGACATAGACTACGGTTTTGTCGGTGATGTGGACAAAGCCGACGGCAACGCGCTGCAAAAACTGATTCATGAGAACATCGTTCCCGTCATGGCCCCCCTTACCCACGACGGTGAAGGGCATTTGCTGAATACAAATGCAGACACCATCGCCGGCGAGACGGCCAAAGCGCTTGCCGCTCATTACGACGTGACACTGGTATTCTGTTTCGAGAAAAAAGGAGTGCTCCTCAATGCCGAAGATGAAGAAAGCGTCATTCCGCATCTTACGGAAAAAGATTTTAAACGCTATATCGAAGAGGGAGTCATACAAGGCGGAATGATCCCCAAACTGGAGAACGCCTTCGAAGCCCTCCATGCCGGTGTGAGCCAAGTTATTATCACCCAGGCCGACGCCATCGGTCGACCGGAAGGAACCGTGGTGAAAGGGTAAAAATAAGTTAATATTAGGAAAATTTCGACGGGTGGGTGTAACTTTTGTATCGCTCACCCGTCTTTTCTACAGAGCGAGATGAAAACAATCAGCTTCCGAACCGACATACTGCCGTTAAAAGACCGGCTCTACCGGTTGGCTTTACGCATCGTACTCGATACTGCCGAAGCCGAAGATGTCGTGCAGGATACGCTGATCCGAGTGTGGGACAAACGCGACGAATGGATGAATATATCCTCCCCCGAAGCCTATTGTCTTACCATTTGCAGAAATATTGCCCTCGACCGCACGGCCCGTTCGGAGAACCGGAATACGGAGTCATTGGACGAAACGCATCATTTGGCAATGGAAAGTTCTTCCGCTCCCGATGAGAAACTCATCAAGCAAGAACGAATGGCCATCATTCGGAACCTGGTGGACGAACTTCCCGAAGTGCAACGCAGTATTATGGAACTGCGGGACATTGAAGGGAAAAGTTACAAGGAAATTGCGACGGTACTGGCGCTCAGCGAAGAGCAGGTGAAGGTTTACTTGTTCAGAGCCCGTCAGAAGATCCGAAAGGCATATACAAAAATTGAGAAGTATGGACTATAAGTACATCGAACAATTGTTGGAGCGCTATTGGCAATGCGAGACGAATCTGGAAGAGGAAACTATTCTACGTTCGTTCTTCAATCAGCCGGAAATACCCGCCCATCTACAGCCTTACAAGGAATGGTTTGCATACAAACAGACCGCAAAAGAGGTGAGATTGAACGATGACTTTGATGCGAAAATATTGGCACTTATCAATGAGGAACCGGTAAAAGCACACCGCATCACCTTGACACGCAGATTAATGCCCCTATATAAGGCCGCTGCATCGATAGCCATTCTGCTCACGCTGGGAACAGCCGCACAAAACTCTTTCAGACATTCCGAGGAAAGAAATGGCGACTATAACTACAGCAATTACGAGGACACGTACAACGATCCCGAAGCCGCTTACAATCAGGTATCGGAGGGCTTGGAACAGATTGCAGCCTGCCTGAACGAGACACAGCGTTCGGACACGACAGACCGCAAAATAGTTCTCGAAAAATAAACAAACGGAATGAAACGCGCTCTTTGCTTGCTGCTGGCATTCACTGTCATTCGAACATGGGGACAAGACTTTGCTTCGCGCTTCATGAACGATTTTTCGGAAGACACACTTGTGCATTGCTACACGATCAGTCCTAAAATGATGGAGAAACTAATCGAAATCTATGAAGAAAAGGAACTGACGGAAACTAACCGGCAACACATAGGTTACCTCCTCTCCAAACTCAAAAGTGCCCGTTTCATCATTGGCGGCTATCGGGGAGAGACCTATTACAAGCACGCCGAAGAACTGATAGCCAAGAACCGGAAACGATTCAGCCTACTGGCGGAAACATCGCATACACCCGACCGGGAGAGACTTCTCTACGTCAGAAAACGCAAGGAAGTGATTCTGGAACTGGTTTTGCTTAGTCTGGACATACGGAATGACGTATTCAATGCGGTAAACTTTACGGGAGAAATGGACCGGGAGTTCATACAACTGCTCTCCGAAAATGAGAAACCGCAACAAGAATAAACAAGAACATTTTATGCTTTTTCTATAAAACAATGTTAGTGCTTAATAAAACAATGAAGCTGTGAAGTTTCAATTCTCTCAAATTTTTTCATAACATACTAACGACGAAAAGGGCTGCCGTGAGGCGGCCCTTTTTCATTACAGGCATTCCTGCCCAAGGGAACAGATGTATTTCAGTACTAAGAATCGCTACCATCAGGATGATACAGGCGGCAAAAGACGAAGGGAACCGGTGCATTTTACTCCTAAAAACGATTTCGTCCTGATAATTATTTCTACCTTTGTATTTGACAATCGTCCCGCGCAACGCCCAAGCGGATGCAATCGGTTGCGGTTGCCATCAACTATCGACATGATCGACTTCGAATTTTCCATATCTACCGATTTAATTCACTTTCAGGTTCAACCCGGCGAAAGCGAACAAGCCTTTTTTATCAAACGACGGCGACAACGAAGTGCATCCGAACAGCCCTCGGCCCCACTCTCTTGGCCCCCTCTTTCTCCGAGCAGCATCACCCTGCTTTGCCCTCTCGATACAAACTTCACCACCGTCGAACGACAGGAATGGCTATACCGGGTACTTATGGAACAATTGCGTAAAGAAGCCAAATACATGTTGCCGGGGCGACTGGCATTTCTGTCAGCCCGCCACGAGCTGCCTTATACCAAAGTTTCGATCAATGCCGCCCGCACGCGTTGGGGAAGCTGTTCCAGCCGCAAAAGCATCAACCTGTCACTCTTTTTAATGCTGCTGCCAAGCCGGTTGATCGACTATGTGTTGCTGCACGAACTTTGCCACACCCGCGAAATGAACCACGGACCGCGTTTTTGGGCATTGTTGGACAAATTAACCCAAGGGCAAGCACTTGCGTTGCGAAAAGAACTGCGGTGTTTTCGCCCACAATTCTAAGAATCTATAATTTTTTCTCCTTTTTCCAACGGTCCGCCCGCCGAATTTCGTTTTTATTCGTATCTTTGTGAAAATATGTGCTTTGTTGCACCGTTAATCCTTTCTTTAACCGAAAAAACATTAATTGTTACATTATGAGAAAATCACTCTTGAGCGTCGCATTCTGCTGCATGGCTCTGCAGATTTCCGCCGATTCAAAGCCGCTGGACGGTTTTGCCTACGGAAGCGACACACAACCTACAGGGAAAGAATGGGAATCTCCCGAGCAACTGTCTTACAACAAAGAGCAGCCCCGCGCCTACTTCTTTTCGTTCGACAATGTAGAGGATGCCCGCAAAGTACTCCCCGAACACAGTAAATTCTGGCAATCGCTGGACGGCACATGGAAATTCCACTGGGTAGCCACTCCCGAAGAGCGCCCGGCCACTTTCTACGAACCGGCATTCGACGTAAGCAACTGGGATAATATGGAAGTGCCGTCGTGCTGGAACACCGCCGGCGTGCAGAAGGACGGAACGCTGAAATACGGCGTACCCATCTACGTCAATCAGCCGGTCATTTTCATGCACAGCGTGAAAGTGGACGACTGGCGCGGAGGTGTCATGCGCACGCCCCCTTCCCACTGGACCACCTACAAATACAGAAACGAGGTAGGCTCCTATCGCCGCACGTTCACGGTCCCGCAGGACTGGAAAGGCAGAGCCGTATACATCAATTTCGACGGTGTGGACTCTTTCTTTTATCTGTGGATAAACGGCCGCTACGTAGGCTTCTCCAAGAACTCACGTAATACGGCCAGTTTCAACATCTCCGACTATCTGGTAAAAGGCGAGAACGTCGTGGCAGTGGAAGTGTACCGCAACTCCGACGCCTCCTTCCTGGAAGCACAAGACATGTTCCGTCTGCCGGGTATCATACGCAGTACGTACCTGACCGCTACCCCGATGGTACAGGTACGTGATTTGGTCGTACGCACTACCCTGCCGGATGCTGCCGCCTTCGGCAGTGCCGACGGCACCGTGACTGTCGACGCCGACATCCGCAACCTGTCGGGCAAAGAAGCAAAAGGCTACAGTCTGGCCTATAAGGTTTATCCCAACAAACTATACAGCGACGAATCGCTCCCGGAAACCGGTTCTGCCGTGAACAGCGAGCGTTTCAATGTAGGAAAAGGACAGAACACCGGCTCACACACCCGGTTCATCCTCAAGGACGCCAAACTGTGGTCGGCCGAGCAACCGTATCGCTACACACTGGTAGCCGAGTTGAAAGACGCCAAGGGCCGTACCGTAGACATCCTGTCTACCCATTTCGGTGTGCGCCAGGTGGAAATCAAAGACACTGAAGCCAAAGACGATGAATTCGGCCTGAAAGGACGCTATTTCTACGTGAACAAGATGCCGGTGAAGCTAAAAGGTGTCAACCGCCACGAGACAAGCCTCAGTCGCGGCCACGCCATCACCCGCCAACAGATGGAGCGGGAAGTGATGCTGATGAAACGGGGAAACATCAACCACGTGCGCAACTCGCACTACTCCTGCGATCCTTACTGGTACTACCTGTGCGACAAATACGGTATTTATCTGGAAGACGAAGCCAATATCGAATCGCACGAATACTACTACGGCGACGCCTCCCTGTCGCATCCCGAAGAATGGAAAAGCGCTCATATCGCCCGCAACATGGAGCTGGTGCATGCTCATGTAAACCATCCCTCCATCGTGATATGGTCGCTGGGTAACGAAGCCGGACCGGGCAAGAACTTCGTGGCCGCCTACAACGCCATCAAGGCTTTCGACACCAGCCGGCCGGTGCAATACGAGCGCAACAACGACATCGTGGACATGGGTTCCAACCAATACCCGTCCGTCAACTGGGTGCGCCATGCCGTGAAAGGCAACGCCGGAATCAAATATCCCTACCACATCTCGGAATACGCCCACTCAATGGGTAACGCCGTAGGCAACCTGGTGGACTACTGGGAAGCTATCGAATCCACCAACTTCTTCTGCGGAGGCGCCATCTGGGATTGGGTGGACCAGGCTTTGGACAACTATACGAAAGACGGCAAACACTACATGGCTTATGGCGGCGACTTCGGTGACACTCCCAACGACGGCATGTTCTGTATGAACGGTATCATGCTGCCCGATCTGTCGCCGAAACCGCAATACTTCGAAGTAAAGAAGGTATATCAGAATATCGGTGTAAAAGCCGTTGATATGAAAGAAGGCAACATCGAAGTGTTCAATAAAGACTACTTCACTCCGCTCACAGGCTACGAAATGGTATGGAAGCTCTACAAAGACGGCAAGCAGGTGCAGGAAAGCAACGTCTTCCGTTCCACCCGCAACATCCAGGGCCCGCGTGAGAAGAAGAGCTACAGCATCCCGTACGATTATGCTTCGCTCGACCCGCAAAGCGAGTATTACGTAACGGTAGAATTCCGCTTGGCCAAAGACATGCCTTGGGCCGGAAAAGGTTACGTGCAGATGGAGGAACAATTGCTAGTGAAAGCTGCAGAAGCCCATCCCGCACTGGCAGAAACCGTGAAAGGCCAGGCACCGCAACTGACAGAAGGCGCCGATATGAATACGGTAAAGGGCGAAGGGTTCGAAGTAAAATTCAACAACGCCACCGGAACCATCCACAGTCTGAACTACGGCGGACAGACCGTCATAGCCGACGGCAACGGTCCTGTTATCGACGCTTTGCGCGCTCCCACGGACAACGACAACTGGTTCTATCAGCAATGGTTTGCCAACGGACTGCATAACTTGCGCCACAAAGCCATCGATCACACCGTGTACACCCGCAAGGACGGTTGCATCGTTCTGTCTTATACAGTCGAATCACAAGCCCCCTGCGCCGGGCAGATCCGGGGAGGAAGTTCCGGTCGCTATACCATTACCGACGGGCGCACCTTCGGACCGGACGATTTCAAATTCACCACCAACCAGATATGGACAGTGTACGCTGACGGTAGCATCGAACTGGAATCCAGTATCTCGTCCAACAATCCCGGACTGATATTACCGCGCCTGGGTTATGCCCTTAAGGCTCCCAAGGCCCTGAACCGCTATACGTACTACGGTCGCGGACCGGTGAACAACTACAACGACCGCAAGACGGGTTCTTTCATCGCACAGTACACCAGCAGTGTAAAAGACCAGTTCGTCAATTTCCCGAAACCGCAATCTATGGGCAACCGTGAAGATGTGCGTTGGTGCGCACTGACCGACAATAACGGTAAGGGAGTTCAGTTCATCACCACCGACCGCATGTCGGCTTCGGCACTCCCGTGGTCGGCACTCCAGCTCACCCTGGCACCGCATCCGCACGAACTGCCCGAATCGGACGGCACATATTTGCATCTCGACACCAAGGTGACCGGTCTGGGCGGTAACAGTTGCGGACAGGGCGGCCCGCTGGTTGAAGACCGCGTCAAGGCGGACGCCCACCAGATGGGTATCATCATACGTCCGGCCACTGCCGACCTTGCAGCAGCCGCCAAAGTGGCCCCGTCCGGCGAAATGCCGCTTACCATCACCCGCGACAAAGCCGGGAATGTGACACTCGTGGCAGCCAAAGCCGGTATGGACATCTGCTACCAAATGACCGAAAACGGAAAGACAGCACCGCGCAAAGGCAAGAAAGCCCAGGCTCCGGTGTATACCGAACCTTTCAACCTGCGCAACGGCGGAAAAGTAACGGCATGGTACAAAGACAATCCCATGCTGAAAACCACAACGTCTTTCGAGCGTATCGAAAGCATCCCCGTGGAAGTCATATTCGCCAGCAGTGAAGAAACCGGCGGCGGACGGGCCTCCAACCTGGTCGACAATAACCCCGAAAGCATCTGGCACACGATGTACTCCGTCACCGTAGCCAAATACCCGCACTGGGTGGACTTCGACTGCGGCGAACTGAAAACCATCAAGGGATTCACTTACCTGCCGCGTCAAAGCGGGACCAACGGTAATATCAAGACCTACAAGGTACAGGTAAGCACCGACAACCAGACATGGACAGACGTCATGGAGGGTACGTTCGAAAACAACAGCCAACTGAAGAAAGTAACATTCCCGAAAGCTGCCCAGGCCCGCTACCTGCGCTTCACGGCCTTGAGCTCACAAGACGGACAAGACTTCGCTTCAGGTGCCGAATTTACGGTTCTGGCCGAATAACCGCTATGTGATCACACACATCCTATAATAATATAAGCCTGCTTCGGGACCATCCCGAAGCAGGCTTATTGTTTGATGTTACAATGAACGCCGTATGCCGCGTTCCCCGCACCGACCGCCTATCGCACCACCAGCACCATACCCGGTCCCGACAAATCGCCTGCGGTGGCATCCCGAAGTCCTACCTTGCGTATCACCGAACCGGGCACAATCAGTCGCCGCCCGTCCATCCTGACCTGCGCCGTAATGTCCACGGCGGTATCGCCGGCCAGATCTTGTGCCAGCACCGTATAAAAGGCCGGAGCAGCTGTCGGATAGTCGAGTATCACCTCTTTGAAACAGCCGAACAGTCCCACAGGTTTCCCCCACTCGGCACATTGCACGGTGACGGGGACCTCCTTGGTTACATACTCGCGTCCGATGCCACGCCCGATAGCCGCTACGGCTACGGCTCCGTTGGGATAGGTGGTAGCCAGCACAAACGGACGATCCGCACCGGTATCGCCCACTTCCGGCAACGGCATCCCCCGGCTCACCCGCGCCGGAGCACTCTCACGCACGATGTTCCCCACACGACGGGCACCGTTCCATGTCTCGTTCTCACGCAGTTCCCACATATCGGTCAGTTTCACCGTATCCACCGCATAACTTCCTCCCACGGCAAACGGCTCTGCTATACGGTGCCAGCGAACGGCGCGTACCACCTCGTCCAGACACGCTTTGTAATTATGCCCCACAGCCGGAAACACAAAATCGGGTCTTCCGTCGGGCAGATTCCCCGTAAAGGGGTGGCGCATGATGCCGATGGCACACCCCAGCCCGACGGCGATATAAGGCTCGTCCTCACAGTTGATCATCCCGCGCGCATCGCCCTGTGTCTTAAAAGGCAACAAGGCGGCAATCCGGTTGATGGTGACCGGCTGCGCGATGATATTTTCCACATCATACGTACGAAACACATCGCTGAACGCCACGTATTCATTCTTCATCGCATGCTCAATCCACAGAGCGGGAGCGTATGCCCGTCCCAGGCATGTCAGCATCCGGCGCCAGTCGTCGTTACGGTCCTGTCGCCCCCAGTCCACTTTCCAGTAAGCGAATCCCGCCTTGCCGGCAGCCTTCAGCCGCTCGCTCCAATACGCCTCTTCCGACAGACCGCCGTCGTCGGCACATTTCTGGGCACAGATCCATCCGCCCACACCTTTCCATCCCAACCGCTTCATGCGCCGTACCAAGCGAGCCAGCCGTTTCGACGGGGTACCGGCAAACGACGGAAACCGCTCTTCGTTCAGCTCTGTCGTACCCAAATAAGGATTACTGCCGTCGTTCACGTTCCGGGGCAAATCCCACGAATCGTCCATCACAAAATAAAGGTCCTTCCGAATAGACGGAAACAAATCCGCCCAACGCTGATACGGCCCTTTGCCGAAGAGATTCTCCTCTACCATAGCCGCCCGCGTAGGCTCCGCCCCACTGTAGCTGACGACATACCCCTGAAGATTCCACGTACACAGGTAATCGGGGGCCTTTGAAGGAGTATCCGGCACAAGGTTATCGGGCGACGCCCCGTTCGTAAAGCCCAGCCCTACGATACCCGCCAGGCAAAGGCTCATCGTCTTTCGTCTCATCATTCCTTTTGTTTTCATTCGTAATAAATTAAGGATTCACAGGAACAAAAATAGCCAGATTCCACCGATTCTACAAATCATTTCGCCCGACAAACCCGGCTGTGCCGGCTCCCTCCACAAAAAAGCGCCTCTTCCCGGTCTTCCACAAACCGAAAAGAGGCGCCTTGGATAGCTGTGACGGACTACTTCACACGGTAATATACATCGCCGTCCCAGTACAATAAACCGTCTTTGATATAACAAGGTTCGGTATACGTTTCACCGTCTTCAAGCACAGTAAGCATATTGTTGGAATAACTGTAACGGAACGTATATCTGTCAGCACCGCCTTCCCAAAATTCTTCACAGACACCCGTTCCGTCTGCATTGAAAGTAGCAATAACATATTCACCTTCACCTTCCCATTTCCAGGTTCCTACAATAGAATTTTTGTCGTTGTCATCATCATCGCTGCACGCCATAAAGCCGAGGCTCAAGGTAAGGAGCATCAGCAGGCCGGTTAATTTCATTACTTGTTTCATTTTAATAAAAGTTTTAAAGGAAAAGCGCGAACCGTCCCATTGCCTGTCTGCCCTTAGGTACCGCCAAGTAACCCATCCCGCATACAAGCAGAGGACGGTCCACGCCTCGTTCGACGTGAACCTTCCCAGACTTGCTCTTTGCGGAACTGAAGTTTTGGCGGTTTCAAGGGCAAAGAACAAGAGCTTACAGCTCTATCTTTCTATCAAGCATAAACGGAAACGCTTTTCCGGTGTTTAAATTTGTTTGTTTCATTCACCTGCGGAACATCATTCTATCGAACAATACTTTCCCTTACGTTTCATTTCCGTGCTGTCTGTTTCGTATCTTTCTCGTTTTAAATTCAATCGGCAATAATCGCCTGTTTGCATCATCACAAAGATAACTTGTTTTTTAGAATTAACAAACAGAAATACGGATTTAACAATAAAAAAGGAAGCCTTATTCTCCCGTTTCATCTCTCTCATACAAGGTGCAAAAACGGGGCGAGCGCCACGATGCAACGCGGCGAGCACCGCGTTAAAATGTGGCCTAGGCCGCGTTTTATCCTGGCCTAGGCCACATTTTTACACGTTCCAGAGCCTAGTTTCAGCCCTTCTAGGATGCTCTTTGACAGCGTTCAAGGAAGAATGTAATATACTGAAAAACAATAAAATAAAATCGTACGCAAAAACAACGGTTCCTATTCCCTGTAGAAAAAAATGTTTCCACAGGGAATCCCGCAAGTTTCTCTAAAAGAGAATGAAATATTTCCAGGACTATTACCTAAAGTCCTCGTAGGATTCATGGTCAGCATACATGTCCGGCCACCTTATATTATATATAACCAATCCCCCCTTTCCCGCATTGCCTGCCCGCACTTGCTGCGGTACGTTCAGCGTTGTCTGTGCAACCATACGTAATGGCCGGCCAGAAACATCCACACGCCTGCCGTTCCCGCTGCAAAGACTTTCGCCCAAAAGCCATCCAGCAAAGCCGAAAAAGAAAGTTGTCCGAAACCGCACAGTTCCAACGCCACGCCCAATGAATTATTGAACACATGGGCCAGCACCGACGGCCACAAACTACCCGTGAGCCGATAGACCGCCCCAAACACCATCCCCAACAGGAAAGCTGCCGGCAACTGGGCCGGATTGGCATGCACAACGGCAAAAAGCGCGGAAGAGAGAAACACCGCCTGCCAGGTACGCGGCACACATCGCTGCAAATGCCCCTGTATGCCCGCCCGAAAGAGCAATTCCTCGGCCAGCGGCGCACACAAAGCCACCGTCAACACGCCGCAAGGAGTGTGCATCAATTGCCGGAGCAACTCACCGTTCACATCCTCCAGTTGCAACATTTCGGTCAGCCAGTTGGCCAGAAACAGGGCCGGAATCATCAGTAACAGCACCGCCGCATACATCGCAGGAGCCACACGGCGACCGACCACATCGGCGGGAGCCACCCAGCGCGAAAACCACAAAAACACCATAAGCGCGACCTGAGACACCAGCAACGAAAAAGCCGTCCCACTCGTCCCAAGTCCTTCAGCCGACGGTTCCGCCAACGTGACTAAGAACATCAATAAACCGCCCAACAACTGGGCGGCAACAAAAAGAATCAGCAAACCTACGATCCGTTTCATCCTCCTTCTCCCTAACCGTTATGCGCGAGCAAGAGCTCCACCTGAGCGGCGTCGGCCCGTAACTGGCGCATCAATTCCGCAGAGTTTCTGAATTTTTTCTCGTCACGCAGACGACGAACGAACTCCACCCGCAGTTCCTTGTCGTACAAATCGCCCGTGAAATGCAGCAAATGCACTTCCACCGACAAGGCATCGCCATTATCCATCGTCGGACGCCGACCGATATTAAGCATACCCTTCAACGGTCTCCCGCAGGCTCCATACACCCAGACGGCGTATACCCCCCGTCCGGGCACAAGCTTCAATCCGTCGGTCACCTGCAAGTTGGCCGTCGGGAACCCCAGCTCCCTGCCGACACGGAACCCAGGCACCACCCGACCGGTCAGCTCATAAAACCGTCCCAAACAGCGGGCCGCCATCTCCACCTCGCCTTCCAGCAGGAAAGCCCTTGTAACGGAGGAACTCACATTGACCTGAGCTACCCGGCAGGCTTCCGCCCGAACCACCTGAATGCCTATTTCAAGACCGTAGCGCACATACTCGTCAAACCCCTCGCTACGACCGTGACCGAACCGATGATCATACCCTATGACCAAGGTCTTCACCCCCAGTCCGTCGTGCAGCACCTGTTCCATAAATTCACGGGCCGTCAGACGGGACAGTTCATCCGTAAAGTGCAACAAGGCACACAAGTCTGCTCCCGAAGCCTCCAACCAACCGCGCTTCTCCGCCAGCGTAGACAGCAGACGAGGCTGATAGTCTTTCCGCATCACCTGCCTCGGATGGCTGTCGAACGTGACCAGAAGCGAAGTCCGCCCCTGTTCGCGGGCCAACCGCTTAACTTGTTCGATGAGAAACAAATGCCCCCGGTGAACCCCGTCAAAGAATCCAATGGTGGCCACCGCCGGTTTATCGTTCGTCTCATAAGGATAAGAAATGAATTTCATGGCATACGTCCTGTTTTACATAAAAAGCGGCATCCAGTCGTCGGCCTCCTTCGGACAGAAAACGCGAAGTCCCAAACGTTCGGCGGCCGCACAATTGGCTGTGGAGTCATCAATAAAAAGCGTTTCGACCGGACACAGACCGGCCTCATCCAGCAACCTGCGGAAAATGGCCTCACCGGGTTTCAGCAAATGCAGCTCGTAAGAAAGAAAGATACGTTCGAAAAAATCTTCCGGGCTATGGCCATTCCATCCGAAAAAGTCCTCACCCGCAGCAGCATAATCCCAATGGATCGAATTGGTATTGCTCAACAAAAATAACCGGTAGCGCTCCCGCAGACGAAGCAAGGCTTCCAGACGCCGGGGAGGGATACGCACCAACATACGGTTCCAGGCTTCGCAAATGCGCTCGGAAGAAAGGGGAGCCTCCGTTTGTCCGCCGGGTGCCACCGCCAGCCGGGCCACCTCCCGACAAAAGACATCGGGCGCGGTCTCGCCCGTTTCCAGTCCTGCGAACGGACCGCCTTGCCCGTACGTTCCCACAAAACCGGAGACGTCCACTCCCAATGCCCCGAAAGATTCGAGCGTGCGCTCCTTGCCCAAATCAACAATCACGCCCCCGAAATCGAATACTATATTCCTAATCTGTTTGTCCATATCTATTTGTTTTTTACTTTCAACCGCCACCGGGTTATCAGACGGGAGAGTTCCCCCCAAAGTAATACGGGCGAAGACAACAGCAACAATACACCCCAATCCGCAACGGCAAGCGGCTCCGTGCGGAACATCCGTCCGCCGAACTGCACAATCAACCACTGGCCTCCCAGAATAAGCATGAGCACCAGCAGCACACCGTAACACCGCCTTAATCCGTTAAAAGCCGAGGCACCGGTAAGAAAGGCCTTGGCATTAAGCAGATTCCAGCACTGAAGCATCACGAAAAAGGTAAAGAAGAAAGTCAACTCGCGTAAAGACAACACCCCATCCCGCCCGGCATAACATAAAAGAGACAACAGCATCGTTACAAAGAACAGACCGTATCCCAAAATGGAGCGCCGGATGGCAGGGGTAAGGATAAATTGCGCAATGGAACGCGGCATTTCCCTCATCACCCGGGGATCTGCTGGCAGAGAAGCCAGTGCCAGAGCCGCAAACGTATCCATAATAAGATTCACCCATAACATTTGGGTTACGGTAAGCGGAAGTTCCGTGCCTACAAAAGCACCGATCAACACCGTAAGCAGGGCCGTCAGGTTGATCGTAAGCTGAAAAAGAATAAAGCGCTGTATGTTTCTATATAGTGAACGTCCCCATACCACAGCTGTGACAATGCTGCGGAACGAGTCGTCGAGCAGCGTTATATCGCCGGCCTCCCGGGCTACCGAGGTACCTGATCCCATAGCCAGTCCTACCTGCGCGAAATTCAATGCCGGTGCGTCGTTGGTGCCGTCGCCCGTCACGGCCACCACCTCGCCTTGCTGCTGAAGTAACTTTACCAACCGCTGCTTGTCGAGCGGACGGGCACGGCTCATTATTTTCAGATCGGCCAGACGGGACAAAGCTTCCTCATCCGTTAAAGCAGCAAATTCACATCCCTGGATACAGTTCCGTTCCCCGTCTGTGTCGGTCCATAAGCCTATCTGTCGGGCTATTTCCGTAGCGGTCTCCAAGCTGTCGCCCGTCACCATTTTCACTTTCACACCGGCCTCCAGGCATTGCTCCACCGCCGCAGGTACTTCCGTCCGTATCGGGTCGCTGATAGCCGCCATACCCAGAAACATCAGTCCTCCGCGCAAAACCAGTTCCGAACAGTCGTCCCCCTCTTCCGGCTTCAGCATCCGGCCGGCCATTACCAGTGTCCGCTGTGCGTGTCGTTGCCAGTCGAGTAATTTTTCGCGATAGCCCTGCATCATTTCTTTCTCCGGGCACATACACAAGTCCAGTACCGCCTCGGGCGCTCCTTTCACGTACAGCATCCGGCCCCCCGCCACCTTGGAGTCTACTATGGTGGCCATGTATTTCCTTTCGGACGAGAAGGGCAGACGTCCAACAAGGGGAGATGCCTCCCGCATCGGCACATAATGTTTCCCATGCTGACGCAACCACAATAGCAAAGCTACCTCGGTAGGATTTCCCAATCCTGCCGGCTCGTCCTCGTTCAGGTGAGCGGTGGTGTTACAAGCGATGGCCTCTTCCAACAAAGAGGTCTGCCCGGAAGCCGCCACCATATCTCCAACCGTCATACGGTTCTGCGTCAGTGTACCGGTCTTATCCGTGCAAATCACCGTAATGGCTCCCATCGTCTCACAAGCATGCATCCGACGCACCAAATTGTTCGTCTTCAGCATCCGGCGCATATTCAGTGCCAAACTTAGTGTCACGGCCATCGGAAGCCCTTCGGGCACAGCCATCACAATCAGCGTGACCGCTACCATAAAGTTATTCAAAATCAACCGGAACAAATGAACAAAAGTCGTAGTATCCCATACAGTCACAGTAGGTACAAAGGCAAGCCAATCATGCACCGTGAAAACAAAAAAAGCCGTTATGGCTACCGTATATCCTACTTTATTTATAAAAGAAGCGAGCTTGTTCAACTGTATATTAAGCGGAGTCTGCTCACCGGTAATCACCGTGGCTTCCCGAGCCACTTGCCCAATCTCCGTACGGTCACCCACGGCCGTCACACGAGCCACAGCTCCTCCCTCCAACAAAGTGGTGCCCCGCATCAGCCGGTTGGTTGCATATGGAGCGGCCGGATCAAAATCTTCAGGATTCACACTTTTCCGCACTACCGGCTCGCCAGTCAGTGCCGCTTCGCTCACTTGCAGCGAATCAGCTTTCAACAGCTCCGCATCAGCCGGTATTTCATCACCGGCTTCCAATAACACGATATCCCCCACCACAATTTCACTGCGAGACACCTCGCGTGCCTTTCCGGCACGCATCACCCGCACGGGATGCTCACCCCCCAACGCATTCAGCACGTCAAATTTACGGGCCGCATCGTACTCAAAATAAAAACCGATACCGGTAGCCAACAAAACAGCGCAGACAATGCCTATCGTCTCTACAAAATCCTGCTCAACAAAAGCCACCGCAAGCGAGAGAAGCGCAGCCGTTAATAAGATACGAATAACAGGATCTTGAAATTTCTCCAGATACAAACGCCATAAAGACGGACGCGAAGGAGGGGTCAACCTGTTGGAACCATAATGCCGCCGGCTCTCTTCCACCTGCTGCTCCGACAACCCGCGCAACGTCAGGTCTTCTTGCATTCTCTCCATTTCGCTCTTAACTCACTTCTATTTCCGATACAAAAATAGGGAAATATGCCGCACAGGCCAAATTTAATAACTTTTGTTTGCAAATATCACCGAAAAGCCTTATCTTTGCGCCCAGATTCCGAAAAGGGAGCCGGACTTGTAGCTCAGTTGGTTAGAGCAACAGACTCATAATCTGGAGGTCCCTGGTTCAAGCCCAGGCTGGTCCACAAAGAAAAATTTCAGAAATTCAGGCCGTAATCAAATATTGATTACGGCTTTTTTTATGGGTTCCTGCATCGGAATATATACCCAACCCGACACTGCTACGCACTTTTCCTACCTATTCTTCCTTGTCTGTTACATGGAAAGACGTATATTTGCACATGACAATACCGGATAAAGGCTGAAAAACGACACCGGACGCCGGTAACTTCTGCCCGTCACGACCAGAAAGAACCAATTTATAACCCTTTTATTTAATCGTATGAAACCGCAAAACACTGCTGCTCCCCGCTTGGAATCGCTCGATGCCCTCAGGGGATTCGACCTTTTCTGCCTGGTAGGACTGGAAGAGGTGATTCACGCTCTAAACCATGCTACAGACGCCCCTTGGATGGACAAACTCATGTGGGCTTTCACCCATGCCGAATGGGAAGGCTTCTCACCGTGGGACCTTGTCATGCCCTTGTTCATGTTCATGGCCGGTGTGACCATCCCCTTTGCTTTCTCGCGCTACAAGCAGACTTCTATCCCCTCAGGCATATACCGACGTATTGCCAAAAGAGTCGTTCTGCTATGGATATTCGGCATGATGTGCCAAGGCAACCTGCTGGGGCTGAATCCCGACCGATTCTATCTTTACAGCAACACCCTCCAAGCCATTGCGGCAGGTTATCTGATAGCCGTCCTCCTGTTCCTGCACACTCGTTTCAAGGCACAAGTCGCTGTGGCCGTCGGTCTGCTGGCTATCTATTGGTGCGGAATGGAATTTATCGGATGCAACGGTTACGGCAACGGTATCTACACCCCTGAGGGGAATTTTGCGGAATGGCTCGACCGCATCTGCCTGGGACGCTTCCGCGACGGAGCATGGACGGACAACGGCACCGTGGTATTCGCTCCGGGCTATCATTACACGTGGATATGGAGCACCCTCACCTTTGGCGTCACCACTCTGACCGGTGTTTTTGCGGGGCACTTGTTAAAATCGAAAGACATCACCCCCCTGCGCAAATTCCATCTACTGATGGCCGGAGGTGCCGTCATGACAGCTCTCGGATGGATATGGGGACTGGAGCATCCGGTCATCAAACGCTTATGGACCGGATCCATGGTGCTTGTCAGCAGCGGCTACTGCTGGTTGCTGATGGGTATCTTCTATTACCTGATCGACTGCCGGGGATACAGAAAACATATCGGCTGGCTCAAAGTGTACGGCATGAACTCCATCGTGGCCTATATGCTCGCATGCTGCATACGCTTCCACTGTATCGGGCAATCGCTCTTCTACGGTCTGGCACCTTATCTGGGAGACTACTACCCCGTACTTATCACAGTGTCCAATGCAGCGGTGATCTACCTGATATTGGCCGTCATGTATAAAAACAGAATTTTCCTGAAGGTATAATCCCTATTGGGTTCGTTCCGGTCTGCGGAGCTTCTTATCAGCCTGGCAGACAGAACATGAAAAAGTTTGCTTCCTGCGTCGGGAAGCAAACTTTTTTTATTCATCAAACATCCGCATTTCGCCCACCCCGTTCCTCGCAGGGTGAGAAAAAACACATTTCTGCCGCCGGAAATGTTAAAATGTAAAAGATAATCAGCAAAAACTTGTTTCCTTATCAAATATTCGCTTCATTTGCAATAGACTTTTATCTTATAGAATATAGCGCAGGCGGACTTGTTCCGACGGCGACGTGCACAAAAACAAATGACTAAAGACTTCTCCTCATGGGCAGACAAACTGCCTATGCCCCGCACGCAAGCGGAACTCCAATCACAGGTGATCGACTGGCTGCGATTTCCACTGACATTCTTCGTACTCGTCGTACATGTCAATCCGCAACTGAGCCCTTTTGCCACTCCCATACCGGACATCGACTTCATGCACCTGACTTTATGCGATTTCTACACCCTGCTGGGCAGAACGGGAACGCTTATCGGCCTCATGACCGTTCCTTTCTTCTTTTTCGTCAGCGGATATTTCTTCTTTTATAAAACAGAAACGTGGAACCGGACCGTATATCGGACTAAGATAGCCAAAAGAGTGAGGAGCCTGCTCGTCCCTTACCTGACATGGAACCTGCTTTGTCTGTTGTTGACCATCTCCCACGATGCTTTCAAATACTTTACACAAGGACAACCGCAGGAACTGCTGGAAGCCTTCATGAACCAATACGGCAGTTTCGGGAAAATCGTATCCTATTTCTGGACCAGCTCGATATGGGACATAGGTAGCACCAATCTGCTGGGATCCCGCACATGGATGTCAGGGCCCATCATCCTGCCGTTCTGGTTTCTGCGGGACCTGATTGTCATATCGTTGCTGTCGCCTCTCGTCTATCGGGCTATTAAATGGGGATCATGCTATTTGATCGGCCTGTTGGGGGTGGCCTATATTCTGAAACTATGGACAACTCCCGGCCTGGGTGTCACCGGTATCTTCTTTTTCACTTTCGGAGCCTGGCTCAGCCTGAACCGGAAAAATATCGTCGAGACATTCCATCCTTTCAGAAAGCTCATCGGAGGACTGACATTCATTTTCCTCATAGCCTGCCTGACAGTGGAGCACAAGCATATAACACCGATACTGAACAATCTGTTTTGCCTGACGGGAATGATCAGCGCCATCAATCTGGCAGCCCGGCTGCTGGAAAAGGGAAAAATCGCCGTACGCCCCCGGCTTTCACAAACCTGCTTCTTCGTATATGCGCTGCACGGCATGAGGATAGCCCGCTTCTCCTTTCTGGGAATGGGAATGACCGTTGCCGGCTCACTGTTCTGCGCCCGGCAAGGAATAGTGGGTACGTTGCTGGCCTACCTGGCCTCCCCCGTTCTCGGGCTTATCTTCTGCCTGTTGCTTTTCGGCCTGATGAAACGATTCACACCGGGTTTTCTGAAGATACTTATCGGAGGACGCCTGTAGCATATTTTCGGGGAGGCCGTTACAAACAAGCAGACAGGCGCTCCACAAACCCGGTTCAAACCGTCGTTTGCATACATCACGTCATGAAACGAACAAACCAAACCGTGACGTGTAGCGATCATGCCATGATGTAAAGTCGCAGTCCTCTAACCGGCAAATAACAGCGGTGGAACCGCAAGTTTTCCGTTTTTATTCCCTATATTTGCGCCATGAAACGTTTTTCATTGTTTTTATCTCTTGTCCTTACTGTCATCTGTTCCAGTCGGGCCGTTCCAACGGACAGTCTTCACATCGTGTTTGTAGGCAACAGCATCACCCAAGGGGCCCTGCTTGCCCATCCGGCTGCCGAAGCACCGCCCGCCACAGCGGCAGCGTATCTGGGCGCCCGGTGTCCGGCTCTCCATGTCGACTTCAGCAACTGCGGAGTAAGCGGCTCCACCACCGTCGATTTTCTGCCGGTAGCCGATAAGTTGTTTCCTCGGGTGATAAGCGCCGCCAACGGATTCGCCTCACAGCCGGGGCTGATGATTTTCAGCATCTCGCTGGGCACAAACGACAGCGCCAGCACCCGCACGACCGGCGCTCCGGTACTGCCCCAGCAGTATTATACCAATCTCAAGGTGATCGTTGACGAACTGTTGAAAACCTACCCCGGTTGCAAAGTGGTGCTCCAATATCCGTTGTGGTACAGCCCCACCACCTTCAACGGAGCCATGTATCTGCAAGCGGGCCTGGACCGGCTGCAAAGCTATTTTCCCATGATCGAACGGCTGGTGAAAGAGTATGCAGACACCCACCCCGGCCGGGTATGGGACGGTGACCCGAAAGCGTTCTCCCTGTTTCGCGAACACCACCAAGAATATTTCACACCGGAAAACGGCCATGCCGGTACATTCTACCTGCACCCCAACCGGCGCGGTGCCGAAGTGCTGGGCCGCATCTGGGGCGAAACGATATTGAAGGCTGCCGGCATAAAGTAATCCGAAAAGACGACCGCCGCAGGAAGCCTTTCTCCCTATACCCACGCAAACCCCAACCATAATGAAGATACTACCGGTCATTATCTTATGCTTCGCCACCCTGAACCTTCCGGCACAAACGCAAAGCGAAACGGCACGGAAAATGGAGAAAGCAGGGTTCACGAACATACAAAGCATAGCCCCCGACATACAGGTGAGCCTGATGTATGCGCGAGCCGACAACTTCACCGGAAAGATTCTCTACACCGACCTGCGCGAAGCCTATCTGCACCCCAAAGCCGCCAAGGCGCTGGCCAAGGCACAACGGATTCTGAAACAATCCCACCCGGACCTGAGCCTGAAAGTGTACGACGCAGCCCGCCCCATGCACATTCAGCAACGGATGTGGAACGTAGTGGCCGGCACCCCGAAAGCCGTCTATGTGAGCAACCCCAAAAACGGAGGCGGACTGCACAACTACGGTATGGCAGTGGATCTCACCCTATGCGACGCACAGGGCGACACGCTGCCGATGGGTACCGTCATCGACTATCTGGGCACCTACGCACATATCACCCGCGAAGAAGAATGGGTCCGAAAGGGAGTGCTGACCGCAGAGGCCAAACGCAACCGCGAACTGTTGCGCAGCGTCATGCGACAAGCCGGATTCCGCCCGCTCAATACGGAATGGTGGCATTTTAATTTCATCAGCCGTGCCGAAGCCAAGGCACACTATAAACCCATACCCTGACCGACGATGCTGAACGAAGCCACCCTAGCCTTTGCCGAACGCCATGCCGACGACGACGTGCGCCGCCTGGCTTTGCAACCCGTCCCCGATCCGGCTGTCAACCTGACGGCGGCCCTGCAACAGATCGAAGGACGACAACTGGCCCGCCGGAAGTTGCCCGGATGGGCGGCATGTCCGGGCATGATCTTCCCGCCCCGGCTTTCGATGGAACAATGCTCGTCGGAAGCCACAGCCCGTTACAAACAAGAAATAGTGAAACGATTGTTCGGAAAAGCGGCAGACACGGCTCTCCTTCAGGGTACGTTCGCCGACCTGACCGGCGGTTTCGGAGTAGATTTCAGTTATCTGGCCCCCTTGTTCAACCGGGCCGTCTACGTAGAACGCCTGCCTCATCTGTGCCGGATTGCCCGACACAACCTCGACTGTCTGGGTTTGCAGAGAGCCGAAATCATCAACAGCGACGCAACGGAATATCTGCCCACCCTGCCGGCGGCCGATCTTCTGTTCATGGATCCGGCCCGGCGCGACGGAAGCGGACGCAAGACCGTGGCCATCGCCGACTGCGAGCCCAATCTGGAAATCCTGCAACCGCTTTTACGGGAGAAAGGACGTTTCACGTTGATCAAACTGTCGCCCATGCTGGACATCGGTCTGGCCCTGCAACGTCTGCCTGGCATCAGTCAGGTGCATGTTGTAAGCGTGGCGGGCGAATGCAAAGAACTGTTGCTTGTGATGCCACAAACCCCGTCCGGCTCTGTTCCCTCCATACATTGCGTCAATCTGACGGACAAAAGCACAGCCCTCCCGTTCGTATTTACCCTGGAAGAAGAAGCTGCCACCTCGTGTACCTATACGACAGCGCTGAAGAAATATTTATACGAACCCAACGCCTCGCTGCTGAAAGCACAAGCCCAACGCATCACAGCCGTCCGGTTCGGCCTGGAGAAACTGCATCCGAACAGTCATCTGTACACGTCCGACCGGCTCCTTACCGATTTCCCAGGACGCATGTTTCGGATAGAGGCCGCATCGGGATTCGGGAAAAAAGAAAGCAGGGATTTACTGAAGAATCTGTCCAAAGCCAACCTGACGGTACGGAACTTCCCGGCCTCGGCAGCCGATCTACGCAAACGCCTCCGTCTGACGGACGGAGGCGACATTTATTTGTTTGCCACCACAACTGCCGATGGCAAGCATATACTGATACGTTGCAGCAAGCCGTCGTAAGCCGCCGGCTGCCGCCCGGTCTGTCAGAGCGCTTTCTGCCAGCACCGACGGTGCTTATGAACCTCGGCATCCAGGTAAGCCCATTGCCCCTGGCTCTTCTCATTGGTCTCCAACTGGGGATGCGTCTCCCCAAACTTGAAACCCATCTGCTGACAAATGGGAATAAGGTCGGCAAAAAGCATTGCATTCACCCCTTTATTCTGATATTCGGGAAGCACCGCCACCAGCAACAGGTCCACAATGTCGGAATGTTTCCAATACATGGCCTTCAGCAGATGCACCCACCCGAACGGGAACAACTTTCCCCGGGCTTTCTGCAACGCCCGGGAGAGCGAGGGCATGCCCACCCCCATAGCCACCGGCTGCCCGTCCTGATCCTCAACGACGGTGAGCAGACGCAAATCGATAAAAGGCAGATACGTATTTATATATTGGTTGATCTGACGTTCGTTCATCTCGGAATAACCGTATAGCGGTGCATAAGCCTTATTCACCACATCAAAAATCCGCAACCCGTAGTTGCTGCGGCGGATTTCCTTTACGCTAGTGAACTTCCGTACATGCAGATTATAACGTTTGGCACTCATCTCGGCCACCCTGAAGTATTTATCGGAATGCGCCGTGTGGGTAGCGTCGGGTACGGTTATCTTCCGTTCCACCCAATCCACTTCCTTTTCGTAACCCAAACTTTCCATGTGCCCGGCATAATACGGGTAATTATAAGTCGTCGACATGGTACTGAGCTGATCAAAGCCTCCCGTGAGCATCCCTTCGGGGTCCATATCCGTAAAGCCCAGCGGTCCCACGATACGGTCCATTCCTTTTTCTCTGCCCCACTGTTCCACCGTCTTGAGCAAGAGCCTGCTCACTTCACGGTCGTCGATAAAATCAATCCACCCGAACCGTACATTACGCACCTTCCATGTCTCGTTTGCCTTATGGTTTATAATAGCGGCCACACGCCCCACGACCTTGCCGTCCCGATAGGCCAGAAAATAATCCGCCTCACAAAACTCAAAGGCCGCATTCTTCGAGGGGTTGAACGTGTCCTTCAGATCTTCGTAAAAATCGGGCACCGCATAGGGGCAATCTTTATATAATTGATAATTAAAACGTATGAAGGCCTTCAAATCCCGGGAATCGGATACTTTTTTTATAGTCAGGGTCATTACATTCCTTTTTAGGTTCGATAAGAATAGCAAAGGTAGCTCTTTTTTCCGTACAATGCTGCTCCTAAGCTTAGGAAATAAACAGATTTAACGATTAAAACGGAAAAAAGAACAGAAAAATTTGGATAAAACCATTATAAGGGCTATTTTTGTTCAATTTACAAACATTTAACATTAAAAAATCAGTTATATGAAGCATTTTACAAAATTCTGTGCGGTTGCCGCCCTGCTATGGGGAACCGCAACAAGCGCTTTCGCCCAGGAAGCATCAAACGATAAAGACTACAAACCTTATCCTTACATGTTCATCGGATTGCAAGGAGGCGTACAGAACACGTTTACGAATTACGACTTCGGCAAACTGATTACGCCCACGGCTTCCGTTTCTTTCGGTAGCTACTTCACACCGGTTGTGGGAGCGCGCCTGCATGTGAACGGCTGGATGAACCGGGGCGGTTTCAAAGGTTTTGAAAAAGAATACGACTACAATTATATCACGACCAGTGCGGACGTGCTGTTGAACCTGACCAATCTGTTCTCCAGAAAGGACGACCACGTGTTCAATATTATATTACTCGGCGGTATCGGCTTGAACTACGCATGGGACAACGACGACCTGCAAGCATTGCTTACTACCCAAAACATCAGCGCACCGCTGGCATGGAAAGACAACCGCCTGTCGCACAATGCCCGTGTCGGCGTACAGTTCGATGTGAAACTGAGCAAACATTGGGGCGTCAATCTGGAAATCGCCGCCAACAACCTTTCAGACCGCTACAATTCGAAGAGCAACAACAAAGACGACTGGCAGGCAACAGCCCAACTGGGACTGGCCTATAAATTCGGATTCAAGAAGAAACCGGCCGAAATCATTCCCGTACCCGTCGAAGAATGGGCTACACGCATTGATACAGTATGGTATGACGACGTAACTTATAAAGACGTACCCGTCGAAGAAAAACTGGAAAGCAATATTTATTATGAAATACGCAAATCGGAGCCGGATCCCAAGACAAAAATTGAAGAGATCGTCAAATTTGTTAAAAGCCATGAGAACTGCAAGATTTCTATCGTAGGCTATGCCGACAAGGGTACAGGAAACCCGCGTATAAACATGAAATACTCCAAGCAGCGGGCCGAAAAAACCGTGAAAGCACTGATTGAATCGGGCGTAGACGCATCCATCATCACTAGCGATGCCAAAGGAGACACAGTGCAACCGTTCAGCGAAAACGACAGAAACCGTGTAGTCATCACCGTCACCACCGGCAAGGGTGTGAAGAAGGAAAAAGTGGTGACTAAAAAATTCCGTACTGAAGAAGTTCGTTACCGCGTGAAGTAAATTCGGTATTAAACAGACAGCCACACATAAGTCGGTGCATATCGGGAGCCATCTCCCGATATGCACCGACTTTCGTTACCTGTATTTAGTCCCGGTACGACAGCAAAAGCATTTTCCCTATACATAAATTAAAAAACAAAAAAAGTTTGAGACAATCCCGGAAATATGTTATTTTTGCAAGAAAGAGAGTCATCGGTCACGGAACGCAAACCGTCGGTCGGAAAACAAATTCCGGCATATCGGATTCCCACATATCGGAACATCCTAATGTAACTTCGTTCGTTACCTCCTGACATTCCATTGATAAAAAGCAGAAAAACATGTCCGAAGAATTAAACTTCCTTGCTGAAGCACCGGTCGAATATACCGACGAGAATATACGCCACCTGTCCGATATGGAACATGTGCGCACGCGCCCCGGCATGTATATCGGTAAGTTGGGTGACGGTTCGCATGCTGAGGACGGCATCTATGTGCTGCTCAAGGAAGTGATAGACAATAGTATTGACGAGTTCAAGATGAATGCCGGGAAACGCATTGAAATCACGGTAGAAGACAATCTGCGTGTCAGCGTCCGCGACTACGGACGGGGCATTCCGCAAGGAAAACTCATCGAAGCCGTAAGCATGCTCAACACCGGCGGTAAATACGACTCCAAAGCGTTTAAGAAAAGCGTGGGGCTGAACGGAGTGGGCATTAAAGCCGTAAACGCACTGAGCGTGCACTTCGAGGTACGGAGCTTCCGCGACGGACAAGTACGCAAAGCTACCTTCGAAAAAGGAGTGCTGACCGGAGACACCACCGAAGCTACCCAGGACGAAGCCGGAACATACATCTACTTTGAACCGGACGACACACTATTCAAACATTACTCGTTCCGAAACGAATTCATCGAAACGATGCTGCGAAACTATACGTATCTGAACACCGGACTTACCATTATGTTCAACGGTCGCCGCATCCATTCTCGGAACGGACTCGTGGACCTGCTCAACGACAATATGACCAACGACGGGCTGTATCCTATCATCCACCTGAAAGGAGACGACATTGAGATAGCATTCACACACACGGGACAGTACGGAGAAGAATATTACTCCTTCGTGAACGGACAGCACACCACGCAAGGCGGCACACACCAAAGCGCATTCAAAAAGCACATCGCCGAGACCATCAAAGAATTTTCCGGCAAAAACTTCGATTACGGCGACATCCGCAACGGACTGGTAGCCGCCATTGCCGTAAACATCGAGGAACCCATGTTCGAAAGTCAGACTAAAATCAAACTGGGTTCGCTTACGACCATCCCGGACGGCGGCATCAGCATCGATAAATTTGTAGGTGACTTTGTCAAAGAACAGGTAGATAACTTTCTTCATAAAAACACCGACATCGCAGAAGTTCTCCTGCAAAAGATCGTAGAAAGCGAGAAAGAACGGAAAGCCATCGCCGGCGTGGCCAAGCTCGCCCGCGAGCGCTCCAAAAAAGCCAATCTGCACAACCGGAAACTGCGTGACTGCCGCATCCATCTGAACGATCCGAAAGGGGAATGGCAGGAAGAGAGCTCTATTTTCATCACCGAAGGCGACTCGGCGTCCGGCTCCATTACCAAAAGCCGTAACGTGAACACGCAAGCCGTGTTCAGCCTGCGCGGTAAACCGCTCAACTGTTTCGGACTGACCAAAAAGGTGGTCTACGAAAACGAAGAATTCAACCTGCTGCAAGCCGCCCTGAACATCGAGGACGGACTTGAGGGGTTACGCTATAACAAAGTCATTGTGGCCACGGACGCCGATGTGGACGGTATGCACATCCGTTTGCTCATGATCACATTCTTCCTGCAATTCTTCCCCGATCTGATTAAAAAGGGGCACGTATACATTCTACAGACTCCCTTGTTCCGTGTTCGGAACCGCAAGAGCAAAATCAACAAGGCCCGTCTCAAGCAACTTGAAGAAAAGCGGACCGAAGCTAGCGGTGCCGAAGGCAAAGAGAAGAAGCAAACGACAGGCCCCTCCGACTTTATCACGGAGTACTGTTACAGCGACGAGGAACGCCTCGCAGCCATTGAAGCACTGGGCCCCGATCCCGAAATCACCCGTTTCAAAGGACTTGGAGAAATATCGCCCGACGAGTTCAAACACTTTATCGGTCCCGACATGAGGCTGGAACAGGTCACCCTGCACAAAAGCGACCAGGTGGCCGAGCTGCTGGAATATTACATGGGCAAGAACACGATGGCCCGTCAGAACTTCATCATCGACAACCTGGTGATCGAGGAAGATCCGGCCGAGGAGGACCAGGAAACGGTATGAACACACCTGCACCACGTATCGCCGTCTTCCCGGGCAGTTTCGACCCGTTCACCATCGGGCACGCCTCCATCGTACAACGCGGACTGGCCCTATTCGACCGCCTCGTCATAGGAATCGGTATCAACGAACGGAAAGCGGCTTCGCAGGATACCGCCCACCGACTGGAATCTTTACGACGTCTGTATGCCGACGAACCGCGCATCACCGTAGAAGCCTACAGAGAACTGACCGTCGACTTTGCCCGTCGCCACGCCGCCCGCTTTATCCTGCGCGGCGTCCGCTCGTACAAGGACTTCGAATACGAACAGCAGATCGCAGACGTGAACCGGCGGCTTTCGGGCATCGAGACCGTGGTGTTGTTTACCGAACCCGCACTGGCCTGTATCAGTTCCAGTATGGTCAGAGAACTTGCCCATTTCGGCAAAGACATCCGTCCGTTTCTTCCAGAAGGCTTGGATTACGGCACCGAAGAAACACATGAATTGCCCGTCTGAAAATTAGAACTTTCCTGAAAATCTCCGTATATTTGCATGCCCGTGCGGCATGATCCGCCGCACAGGCATTCGGGTTCGACCGAAACAGAACCCCATTAATCTGAAAAAACGATGATAACAACTACTTTACGAATCAAACGCTTCGTATGGGCGGCGTTGCTTTTCTGGGGCACCCAACTGACGGCATGGAGCCAAACCGCTCCCGCCCGGAACAACGATGTGGAAAACAACCTGCGCAAACTGGTCATGGCCAACGTGATGATCAGTAACATGTATGTAGACACCGTCGATGCACAGAAGCTGACGGAAGACGCCATCAACGGTATGCTGTCGAAACTGGATCCCCACTCCGCCTACACCAATGCCAAAGACACCAAACGATTCAACGAACCGCTCGAAGGCAAGTTCGAAGGAATCGGCGTGCAGTTCAACATCCTGGAAGACACGTTGCTTGTTATCCAGCCCGTCGTCAAAGGCCCGTCGGAGAAAGCCGGTATCCTGGCCGGCGACCGCATCATCTCGGTAAACGACACCACGATTGCGGGGGTCAAGATGGAACGCGACGAAATCATGCGACGCCTGCGCGGCCCGAAAGGATCGGAAGTCAAGCTGGGGATACGGCGCGAAGGAATTAAAGACCTGCTCACATTCAAGGTGAAACGCGATAAAATTCCCGTATTCTCCGTGGACGCATCCTATATGGTGACACCGACCATCGGTCTGATCCGCCTGAACAACTTCGGACAGGAAACACATAAAGAAATGCTCAACGCAATGAACCGGCTGAAAGCACAAGGGATGAAAAGCCTCATCCTGGATCTGCAACAAAACGGCGGCGGTTATATGTCGGCAGCTACAAACATCGTCAACGAATTCCTGCCCAAGGGCGACTTGATTGTCTACACGCGCGGACGACGCGCCCCGTACAGCGAATACCGCTCCGAAGGCTCGGGCGCCTTTGCCGAAGGACGAATCGCCGTACTGGTGGATGAATATTCGGCGTCGGCGTCGGAAATCGTTGCCGGTGCCATACAGGACCAGGACCGTGGCCTCGTAGTGGGACGGCGCACGTTTGGAAAAGGACTGGTACAGAACCCCATCCCGCTGCCCGACGGCTCGATGATACGTATCACCACCGCCCGGTATTATACGCCTTCGGGACGTTGCATCCAGAAGCCTTATGAGAAAGGCAAACAAACCGACTATGCCAAGGACGTCATCAACCGCTACAACCGGGGTGAGCTGACGAATGCCGACAGCATCCACTTCCCCGACTCTCTGAAATATACGACCTTACGGCTGAAACGTACCGTGTACGGCGGTGGAGGTATTATGCCGGACAACTTCGTACCGCTGGATACCACCTTCTACACCCGTTATTACCGCGAACTGATGGCACGGAACACAATCGTCAACGCCAGTCTGCGTTTCATGGACAAAAACCGCCGGCAACTGACGAAAAAATATCCTGCTTTCCCGCAGTTCGACGCTTCGTTCCAGGTGCCCCGCGAGCTCATCGAACAGATACTGTCCGAAGGAGAAAAAGCCGGTATAAAACCGAAAGACGAAACGGAAAAGGAGAAGACATTGCCCCGGCTGGAGCAAATCATCAAGGCGCTCATCGCGCGCGACTTGTGGGATCTTTCGGAATACTTCCAGATCATGAACCGATCGAACCCCATCGTGCTGAAAGCCGTGGAGCTGCTCGAACAGGAATCCTGATACAAGAAAGCCCGGACATCGGTCCGGGCTTTCTTGTATCCTGTCACCACTTGTGTTAGCGCATGGCCAACGCCTTGTTCTCGGCCGCTTCCATGATTTCCCGTTCTCCCGGCCCCTTGTCGTTGATACCGCACAGATGCAGGATACCGTGGATAATCACCCGATGGAGTTCCTGTTCATAAGGGGCGCCCACCTGTTCGGCATTCGTACGCACGGTATCCAGACTGATAAAGAGGTCGCCCGAGATCACATCCCCTTCGGTATAATCGAACGTAATGATGTCGGTATAATAATCATGCTGCAAATATTGCCGGTTCACTTCCAGAATCTTCTCATCGTCTACAAAGATATAAGCGATGTCCCCCGTCCGCTTGCCGTAAGAGGCAGCCACAGCTTTCACCCAGGCGCTGTTCTCCCTTTTCCTTATTTTCGGCATCTTCACGCCGTCGGTATTGTAAGTAATCATATTCTTTCCGTTTAAATTATCAATCGAACAACGAAGGAAACTCATCGCGCGTATACGCGTTCCTTCCCAGATGCCGGTAAGCCAGTTCGGTCACCTCGCGCCCCCGGGGCGTCCGTTTCACGAATCCTTCCTTGATCAGGAACGGTTCATACACCTCCTCCACCGTGCCCGCATCCTCACCGATAGCCGTGGCAATGGTAGAGATACCTACCGGACCGCCTTTGAATTTGTCGATAATCGTCAACAATATCTTGTTGTCTATCTCATCCAGTCCGAAACGGTCTATGTTCAGCGCCTCCAGCGCATAACGGGCAATCTCCATGTCGATGCGACCGTTACCGCGCACCTGGGCAAAATCGCGCACCCGCCGCAACAGCGCATTGGCAATACGGGGCGTCCCCCGGCTGCGGCCCGCAATCTCGGTGGCCGCCCGGTCTTCGATAGGCACATTCAGAATGCCGGCCGATCGTTTGATGATGCGTGAGAGAATCTCCGCATCGTAGTACTCCAGATGCAGGTTAATGCCGAAACGGGCCCGCAGCGGCGCCGTAAGCAAACCGCTGCGCGTAGTGGCTCCCACCAGCGTAAAGGGATTCAGATCGATCTGAATACTGCGCGCCGAAGGCCCCTTGTCGATCATAATATCAATGCGGTAGTCCTCCATGGCCGAATAGAGATATTCCTCCACTACTGGGCTCAGACGGTGTATCTCGTCAATAAACAGTACATCGTTGGTCTCCAGCGAGGTAAGAATGCCTGCCAGATCACCCGGCTTGTCCAGCACAGGCCCCGACGTAAGTTTGAAGCCCACCCCCAGTTCGTTGGCGATGATATTGCTCAATGTGGTCTTTCCCAATCCCGGAGGACCGTGCAGCAACGTGTGATCGAGCGGCTCGCCCCGATATTTGGCTGCCTCGACAAACACATGCAGATTCTCCACCACCTTGGACTGCCCGCTGAAATCGCTGAAACGCAGGGGGCGCAAAGCATTTTCAAAGTCGCGCTCTTTCGTCGAATACTGCTGTTCGCGAATGTCAAAATCTTCTTCCATAATCCTTGCAAACATACAACAAAATTTTGGAATACGAATAGGATAATGTCAGAAAGCGACGAAACCCTTTTCCCGAAATCCACCGGTCCGAAACAACCGGAGTTCACGGAAACAACCTTTGCCGCCCGGCTTCGCAACTACACTTCAAGACTTGATCTGTAAAAAACAAACCGTCATCCGTACACGACAAACCACGTTATATACATACCAAAGTGTAAAGGCGAGAAAGCACGGGCATACATGGAGATTGCATACGCCAGAGTGACAGATTGCCGGAACCTTTTTTCACATTTTGTTTTTCATCCGGTCCCGTTTTTCTGCCACTTATGCAGTACGGACCGGACGGAAAACAAAAATATCCCGCAAGATCTTAACAAGTGGTAATAACGACTGACAAAAAATCCTGCCGGCAGTCCCGGAACGGAGTTTGTACGTTGTCAGACAAGTGAAACCTATTAACAGCAATAAATAATGGAAAAAGAGACTTTCAACCAACTCATATCCGGTCAAGGACTGGTATTGGTAGATTTTTACGCCACGTGGTGCGGCCCTTGCCAGCGCATGCACCCTATTCTGGATCAGTTGAAACAGCAAATGGGCGACCGCATACGCATCATCAAGGTGGATGTAGACGAACAGGAAGCCCTGGCAGGCAAATACCGCATCCAGTCGGTACCCACATTGATACTGTATAAGGACGGTGTGCAGAAATGGCGCTCCAGCGGCGGCATGACACTCACCCAGCTGAAAGAGCGTATCGAGACGGAAATCTGATGAAAAAGAAATGAAGGAAGAGAGCCTCCGGGCGTCCCTTCCCCCTTTCCTACCGGGAGCGTCTGAAAACACGGTCGGCGGTACGAACAACGGTCGCAGACCGTCTTTCAGGGCGCGCCCGGTAACCGTATACGGTAGTTTTCGCCCCTAATGAAACGTCATCGGCACTTTTTAACAGCCGGATGGAGGCCATATCCTAAAAAAAGCTGTAATTTTGCTTGTTGTTATCCAAAACAGAGTGAAATGGTCTTAAATTATATCTGGATTGCTTTCTTCGTCCTTGCATTTCTGGTCGCGGCGGGAAAGTTGATTCTTCTAGGTGATCTTACCGTGTTCCCGGCCATCATGCAATCTACTTTCGACACTTCCAAGACGGCTTTCGAGATTTCCCTCGGGCTGACAGGCGTGCTGTCGCTATGGATGGGTATCATGAAAATCGGCGAACAGGGCGGACTGGTCAATGCACTGGCACGATGGCTCAGCCCCCTTTTCAGCCGGCTGTTTCCCGATATTCCCCGGAACCATCCCGTATTCGGCAATATTTTTATGAATCTGGCGGCCAATATGCTGAATCTGGACAATGCAGCCACGCCGCTCGGCCTCAAGGCCATGGAAGGATTGCAAGAGCTGAATCCCCGAAAAGATACGGCCAGCAACCCCATGATCATGTTCCTGGTGCTGAACACCTCCGGGCTGACCCTTATCCCGGTAAGCATAATGGTCTATCGCGCACAGATGGGGGCCGCACAGTCCACCGATGTGTTCCTACCGCTCTTACTGGCCACTTTCGCTTCCACTCTGACGGGGCTTATCGTCACCAGTCTGTATCAGCGAATCAATCTGTTCAACAGAGTTCTCATAAGCACGCTGGGCAGCCTGTGCCTGCTTGTAGCCGGTCTGGTATGGGCCGTCTCGCAACTGAGCCGCGAGGAGGTGGACTTGTGGAGCACTTCCCTGGCCAACATCCTTTTGTTCGGCATCATCATGACGTTCATCGCTGCCGGTGTGCGCAAACGAATCAACGTGTACGACGCCTTCATCGACGGCGCCAAAGGCGGATTCGAGACCGCAGTGCGCATCATTCCTTATCTGGTGGCGATGCTGGTAGGCATAGGAGTGTTTCGCGCATCGGGAGCCATGGAACTGCTGATGGAAGGCATAACCGGAGCCGTACGTGCCTGCAGCGGCGATACCGACTTTGTGGGAGCTTTGCCCACAGCGCTGATGAAACCGCTGAGCGGCAGCGGAGCCCGGGGCATGATGGTGGATGCCATGAAAACCTACGGTCCCGACTCGTTCGCCGGACGGTTAAGTTCCATCTTCCAAGGTTCTACCGACACGACATTCTATATCCTGGCCGTGTACTTCGGCAGTGTGGGCGTGAAGCACACCCGCCATGCCGTAGCCTGCGGTCTGATGGCCGACGCCGCCGGTATATTGGCTGCCATCGGAGTAGCTTACTTATTCTTCGGATAAACACCAAATAAACAAGATATGGCCGAATTGAAATCAGTAATGAAGGACACCGCCATCTACGGGCTAAGCAGCATCGTGGGACGATTCCTCAATTATCTGCTCGTCCCTCTTTACACCGCCAAGCTGGAAGCGGCGTCGGGTGGTTACGGGGTCATTACGAACATCTACGCTTATGTGGCGCTTTTCATGGTGCTGCTTACGTTTGGCATGGAAACGACTTTTTTCCGTTTTGCCAACAAGGAAGGAGAGAACCCGCAAACGGTGTATTCCACTTCGCTGATCCTCGTAGCAGCCGTTAATCTTCTGTTCGTCCTGTCGGTACTGGCCGGGCTGGACGGCATCGCCGCCGCTATGGGCTATGCCGAACATCCCGCATACATCGGCATGATGGCCGTCTGTGTGGCTATCGACGCTTTCCAGTGCATCCCGTTCTCATGGCTGCGCTACCGCCACCGTCCCCTGAAATTCGCCGCTTTGAAACTGCTTTTCATCGGTCTGAACATCAGCCTGAATCTGCTTTACTTTGTGGTGTTCCCTGCGGTCTACGCCACCCGCCCCGATATTGCCTCATTCTTTTACGATCCTTCCGTGAGCGTAGGATACGTTTTCGGGCTGAATCTGATCTGTACATCGCTCATCACCCTGTTTTTCTACCGCGAACTGACGGGGTTCACTTACACCTTCAGCTGGCCGCTTGCCCGGCGTATGTTGAACTACACGTGGCCCATCCTCATACTGGGTATTGCCGGTATACTGAACCAGGCGGCCGACAAGATGATTTTCCCGCTTGTATATGGCGACAAGGAAGCGGGCACCGTGCAACTGGGCATTTATGGAGCATCCGTAAAAATCGCCATGATCATGGCGATGATCACACAGGCTTTCCGCTATGCCTACGAGCCCTTCGTGTTCGGGAAATCCCGCGAGGAAAACAGTAGCCGGACATATGCGCAGGCCATGAAATTCTTCATCATCTTCACGCTGCTTGCTTTCCTGTGTGTGATCGGTTATCTGGACATCCTGAAACATCTTATCGGGCGCGATTACTGGGAGGGACTTAAGGTAGTGCCCATCGTCATGGCGGCCGAAATCATGATGGGCGTATACTTCAATCTGTCGTTCTGGTATAAACTGATCGACAAGACGATATGGGGAGCATGGTTTTCCTTGGCGGGATGCGCGGTTCTTCTGGCTGTCAACATAGGATTCATCCCGACATACGGTTACATGGCCTGCGCTTGGGGGGGCTTTGCCGGATATGCCACGGCCATGTCGCTCTCTTACTGGGTCGGACAAAAGAAGAACCCTATCGCCTATCCCCTGAAAAGCATACTCACCTACACACTACTGGCAGGCACCTTCTTCCTCGCCATGAAATGCGTGCCCGAACAATGGCCGATACCGTTGCGCCTAGGCATCAACACAGTGCTGATCCTGATGTTTGTCGGCTACATCGTCACCCATGACTTTCCGCTACGCCATCTGCCCGTAGTGGGTAAATACTTCCATTCTTAAACCTTAACCGTCAAATCCCCACACCTATGAACGAAACAACAGAAAAGACGGACCGCCTGTCCGCTCATCTACGCCAGATTTTACGGCGTCTGCTTACCCTGCTCACCGATAAGGCACCCGAAGAAGAAACCGTCGAATCCATCAAAGCCGGTGTCGACTTCCACGGCGCCAAGTTATGGATTCTGATTCTCGCGATATTCGTGGCATCGCTGGGCCTGAACACCAACTCCGCCGCCGTTATCATAGGCGCCATGTTAATATCCCCCTTGATGGGTCCTATCATGGGGATGGGCCTGGGAGCCGGTATCAACGACTTCGAACTGTTCAAGCGCGCATTCCGCAGTTTTATGACGGCCACGGTATTCAGTGTGCTTACAGCAACCGTTTATTTCGTCATCACCCCCATTGCGGAAGCGCAATCCGAACTGCTGGCGCGCACTTCACCCACCATTTACGACGTGCTCATCGCCCTGTGCGGCGGTATGGCCGGTATCATCGCCCTGTGCAGCACGGGACAGCGCAATGGGAACGTCATTCCGGGCGTAGCCATTGCCACCGCATTGATGCCTCCGCTCTGCACCACCGGATTCGGGCTGGCAACCGGCAATTGGGCGTATGCGGCAGGCGCTTTCTATCTGTACCTCATCAACACGATCTTCATTAGCCTGGCCACTTTTGTGGGAGTGAACATCATGCACTTCCGTAAAAAGGTATTCGTGGACAAACAGCGGGAGCAAAAAGTGAAACGCATCATCACGCTGATTACCGTTGTCACCGTACTGCCGGCTTCGTTGCTTACCTACGGTCTGGTCCGCGAGACGGTGTTCACACGAAAGGCCAACCAATACATCAGCCGGGAACTGGCATTCGAAGGCACACTGGTGCTCTCCCGCGAGATCAACTATCCCAAGAAAAGCATCAAGGTGGTGCTGCTGGGCCAGGAAGTGCCCGAAAAAGAAATCGAAAAAGTACGCAAGCGAATGGCGGATTACAAACTCAAGGATACGGAATTGCAAGTCGTACAAGGCTCCAACTATCTTGGACTGAAAGATCTGGACAAGTTCTTGCATGCCAAAGACAACGGAGCCAACAGCAATACCAACAGCGCCAACGCCGAACTGCTGGCCAACCAGCAAAACACGATCCACGCCCTGGAGGAAGAACTACGTCCCTACCACCGGCAGCGGAAACTGGCAATAACCTTGCGCGATGAGCTTCGCCCGCTCTTTCCCGAAGTAGAAAGTCTGAGCCTGTGCCGGGGCACCACCGTTCACACAGCCGACAGCCTGCTCCCCGACACCACTACCGTAGCCTTGCTCGTGCTCAAGGCACCGTTGCAGGACGACAATAAGGAACGTTTGCAAACTTGGCTGCAAAAACGAATAGCCTCCCAGGGACAACTACGAATCATTATGGAAAGCGCCGCAACGGCTCCGTCACCGGCCCAACGGACGAAGCGCAACCGATAAACGGCCTACCTTCCCGCCCCAAAAGCAACCTCTCCTAAATGGAATCAAATTTATTACATCTATTAAAACCAATAACAATGAAGAAAAAACTGATGGCCCTCGCCCTGCTGCTGACCGGATTCGGCAACATACGGGCCGACGAGGGCATGTGGATGCTCAACAACATCGACCCGAGAACAGAGGGTATTATGAAAAAACTGGGATTGCAGCTCACCGCACAAGAACTGTATAACCCCGACGGCACCTCCCTGAAGGACGCCGTAGTGAACTTCGGCGACTTCTGCTCGGGCGTTGTCGTATCCCCCGACGGTCTGGTGTTCACCAATCATCACTGCGGCTACGGAAGCATACAGGCGCTCTCCACACCGGAAGACGATATTCTGAAGAACGGATTCGTGGCCCGCACACGGGCGGAAGAGCGCCCCGCAGAAGGCCTGTTCGTGGCTTTTCTCGACCGTACCGAAGAAGTGACCGGCCGGGTATACGCCGCTCTTGATTCCATCTATGCGGCCCACCCCGAGGCTGCCAAGAAGTACGGCAAGAACTGGAAAGACAAACTGTACGAAGAGCACGTTTACGACGTATGCCAAAAGATTACCGAAGAATATGAGCAGGCCTATCCGAAGATGCGGGCCGAAGTGTTGCCCTATTACCACGGCAACGCTTTCTTTGTGTCGCTCTACCACGTGTTCAACGATGTGCGCCTGGTCTTCGCTCCGTCGGAAAGCCTGGGCAAGTTCGGCGGCGACACGGACAACTGGATGTGGCCGCGACAGACAGCTGACTTCAGCGTCTTCCGCATCTATGCCGATTCACTGAACCAGCCGGCCGACTACAATCCATCCAACCGTCCTTACCAACCGAAACGCTATGCCAAGGTGTCGATGGACGGTTACAAACTGGGCGATTACTGCATGACCATCGGCTACCCCGGTTCCACCGACCGTTACCTGTCGTCGTTCGGTATTCAGGAACGGGTGGACATCGAGAACGCCGCCCGCATCCAGGTGCGCGGCGCCAAACAGGACGTATGGAAGAAATGGATGGACTCCGACCGCACCATCGACCTGAAGTACTCCGCCAAATTCGCCCAAAGTTCCAATTACTGGAAAAACAGCATCGGCATGAACAAGGCGATCAAAGACCTGAAAGTGATCGAGGAGAAGCAGGAACTGGAAAAGCAGGTGAAAAAATGGGCCAATGAAGAAGCCGGCCGCAAGGCACGTTTCGGTAAGGTGTTCACCAACCTGAAGAAGGCCTACAAGGAACGCCGCGAGGCTTACAACGCCCTCAGTTTCCTGCAAGAATCGTTCTTCGGCGGCATCGAACTGACACGCATCGCCAGTACAGCCAAACGCCTCATCAGCGCCACAGGCGAAAAACAGCGCCAACAGCTTACCGCCCGGTTGGAAAAGACCTACAAGGACTACGATGCACGCGTGGACAAGGAGACGATGGCCGTTTTGCTGGCCAACTACGCCCGTGAACTCAAAGGCAAGCATCTGCCCGCCTTCTACACTACCATAAAGAATGAATTCGGCGGCGACTACAAAGCCTATGCCGAAGATCTGTTCAACCGCTCCATGCTGGACGACGGTACACCGCAACAGAGCATGGCACCGGACTCGGCCCGCACAGCCGACGATGCCGCCATGACTTGGATGTCGGACATATCGGCTACAGCCACCGGGCTGATGAAGGAAATCGAAAAGGCCAACACCCTCATCGAAAGCAATGAAAAGCTACTCTGCCAGGCTATTCTGGAGATGGAACAGGAAAAACCGCATTACTCCGACGCCAATTTCAGTATGCGACTGAGCTACGGTTTCGTGGCCGACTACACCAACGAGGGTGTACATCAGACCTATTTCACCCACTCACAGAGCCTGCTCGACAAGATAGAGAAGGGAAAAGACAACCCCGACTATCTGATGGAACCGGCCACCACCGCCTTGCTGCGGAAGGCCGACTGGGGACCGTATGCCGACAAGACCACAGGCGAAATGCAACTGTGCTTCCTGACGAACAACGACATCACCGGCGGTAACTCCGGCAGCCCGATGTTCAACGGCAAGGGAGAACTTATCGGCCTGGCCTTCGACGGCAACTGGGATGCCATGAGTAGCGACATCAGTTTCACACAATCGCTCACCCGATGCATCGGTGTAGACATCCGTTTCGTACTTTATCTGATGGACCGCTGGGGAGGCGCCCATCATCTGATCGAAGAACTGGGCATACGGTAAGCCGTTTCCGTTAGCCCTCGTCCGGCAAACGCCTTTTTTTCGCAGCATCCGAATCTTTTGTCGGATGCTGCGATTTTTTTGTCCCGTCCTCCGCCGTCAATTTCCCTCGTCCGCATCAGAACTTCCCTTCAAGGTTTGTTTTATACACATCACACCGCCATCCGCACAAATCAAACCTTGATTTGTACACACTGCGTCATCCGCTGAAGAAGAAAAGTCCGCCAACGGTATTTCCACCCTGCAAGATCTCTTCTTACAATACGGCAAACCCCGTTTTTTCCGTTCCAACGGCAAGTCCCATACACACCGCTACCACCGATCGGCAACGAGACCTCTTTATTGGTCTGCGAACCGCCCCCTGTCAGACATTGTACATTCAAACAATTAATTTATTAGATAATTTTCTTGTTTTCTAACGAAGAAATACTTTTATTTTGTATATTTGCACAAAATTTAGTACGCATACTAATTTCTTTTATCATAAAGAACAACTTTTGATTACGAGAGGAAAATCCGACAGAAACCGACTATAAAAGAACATGTGACGACAATAACTATTTTAAAATCCTAAATACTAATTAATTAATCATGAAGAAAATTTTTATCGGGTTGGCTATTTGCCTACCCCTTGTGATGAGCGCATGCAGCAATGATGACGACGCAGCAGAAAATGCCTGGCAGAGTTCAAGCCCGGCCAGCCTGACGCTGAAAGTGGGAGAGACAGGATCGGTGGCTGTTACCGGCACGGGCAGTACATACCAATCGAGCGACGAATTTGTAGCCACCGTCAGTACAGACGGTACAGTAACGGGCCGGCATGTCGGCGAAACCCAGATCTATGCCGCCCCACACACATTCAACGTCACCGTAACAGGGATCGAGAAAAGCAATCTGGAGGTAGTCACTACCTGGGACGCCAAACAGGAAACAGTGAAAAAAGAACATCAGGGAGGCCAACAGGAAACCGGACCGGAAAACACACTCTACTACACAAACATCGACGAAGAGGGCGCAAAGGCGATGTACCATTTTACGGGACCGCAGCTAAAAGCCGTCAACCTGCTCGTTCCCGCAGCCCAGGCCCAGTCTTACATCCGATACCTGCAAGAGCGGTACCAGGTGGCGACACCTTCGGACGAAGACTTCACCCCCGTTATCGGCTACAACGCCCAGACATATCCCAAAGCTTCCACAGCCATAGCCTTGCTTTATCAAGGCAAAAATCTGCTGGTTACCTTCTATAAAGCCCAAGGGGCGGCCAACGAACAAGATGCGGCCGAAAAGATAAAACCCTACATCACGACATTCAACAACCATGTGATGCTGAAAACCAAATCTATCACACTATACGTGGGTGAGGCACAGAGCATCGAGACGAATTTCGATGAAGAGGAATACATAAACTATCAGAGTGAACGACCGTTTGTGGCCTCCGTAAACGGAATGGGCGAAGTGACGGGAAACCATGTGGGCACCACCACCGTAACAGTAAACGACATCCCTGTAAGCGTTACCGTGAAGGGCAAGGTAAACCTGTATACCGAGCCTGTACTGGACTGGGGGACGTCCATGAGTTACGTTATCAATCATCATCAAGCCGGAGGAAATATGGAGAGACTGAGTCTACTTGATAACGACGGAAATAAAAAGGAAGATATATGCAGATACTCCGGTGCAAGGGGGGCAAGCTTTATATACTACTATTTCGGTTTATATAATAAACTTAACTATGCTGAGGTTTACTTGAAAGCCAATAAAGGCAACAACATTATTCCTTTCCTTGCCGAACGTTACAACTTAATTCAAGACGAGGATCTAATTTTAGGAATAGACGGGAACACCCCTGAAGAGACCAGCACATTGGTTGCTTTTCGTACAAGCCCCCAACATGTCGGTGCGCCCGATGTCAATCATCCTATAGACGACTACTATATTATCTGTTATGAAGAATTCGTATATACTCCCGAAGCCAAACAGAAGATTCGACAGCAGAAATCGCGCCCAATCGGTACGTTACCTTTTTATATGAGATACAGCAACAGTGTCCGATAAAGGCCATGAATAAAACGCGGGGCATGGATTCTTTCCATGCCCCGCGCTCTGTTTCACCAACCCGTCCCAATCCCCGGAACAGGTATACGTCGTTATTTTTTCTTGGGGAAGCGACGCGCCCATCCTTCTTCCGAGAAATCAGGTTCATTTCCTTTCAACGAGCGTTCGTCGTGGACGAAGAACTGCCGCCAATCGTCCTTACCCATCTTGGTCTGAGCCGGCATACGGCTGTGCTCGCCTTTCGACGGCTTTCCTTCGGCCCGCTGTTTCTTTTTACTCTTCTTCTGGAACGGCTCTTCCTCCATCGGGACAAAGCCACCTCCGCCACGAGCACCGCGCCTGGCATGAGAGCCGACCCCTCGACCGCCCTGGCGCTCGCGACGCTTTTTGCCTCCCGAATCGCCCGTACGATCCTCGCCCGTAGCTTCTTCCACCGTAATACGACGACCTTTTACCTGAATGTCCGACAAGGCCGACACTACACGGCGGGCATCCTCTTGGGGCACCTCGAAGAAAGAAAAACTCTTCATCAAGTCGATGCGACCGATCTCTACCTTACCATGCACATGGTCGTTCACCAACTTCATGATCTCCTTGGCATAGAAACCGTCCAGCTTGCCCACACTGACGAAAAGCCTTGTAAAACCGGCTTCAGCCGTGCGCGCACCTTTCTCGCGGCGCTTCTTGCCGTCCTTTCCGCTACCCCGCTCGGCAGGTTCTTCAATCTCGGGCGCATTGGCATAATATTGCAGAAAGCGACCGAACTCGCGACTGACGACACGTTTGATCAGATCCTCCTTGTCGAGCCATTCCAGTTTGCGGAACACCTCGGGCAGGAACTGGCCGATTTCCTCGTCATCCACCTCCACACGCTCAATGTCGTCTATCACCTTGTAAAGCTGCTTGGCACAAATTTCTTTTCCGCTGGGCAACTCCCCTTTGACGAATTGCTTGCCGATAACCTTCTCCACCGAGCGTACCTTACCGCGCTCGCGTACGTGAATGATACAGATACTCGTACCCTTCTTTCCGGCACGTCCCGTTCTACCGCTGCGATGCGTGTAGTTCTCAATGTCGTCCGGCATACCGTAGTTAATCACATGCGTCAGGTCGTCCACATCCAGTCCGCGCGCCGCCACGTCCGTGGCCACAAGGAACTGTGTGCGGTGCTGACGGAACTTCTGCATCGTCAGGTCGCGCTGCTGCTGCGACAGTTCACCGTGCAACGCATCGGCATTGTAACCGTCCTGGATCAGTTTATCGGCAACCTCCTGCGTTTCCATACGGGTACGGCAGAAGATGATGGCGTAGATCTTGGGATAGTAATCTACAATACGTTTCAGCGCCAAGTACTTATCGCGGGCCTGCACCAGGTAATAAACATGATTCACGTTCTCGGCCCCTTCGTTGCGGGAACCTACGACAATCTCGCGCGCGTTGCGCAAATATTTCTTGGATATACGCTCAATCTCCTTGCTCATCGTTGCAGAGAAGAGCAACGTGTTCCGGTTGTCAGGCACACCGGCCAGGATGGTGTCGATACTCTCCGTAAAGCCCATCGAAAGCATCTCGTCGGCTTCGTCAAGCACCACATTCTCCACCTGATCCAGCGAGGCCGCTCCCCGTTCCATCAAATCAATGAGACGCCCGGGTGTGGCCACGATAACCTGCACGCCACGCTTCAGCGCACGGATCTGATGCTCAATGCTCGCCCCTCCGTAAACGGGCAGTACACGAACCCCGCTGATGTACTTGGAGTAGTTCTCCAGGTCGTCGGCAATCTGCAAACAAAGCTCGCGGGTGGGACTGAGCACCAGTGCCTGCGTCTCCATCCTCGACGGGTCAATCTTCTGCAACACGGGCAAGCCGTAAGCTGCCGTTTTCCCCGTACCTGTCTGAGCCAAAGCTACCACATCATTATTTACCCCCAGCAAATAGGGAATCACTTCTTCCTGAACGGGCATCGGGTTTTCGTACCCCTGTTCCTCAATGGCTCTAAGGATCTCGTCGGACAGGCCTAATTCTTTAAATGTCTTCAAATTCGTAATTTATTTTAATTCACCTGCAAAGGTAGAGAAAAAATCATGTATCTTTGCACGATTACCCATCAAAATGAGAAAGATATGCGTAAAGTAATCGGTATGGGGGAGACCATCCTCGATATATTGTTCCGCAAGCAACAGCCCGTTGCCGCCACCCCCGGCGGTTCTTCGTTCAACAGCACCGTTTCCATCGGACGTACAGGCCTGCCCGCTTTTTTCGTAGGAGACACGGGAAACGATACGCCCGGCCGTCAGATAGTATCCTTTTTACAGGAAAACGGGGTGGACACCACTCATTTCCATACCCGCGAAGACACGAAATCGGCCGTATCGCTAGCCTATCTGGACGACAACAACGATGCCGATTACGTCTTCTACAAAGAGAAACCGCAGCCGAATCCGCACTTCACCTTTCCCGCATTCGAACCGGACGATGTCGTGCTTTTCGGTTCATACTATGCGATATGCCCCGATGTGCATCCCCAAGTCAGCAAATTGCTTTCCGCCGCCCGCCAGCACGGTGCCATCCTGTACTATGACCTGAATTTCCGCCGGAGCCACCTCCACGAGCTGGACGAACTGATACCCACCATCCATGCCAACTATCGCCTGAGCACGCTCGTACGCGGCTCGGCTGACGACTTCGACATCATGTATGGCACGAGGAAAGCCGAAGAGATTTACGAACGCCACATCGCTCCGTACTGCCCGCTGTTCCTATGCACCGACGGAGGGAAAGGCATTACGCTCTGTACACCGCAAGGAAACCTGCACTTCGACGTGCTTCCCGTAAAGACGGTCAGCAACGTAGGGGCCGGTGACAACTTCAACGCAGGCTTCATCTACGGACTGCTGACATACGACGTACATCGGGCAGACCTTGCCGCCCTGCCGACCGCTACCTGGGAGAAACTGATTGACTGCGGACGTCGGTTTGCCGCCAATGTATGTGCCAGCCTGTGCAACAACATCGACCGGGAGTTTGCACGCAATCTTCAAAAATAAAAAAACGAAAGAAAGCGCCGACGAACAGGTATCAGCCTGCAATTGCCGCCGCCAGTTCGTCCAACGAACGCACTTCCGTCACATATTCCGTCAGGGGCGAGCGCAGAAAACGCCGCTCTTCCAAGCCGCGCAACAGCTCCATCAACCCGTTCCAGAAACCGCTCGCGTTATACAGCATCACCCGCCGGGCCTCATAACCGATGCTGTGCGCCGAAACAACGGTGAAGATCTCATCAAGGGTTCCCACTCCGCCCGGCAACGCCAGCAACACATCGCTGCGCGACACCATAATGGCCTTTCGTTCGTTCAAATCGCGGCAAGGCACCTTTTCGTCGAGCAATGTGCTCACCCGCCCTTTGCGCTCCAGGATGTCGGGCACCACGCCCAGCACCCGGCCTCCGCCTTGTCTGACACCCCGTGCCACACACTCCATCAATCCGCAGTCGGCTCCGCCATAGACCAACGTATGCCCCTGCCGGCCCAACAGCCGGCCCACCTTCTCCGCTTCCTCATAATAACACGGCTCCAGATCCGGGGAAGCCGCACAAAAAACACCTATATACTTCATTTTCTCTTTACAGTTTCACCTCATCCAGGTTAATCAGTCCGTTAACAATAGCATAAATGGTGAGCCCCGAGGGAGAATGAATCTGCAACTTGCGGCTGATGTTGCGCCGGTGGGTCATCACCGTGTTCACCGAAATAAAAAGCTTTTCCGCAATTTCTTTGTTGGACAGTCCCTTAACCACATAAACCACCACCTCCTTCTCCCGGTCGCTCAGTCCGTCCGCATTGCCTGAAGCCGCCTCAGGTTCCTCTTCCGCTACCGCCGGAAGAGTTTCGCGCTGCCGGCATTCCTCTTCGAGCTGGCGAACGGCCTCGGCAAAAAGCGTGTCCTCCAACCGGCAATGGCTGAATAGGTCTTCTTCCATGATGTAGATGTCCATCAACACATCGTTCAACAACTGCCCGTTGCTGTCGCTGGGATAATACTTGATGATGATGCTCTTCAGCTCGGAAGAGCTCTTCTCCACCTGTGCATGATTATCGTGATGCTGATGCTGCAACACGCCGATGCCCATTCCCTGCTCCGGTGCCTTGCCGGCCAGCAGTCCCTCCACATAAGTATGTATGTTCCGGTTCTCGTAATCCATGTGACGCCCCACTTCGGCAGCAAATTCATCGTAGAACTTCAAGATCAGGAAAGCGATCTGATTGCGCGCCGAGCAGTCCACCGCTTCGATGAGTTTACGACGGATCGCCGGTAATCTGAATTCCACAAAATACGAATGCGACAAGGTGAGATACTTCATCAAGGCCGCTACCGAAACCTGTTCCACCAACTCGCCGATACTGGCCCGTCCTTCGGATTTGATAAAGTTGACCACGGCCAGAAAAGTAGGCGCATCCACTCCGCTGGCCGTACATGCGGCTCCCACGGTCTGGTCACCGAATCCCAGCTTAAGCCCGAAGCGGCTAATCACTTGCAACAGCCGGTAATCATCGCTGATTACATCACTCATCCGGTCCGTTTCCTTGTATTTTTCTGTCATACTACCTCGTTTTTAGCATTCGAGTGCAAAGAAATGGATTTCATTCGACGTATGCAATAATTACTTTTGAGTATTTCCGTGTTAAAAACAGGTAAAAAGAGTGAAAAGGCACGGTACCCGATTTCATGATTCTCTTTCATAAAAAATCATAAAATGTGTGTATTGCCACATTTTCCGCCCCGCCGTAATTTTGCATCGTCAAAAACAAACGACTATGCAATCAACCAACGATAAACGAATAAAGCTGTTCGCTGCCACACTGGGCCTGCTGTCTGCCTTTAGTAGTGTTTCGGCACAGGAGACCGGCAGCGGCAGCGTTTTCACAAAGTACCGCGTGGGCGGCTACGGCGAGATGGTGGCCAACTTTATGAATTACGGTAAAAACCGCTTCACCACAATGGGATCGGCCCGCGAGAACAGGGCCACCATTGCCATCCCCCGCTTCGTACTGGCCGGCGACTACAAGTTCACCCCGAAAATCACCCTTGGGGCCGAGATTGAATTTGAATACGGGGGCGTAGGAACCGCCAACGAGATAGAATGGTACAGCGAAAACGGCGAATACGAAAAGGAGACGGAAAAAGGCGGCGCCATAGAGCTGGAACAGTTTCACATCACTTTCGCACTGACCGGCTGGCTGAACATACGGGCCGGACACATGGTTCTGCCGATGGGGCTTACCAATTCGCATCACGAGCCGATTTTCTTTTTCGGCACCTCGCGCCCCGAGGGCGAAACCACGCTTATGCCTTGCACATGGCATGAGACGGGAGTGGGCGTTTTCGGACAGGCGGGCGCCTTCGGTTACGAGGCTATGGTGACCACCGGTCTCAATCCGAACGGTTTCGGCCGGCAATACTGGATTAAGGATGGAAAGCAGGGGGCTTTCGAGACAGATAATTTTTCGGCACCCGCCGTCACGGCACGCCTGGAGTACAGCGGCGTGAAAGGGCTACGCATCGGCACTTCGTACTACTGGTGCGGCAACGCGGGAAAGAACGCCGACAAACCCGAGATCTACAAGGACAAAATCAACATCGGCATAGTAACGGGCGACATACAGTACACCGGCTACGGATGGACGGTACGGGCCAATGCGGACTATGGCTTCGTAAGCAACACACTGATGCTGAACAACGCCAACAAAAACATAAGCAGCAAATCGGAATACAGCAAGACATCGGTAGCCAAGAACGCCCTGACCTACGGCGCCGAAGCCGGTTACGACATCACCCGGCTCTTTCCCGGAAAACAGCCGGGGAGCATCACTCCCTTCCTCCGCTACGAATACTACAATCCGATGGAGAGCACCAGCCAGAAGCAAGTGGCCGACAAACGGCTGGAGGTAAACAAATGGACTGTCGGCGCCAACTGGAACATCCGTCCCAATCTGGTACTGAAAGCGGACTACACGATCCGACGCATCGGCGGCGGGAAGTACAACCGGGAAAACGAGTTCGGCATCGGACTGGCCTACATCGGGTGGTTCGCCCAAAAATAAACCGTAGAAGAACGATCACGAAACGGACGATACTTACTTGGAAGATTGCAAGAAAAAAGATCCGTTCCCGCAACCGGAATCTCAACATCGCACTTTGTTTTGTACGGTTCAAGACTTCATCCGTACAAACGCAGTCACGATCCGGCGAAACGAAACCGTGATTTCAAGTCCGGCTCCCCGGGAAGGAGATTTTCCAAGCACAGTACCGCTCTTTTCCACCCACAGAAAACACATAAACCATAATAGATGATTGAAATGAAAATGAAAACAATGAAAACAGCTGCTACAGTTCTGACGGGCTTAATGATAGCCGCCTGTAGCAGCGACAACGAGGCCAACTTCGATTCGGCACAGAAAGTAACCGAAGCGCAACTGGACGTTGTGGTAGACAATTACGTAAGCGAGGTCGTAGAACCCACCTATGCCCTGCTGCGCACCGAAACGGCCGGACTGGATGCCGCCGTGCGGGCTGTGAGCCAAGATCCGACTCAGGAGCACATGGATGCCGCCTGCCGTGCGTGGCTGGCCGCCCGCCTGCCGTGGGAATCCAGCGAAGCCTTTCTGTTCGGCCCCGTAGACGCCTACAGTCTGGACCCGAAAATGGATACCTGGCCGCTTGACGAAGAGCAGATCACTCATATCATCCGCACCGGTAATCTGAACGAAACGGAGGTGGAAGGAGAAGAGGGAGAAAACATACGGGGATTCCACACACTGGAGTACCTGCTATTCAAGGACGGACAGCCCCGCCAGGTACAGACCGACGCAGATTTCAACACCAACCGGAGCACCTGGCTCGCCTATGCCGTCAAAGTGTCGGGACTGCTGAAACACGATGCGTCCGATCTGTACGACCGCTGGTTCGGAGAAAACAGCGACCGATACGCCGAAAAGTTCCGAGCACACGACAGCGAACCCTCCAGTGCGGCCAACGCCGTAGCCAGCTACATCATCGACTACTGCTGCGACATTGCCAACGAAGTGGGATCGGCCAAGATAGGCGACCCGTATCATCAGTACAACAGCCCAACCGGCAACGTGGAGGAAAACCACAAACGGGGACTGTATGCCGTTGAATCGTGGTACAGCTGGCATTCCATCGACGATTATCAGAACAACATACGCTCCATACGATACTGTTATGCGGGCGGACGATACGACGGCACGGACGCATACAACCGGAACAGCGCTTCGCTGTCGGCACTGGTGCGGAGCGTAGATCCGACGGCGGATGCCAGGATACAAAGCCTCATCGAAGGCGCCATCGACGCCATAGGCCACATGAACGCGCCGTTCCGCAGTCATCTGGAAGCCGCCGAGGGCGACAATGCCGCAAAGATACAGGCGGCCATGGAGGCGTGCAACAACCTGGAAGAAGAGCTGTTGAAGCTAAAGACCATATTGGGGATCAGTTACTAGAGCCGCACCGTATCGGGACATAACGTCCCGACCATTCGTTTAATATGAGTACAATCAGTAGAGTAATGAAAACATTCTCCCCTGGAAGCAGAACAATACGGTTCTGCTTCCTTGCGGCTTTGTCCGGTGCCGTGTTATACAGTTGCGAAAGCGACAGTTTCGACGATACGGTCATCCTGCGTCCCGACGGTTCCCTGGCCCGTCCCGAAGAACTGTCGGCAGGCACCGCCACCATCTTCAACTCCTCGCCCAAAGCCTACGACACCCCCGCCGACTGGGTGACGGGAACCTTGGAAAGCCGCTTCAACACGGGCAACATGCTTTACGACAATGCCCGCAACAGTTCCAGCGGCGGCAACTACGGGGGTGGACTGGGTCCCGTCTACGCCGGATACTCCTGTGCCAGCTGCCACCACAACGCCGGACGCACCAAACCCACTCTGTGGACCGACGGCGGTTCGGGAACCGGATTTTCGTCCATGCTGGTGTATATCACCCGCCGGAACGGCGCTTTCTTCCCCGACTACGGGCGAGTGTTACACGATCAAAGCATCTACGGCGTAAAGGCCGAAGGAAAGTTGAAAGTCGACTACACCTACCGGACGGAATACTTCCCCGACGGCGAAAGCTATACCCTATGCACCCCGCACTATTCCGTCACGGAATGGTATGCCGACAGCATCCGCCCCGAAGACTTGTTCGTCACCGTACGCATTCCTTTGCGCCATGTGGGTATGGGACAGATCATGGCCCTCGACGCGACGGAAATAGAAGCCTTGGCCGCCCGGAGCAACTACCCGGAATACGGCATCAGCGGACGGTGCAATTATGTAACGGAACGCGGCATCCGGCAACTGGGATTGTCGGGCAACAAAGCACAGCACGCCGACCTGACGGTGGAACTGGGATTTTCGTCGGATATGGGAACCACCAACAGCCGCTATCCCGAAGAAATCTGCGAGGGGCAATTGCAGATGTCGCAAGGTTCCATGATGGGGCTGCTCTACGACCGGCTCGACGTATCGACCGAGGACATGGAAAACGTGGATCTCTACATGCAGTCGCTGGGCGTACCGGCCCGACGCAACGTAACCCACCCTCAGGTAAAACGCGGCGAAGAGCTGTTCTACCGGAGTAAATGCCACCTGTGCCATACGCCCACGCTGCACACCCGAAAACGAGGCACCGTACTGCTGGCCGGCAGCCAGCTGCCGTGGCTGGGCGGCCAGACCGTCCACCCGTACAGCGATTTCCTGCTGCACGACATGGGGGAAGGCCTAAACGACAACTACGTGAGCGGCCTGGCACGCGGCAACGAATGGCGCACCACGCCGTTATGGGGCATCGGATTGCAGGAAACGGTGAACGGACACACCTATTTTCTGCACGACGGACGGGCCAGGAACTTTACAGAAGCCATCATGTGGCACGGCGGCGAAGGCGAAGCTTCCAAGAACCTGTTTAAAAAATTGCCCAAGGCAGACCGCAACGCCCTGGTGGCCTTCCTGAAATCACTTTAATATCCTACTTCACACATACGCATCTATCATGAACACAATCTGCAAAACCCTGCTCGGACTGACGTGCCTGCCTGCTTCCATTCACGCACAAACCACTGCATCCGACACACCAGACATGGAAAACGGTGTGGTATCCATCGCTGAAAACCGGGCTTTCACCATCCGTTCGAAAGACGGGAATTTCTCGTTCAAACCCTATTTGCTGGTCAACACCAGTTTCGAAGCCAATTACTACGACGACGAAGGGCTGGACAAGGCATATAACCAAGACAACATCGCCAACTCGGGGTTCGCCATCCGGCACGCCGTATTGGGCTTCACCGGACGGGCCTTCGGCAAGATAGACTATAACCTCTGCATCAATGCCGCAGCCTCGGGACAAGCGTTACTGCAACAGGCATGGATCGATTACACCGTACGGCCCGAACTGCGTTTCCGGGCAGGAAAGTTCAAGACACCTTTCAGCCACGCTTATCTGACCGCACTGGGCGAGACCCTGATGCCGTCGCTGCCCACATCACTCACGACCGCCGTCATCCTCCCTCATTCGCTCAATGCCGTAAACCCGAACTTCGCCACGGGCTTCGATCTCGGTGTCGAGATACACGGACTGCTGAAGAACAAATGGGGCTATGAAGCGGGGCTTTTCAACGGTACGGGTATCAGCGTAAATACAGCCACCAAGACATTGAGCGACGATTATCATATCCCCTCCCTGCTCTATGCCGGGCGGTTCACTTTCATGCCCAAAGGTCCTATGCCGGCCACACAAGGTAGTCCCCGCATGCTGCACAGCGACAAAATGCTTGTCGGTGTGTCTGTCTCGTACAACGTGGAGAGCGAGAACGAAAGCACCAACGACTTCCGTGCCGGACTGGAGTTTGCCTGGCTGAAGAACCGTCTCTACCTGGCCGGTGAAATGTATTACATGAATATGCAGTTCACCCGACGGCAGAAGATTTCGGAGGTTTACGATTTTCTGGGCGGCTACGTGCAGGCCGGCTATTTTGTGACGAGACGGATTCAGCCGGCCCTGCGCTATGATTTCATGAACCGCAACGGTATGGACACGAAAGGGTTCCTCAACATGCCAGCCATAGGATGCAATTACTTTTTCACGGGCTGCAACGTCAAATTGCAGGCTATGTATCAATACACCGGACGGGTGAAGCACGAAACGCAGCTCGACCGCGACAACGACGATCTGGGATTGTCCGTCCACAAAGGCATTGTCATCCTGCAATATTCTTTTTGAAATGATGAAAACAATCCTAAAAAAAGCCTATCTTTGCATGACGGTAAATGCCATACTGAGCACGGCATTCTGCCTGAACAGCTGCGATGACGGAGATGTTCATCCCCTCTCGGGTGAAAGCCTGGGCAACCGTAACTTCACCGTTCGGACGCACTTCAGGGAACTGGACGCATGGCCTGCAGAATACACGCTGGCACTGGCCGCCTACGACGGGCCGGATAATCCCGTCCCGCTGGTGAAAACCACCCTGTCGAAGCCGGCAGACAGCGAGACGGAAAAAATCATTTATCTGGCCAATGTACCGACGGCGGCACAACGCCTGTCCATCTCGCTCATGAAAGGATCCGTGAAGCAATACGACTACTTCACAACGGATATTTCGAAAGGCGAAACCGACCTGACACTGACTGTCGCTCCGATTCATCTGGCCGCCTTGTCGCACATACAGCAACTGGTGTTCGACAACAGCTGTTCCCGTTGCCACGGCGCCAACGGTGTTCCGACAGCAGGCCTGAACCTGACAAACGGCAACTCCTATGCCAGTCTGGTGGGACAGCAGGCCGTATGCGACCCGAACGGCGCCATGCGCGTGTATCCGGGAGATGCCGGAAAAAGTTTCCTGCACAGCATGCTCACCGACAACACAGTCGAGGCCAACCAAAACGGGCTGAACCATACCGATATGCTGGATGCAGCCGATCTGGTGGCCCTCGTGACTTCATGGATCAACCACGGAGCCGAAAACAATTAACGAACCTTACCTATTATATATAAGGACCAAAATGAAAAACCAAACGTATATATGTGCAAAAGGTGACGTACGGGCTGAAATATCTTTGTTCAGCCCTGCGGAAGGCACGGACGAGATGAATATTCTGTTGCATCTTACTCACGCGGAACATGATTTCCACCGTACGCTGGCAGAACTGGAATCCGCTGTAAAAGAATTGTGGGAGAAAGAAGAATTCAGTGCTTTCCATCCTTTGTTCAAACGCTATTTCCTGAGCGACCCGGCCAACCAAAGCGAATATATTGAAGCTGCAAACGAGGCCGGGCCGTCCTGTTCCGTCTCCATCGTAGGGCAGGCCCCGCTCGACGGCACCAAGGCCGCTTTGTGGATCATGGCTGTAACCGGACCGGCCCCAACTACAGTAAAAGTTCCTTGCAACGCCTCGGAAACCAGCTGGGGCCACAACGGACTGACCCACTACTGGCACACTAATTACCACACCAACGGAGGCAACTCGGAATCGCAAACGGACATCCTGTTGCACAGCTACACCGACGCACTGAACAGACACGGTATGACACTGGCCGAGAACTGCCAGCGCACGTGGTTTTTTGTGCACGACGTAGACGTGCATTACGGAGGAATCGTCACGGCACGCCGCCGTTTCTTTCAGGAACAGGGGCTGACCCGCGACACTCATTATATAGCCAGCACCGGCATACAGGGCAACGGAGCCGAAGCGCTCTCGCTGGTCCGGCTGGACGGTTACGCCGTAAAAGGGATTCAGCCGGGCCAGATCACTTATCTGTATGCCCGCACCCATCTGAATCCCACTTACGAATACGGAGTGACCTTTGAACGCGGCACACGTGTGGAATATGCCGATCGGGCCCATCTCTTTATCAGCGGAACAGCCAGTATCGACAACAAAGGCGAGGTGGTTCACGTAGGCGACATCGTCCGGCAGACCCGACGCATGTGGGAAAATGTGGAGATGCTGTTGAAAGAAGGAGGCTCGGGCCTGGAGGACGTGGCGCAGATGCTTGTTTATCTGCGCGATCCCGGCGATTATCCGGTGGTACGGGAAATGTTTAACGAACGCTTCCCGCACACGCCTAAAGTCTTCCTTTGGGCACCGGTATGCCGCCCGAAGTGGCTCATCGAGATGGAGTGCATGGCCATCCGTCCCCAAGGAAACCCATCCTATCCGGCTTATTAAACCGGATAGGACATGCTCTTCTTTTCTCTTTTTCTCCGTTGTCATCCTTTCCTATGTCCCCACAAAAACCGCTTCATCATCTGCCCCGGCGTACGGTGCAAACCGCTTTTCTTCTGCTGGTGCCCCTACTCCTGTTATTAGCCGCCGCCACTTTTCTGGAGAAAGCGAACGGCACCGCATGGGTGCACAAACACATTTACGGTACCGCATGGTTTACGGCAGCCTGGGCTTTGCCTTGCCTCACCGGCGCAGTCGGCCTCGTGTGGCAATACAGACGGTTATCGGTTCCGGTGCTGCTGTTGCACCTGGCCTTGCTGTTCATAGCGGCAGGAGCCTGTATCACCCGCCTCACCGGCATACAGGGTGTCGTACATCTGCGTGAAGGGGTGGAGAGCACGATTTACTACATCAAACCCGATGCCCGCACCGCCCGGCTTCCTTTCTCGCTTTGTTTAAAGCGCTTCGACATCACCTACCGACCGGGATCAGACCGACCGGCGGACTACCGTTCCGACATTACCGTCGCACACCCCGACGGAAAGCGGTCTTCACTGCAAATCTCCATGAACCGCATCGGACGTATTGGCGGATGGCGCCTCTACCAGTCGTCGTTTGATGAAGACGGACGGGGGAGCCTGCTCTCGCTGAACCATGATCCTTGGGGCACCGGCGTTACATATACGGGATACGCCCTGCTATGGGGGGCCTTCCTGGCTGTTCTCCTTCGCCGGCGCGGATTGTTCCGTACCCGTCTGAAACGCCTGTCGCGCCTCACAGCCCTGGGACTGGCCGGATGGGCGTTCCTCCCTTCCGTAGCCGCACAAGGAACCATTGAGAACGGCGTGATTCCTCGTGAGCAGGCTCAAAGGTTCGAGACGCTGCAAGTGATGAACGAAGGGCGGGTACAGCCTTTCGGTACCCTGGCCCTGTACATCACCCGCAAGCTCACCGGAAAAAGCCGTTACCGACATTTTACCAACGAACAAATAGCCCTAGGGTGCCTTCTCTTCCCCGAAGTATGGCAATACGAACCACTCATCGAAATAAAAAGCCGGGAGCTACGCAACTATCTGAAACTGCCTGAAAACAGCGCTCTACACGAATTCTTCACCCCCGAAGGCACATACAAACTGAACGATCTGCTGGACGGACAATGCCCCGAACTGCTCCGGGCAGCGCAGGAGACACACGAAAAAGTGGAGCTGCTCTTCCTGCTGCAACAAGGCAGCCTGCTGAATGTTTTTCCGGCCGGCCCGCCGCAAGCCGTCGTATGGTACGCCCCCGCCGACAGTATGCCCGACACCCTTGCGCCCGAACAGCGGTCGTTGATCCGGCAATGGCTCCCCCTGATACGTTCGGAACTGCTCAACGGAAATACAGATTCGGTACGCCTGTACATCGACAAGCTGAAGAACTACCAGACCCGATACGGAGGCAACAGTATTCTGCCCGCATCACGTATGCAGGCGGAACTGATCTACAACCGGCTCGGCCTGACCGTACCGCTCAGCCGGGCGGCTTTAGTGCTGGGGGTCGTCGGCCTGATGATATTGTTTTTCGGTCCCAACCGACACCGCTATCCGGCACGTATACTCCGATGGTTGCCCGCCCCGTTTCTGCTCCTACTGCTCCCTGAAATGGTTTTGCGAAGCATCATTTGCGGACGCCTGCCCTTGGGAAACGGATACGAAACGCTACTCACGCTGGCTTTTCTGGTACTGTCGGTCGCTCTGCTCTCGGCCCGCCGCCTCCCTTTCGCCTCCCCTTTCGGCGTATTGTCGGCCGGCGCTTTTCTGCTGGTGTCCACTTTCAGCCGGATGGACCCTCAGATCATGCCACTGGCTCCGGTTCTGCATTCCCCTCTGCTGGGTATCCACGTATCGGCCATTCTGGCTGCTTACGCCTTGTTGTCGATGACCTTCCTGAACAGCCTGACCGCCCTGTTCGTCGGTCGTCTGCGCCATTCTCCCGTCTCCACCTCGTTCAGCTACATCCTGCTTGTCCCGGCCCTGGCCTTGTTGGCTACCGGCATCTTTCTGGGGGCCGTATGGGCCAATATCTCCTGGGGAAATTACTGGAGTTGGGATCCGAAAGAAACCTGGGCCCTCATCACCCTGCTGGTCTATGCAGTCCCTGTCCATCAACGTACGTTTGCCTTTTTGCGCCGCCCTCTGTGGCTGCACAGCTACCTGTGTGCCGCTTTTGCCATCCTGTTGATGACCTATCTGGGTGTCAACTATCTGCTGGGCGGACTGCACAGTTACGCCTGACCGCCCGCATCGGCATACCCACTAAGCAGGATACCGCCAGTGTCCGTCTGACGTTAAAAAGTAGTCCACAGGGTTAGGAGGTGTTAAAAATCATCTGTTTTGAGTATTGCACCGTTAAAACTTTACCTCTACTTTTGCAGTCGGTAAACACTACATAATTTTTAGACGAAATGAATCTGAGTGAACTGCATTCCGGCGAGCGTGCCGTCATCTCCCAGGTGACAGGAAACGGTGCCCTGCGGGCCCGGCTGGGAGAAATGGGATTCGTAGCCGGTCAGACGGTAAAAAAAATATATACGGCTCCACTAGGCAATCCGATTGTCTTCGAATTGTTGGGCAGCCGCGTAGCGCTACGCCGCAAAGAAGCGGTTCAAATCACCGTCTTACCCGAAGGGGAAACGGCAGACAACGCCGCAAAAGCCGACGCACCGTTAACGATACAACCCGAGCAACAGAACGAAAACCACACTCCGGTTCCTTTCGTCATACCGCCTTCTTCTCCGGCATGCCCCGGCTGTGCCAACGGCTGCCTGACCTGCAACGCACACAAACGGCAAAAACAAAAACGACCGACCTCCGTTTCCGGCAAGAAAGAAATCACACTGGCCCTTGTAGGCAACCCCAACTGCGGCAAGACTTCCCTTTTCAACGCGGCTTCGGGCGGACACGAACATACCGGTAATTACAGTGGCGTAACGGTAAGAAGCGTCATCGGCTATCTGACGTTCGAAGGCCGTTCGATCCGTCTGATCGACCTGCCGGGCACTTATTCCCTGCGCGCCTTCAGTCCCGAAGAAGCCTACGTGGCCCATGAACTGGAAAAGGGGGGCATTGATGCCGTGATCAACGTACTCGACACCACCAATCTGGAACGTAACCTACTACTCACCCTCCAATTGAAAGAACGTCACCTGCCGCTGGTAGGAGCGTTGAACATGTACGACGAACTGACCACATCGAAAAGCACACTCTATGTAGACGAGCTTTCCCGACGCCTGCAAATGCCGCTCATACCGACCGTCGCCCGTCAGAACGAGGGCATCAAGGAACTGTTGCGCGCAGCCGTCGAGATAGCCGAAAATCCCCGTATGGAGGAGCCTGTGCCTTTCTCTTGCGCCCATTACGTACCCGACGCCCATACGGAAACACCTTTCACTACCGAGTGCCCGTGCAACGAGCGCGAGAACGAAGATCAGGCACGCTACGCTGCCATCAACCGCCTGCTGAAAGGCGTCTACACCCGCCGCCTGGGACGGGCAGGCCGCATCACTTCGGCCATCGACCGGATACTGGCTGCCCGCTGGATCGGCTACCCGTTCTTCATCGCGCTGATGGGACTTATCTTCTGGGCCACTTTTGCCTTGGGACAATACCCGATGGACTGGATCGACAACGCTGTGGCCTGGCTCGGCGCACAAATCGAAGCGGGATGTCCCGAAGGACCGGTGCGCGACCTGCTCATCGACGGCATTCTGGGCGGAGTAGGCAGCGTCATCGTTTTCCTACCCAATATCCTGATTCTTTATCTGCTCATTTCCATTCTGGAAGATTCGGGCTACCTGGCCCGGGCTGCTCTGCTGGCCGACCCGTTCCTCAACCGGATGGGGCTGCACGGCAAATCATTCATCCCGCTGCTGATGGGATTCGGCTGCAACGTGCCTGCCGTGATGGCCACCCGAACCATCGAAAACAACAAAAGCCGGTTGCTCACCCTGCTTGTGGTGCCTTTCATGTCATGCAGTGCCCGCATACCGGTCTACATCATTTTCACCGGAACTTTCTTTGCCCGCTACGCCGGAGCCGTCATGCTCGGGTTGTATGTATTGGGCATCGCCACGGCTTTGCTGGCAGCATGGATCATGAGCCGCCTGATACTGCAAAAACAGGATACCCACTTCGTCATGGAACTGCCTCCCTACCGCTATCCCTCCGCGCGGGGCGTACTGCGGCACACTTGGGAAAAAGGTCACCAATATCTGCATAAAATGGGCGGTGTCATTCTTGTGGCCAGCCTCATCATCTGGGCACTGGGCTATTTTCCCCGGGACGAAGCACAGCTCTCTGCCGCCGAACAACAAGAACAATCTTACATGGGACGTATCGGACACGCCATCGAACCGATCCTGCGCCCGCTGGGCTATGACTGGCGCATGAGCGTGGGCGTATTGGCCGGCACTGGTGCCAAGGAGCTGATGGTCAGTTCACTGGGAGTACTATACGACTGTTCCGAAGAAGACACCGCCGCCGACAACGTAAAAGACGCCTCCCAGACCCGCCTGGCCCAAGTGCTCGCCCAACACACTACGCCGCAAGCCGCCATCAGTTACCTGATATTCGCCCTGCTCTACTTTCCCTGTGTGGCCACTCTCATTGCCGTAGCCAACGAAAGCGGGAGTTGGAAATACGGCTTGTTTACAGCGGTCTATACCACCGGTCTGGCCTATGTCATGGCTTTCGTGGCTTACCGGCTGGCTTTCCTGTTCTTATAAATACTTTTGCAAACAGACATCTAACCTGATTTTTCCGAAACACTACCCCATGAACTTTACCTCTCCGACCAGGCAAAGGACACGCCTTTTCTTTGCCCTGACGCTGACGGCCATCATCGCCGGCACCCCCCTACCGACACACGCCCAAAGATACGAAGGCAACGTATCGCTCATCTCCGAAGCCGGATGGAACCTGACCGACAACCGCGCAGGATGGTGCAACCTGCTGAAAGCCGGAGGCGCCGCCGCCCTCTGGCAAGGCGCCCGTCTGGAAGCCGAAGCACTGGGCACCTACCGGTTGCACTGTCCGCTGACCGACGACTTGCAAGGCCTTTCCAACATCGACGCCGGGCACAACCGCGCCTTCCGGTTCGTACAAGCCGGACTGAGCCAGCAAATAGGAACCCGCTGGACGCTTTTCGCAGGATTGCGCAACGTGGATACCGACCATTTCGACACCCCGTTTACCGGACTGTTCACCGGCTCTTCCCACGGAGATTTCCCCGTCTTGTCGGCCAACTTTCCTTTAGCCACCTATCCGATGTCGGCCCTGAGCCTGCATGCGGAATACCGACCGAACCGCCGGCTGACCGTAAAGGAAAGCGTATACAACGGAGTGGCCGACGACCGGATAAACCGGCAATTCCGTCTGCAACCGAAAAAAGACGGCGTTTTCAACATCGGATGCGTGAATTATACAGTCGACCCAGAAGAAAAGCATCACGGACATTACACACTGGGGTATGCGCTGGGCACACAGCCTGTCTACGACGACGAACAACGAACCGGCGACCTTACCTATAACTACACGCTGTGGGCATTGGGCGAACAAAGTCTCGTGGACATCGGACGCACGCACCTGGGCGCTCTGCTGCAAGGCGGAATCGCTCCGGCCCGCCGCAGTGCCTGTCGTTATTACTGGGGTGCCGGACTGACCTTGGGAGGCGTGACCCGCCGCGACGCCCACCTGGGAATTGTGGTAAACCGAGCCATCTATTCCGACGGAACGGAGACGGACACGGAATTCACCGGGCATTTCCCCGTATGGAAATACATGGCTGTGCAACCGGCTTTTCACCATATCCGCACCAACGGACGCTCAACAGTTGCCGCTCTGCTGCGGATCTGTTTTGAAATCGGTGGAGAAAAAGAATAAAAAAGCTGTAGACCTTTCTGCAAAAAGGTGTACAGCTAATTTCAGGAAGGTGTAGACCCTATTTAAAAAAGGTCTACACCTTTTTACATTCTCTTCAAGAAACTTTCTGTTATTGGACTTCCTGCCAACGGTTTACCCTGCACTTGGGACTTAACGTTTCCGACCGTATGCCTCGTATCGCCCGCAGCCGACCGTTTTTTTAATACCGCATTCCCGAATCCTTTCCGATAGCCGGCTGAAAGAAGCCCTCCGAAAACTTTTTCTTTCAGCCCCAAAAACGTAACTTTGCATTTTCAAACCGGATAACCGGATGCTCGCCGAAAGCATCCCGGCCCTATCAAAAACAATATGAAACAGACACTTCATACCCCCTATACCGAAACCCTGCCCTGCGGACTGCGCATCGTAAGTTCACCGGCACTTACCGGAGTAGCCTACTGCGGACTGGCCGTCAACGCCGGCACACGCGACGAACACGAACATGAAAACGGACTGGCACACTTTTGCGAACACCTGACCTTCAAAGGTACCCGCCGGCGAAAGGCATGGCACATCCTGAACCGCATGGAAAGCGTAGGCGGCGACCTGAATGCCTATACGGGCAAGGAAGAAACCATCTACTACACCGCCTTTCTGAAAGAACACTTCGGACGGGCCGTGGATCTGCTGGTGGACATCGTATTGGGAAGCCTGTACCCGCAAGCGGAAATGGACAAGGAGGTGGAAGTGGTCATCGACGAAATCGAAAGTTACAAGGATTCGCCCGCCGAACTGATTTTCGATGATTTTGAAAACTTGATTTTCAGCGGACATCCGCTGGGACGCAATATACTGGGCGAGGCGGAAGGCCTACGCAGCTTCCGCAGCGAAGACGCACAAGCCTTCACCCTGCGCCATTATACCCCGCGCAACATGGTGCTGTTCGTACAGGGCGACATTCCTCCCCAGACGGTAAAACGAGAGGTGATGCGCGCGCTGAAACGAGTAAGCGCCTCCCTGGAAAGCACACATCCGCTGCACAGGCTGCTGGCCGAAAACACCTCGCCCGCACCGACATCCGACGCTGAGACGGGCCGCACCGCTCCCCTGCCTTATCAACCGCGCGAAGTGGTGATGCACAAGGACACCCACCAGGCCCATGTAATGATAGGCACCCGTTGCTACAGCGCCCGGGATCCGCGCCATCTGCATCTTTATCTGCTGAACAATATACTGGGAGGACCGGGCATGAATTCCCGGTTGAATCTAAGTCTGCGAGAGAAAAACGGATTGGTGTACAGCGTAGAAAGCAACATGACATGCTACACCGACACGGGGGTGTGGAGCATTTACTTCGGGTGCGACACACACGACGTGGCACGCTGCCGGCGGCTCGTACGGAAAGAGCTGGACCGGCTGATCGAAGCTCCCCTGTCGGAGAATGCCCTGAAAGCCGCTAAAAAACAAATCAAGGGGCAGATAGGTATCTCTTACGACAACTTCGAAAGCATGGCATTGGCACAAGGAAAAACATTCCTGCACTACGGAAAAGTACGCAACATAGAAGAACTGTACCGGAAGATAGACGCCCTGACAAGCGAAGATCTGCACCGCACGGCGCAGGAGCTGTTCAAGGCTGACAATCTGACGACGTTGATTTATCAATAGGCTGCCGGCAGGACCGCTGTAAGACGAGGAGCCCTTCCGGCCCCATATTGAACAGCAGATCCACAATGCTCAGATTCGGAAGAAAACCGTGTCGGGAGGAAAACACCTGATAATAAGGAACGGGAGAAAAAGCCGTATCGGGCAGACCGGACGCCTTGGGAAGAATCACCTCCCGAAAATCATCAAAAGCCTCACTCCCGATCTCTCCGACACCGGCAAGAGCCAGTGCTACACCCGGACGGGTGTAGCGCTCCGTAAACACCGGAACCGCTTCCAAATCCAACAGCCGGCAGACGGTAGCACACAACGCTTCGTTGAAATCGAACAAGAACGTCCATCTCCGTTCGTAAAAGGGGCGCAAGTCATCCGCATAGTATTCGAAAAAAGGAGTATGCCGATAGGCACTCTCCAACGCATTCCAATGTTGATGGCGCCAATTGCCGTGGTCGGAAATACGCACATCCTTCATCAGGCATTTATCACCTTCGGCTTTCTCCACCGGAACAGTCAGTGCCTGAACGCCTCCGGGCGTCGCAATCAGACAGCGGTTCCGATAAGTCTGCTTCACATAATGATCGTACCGCTCCACGACCGTGCGTCTGTACGAAAAAAGTTTGGCATAATACTGAACAGGAGCCAGATAGGCAGAAGATAAAAGTACGGTTTCGTTCATTTTTTCGAATTACAACGGGAACATCCTACGGGGATCTTAAGAAAAAAACGATCGGGACGGAATCGCTTATACCACGGACGGGAAGAATCCGTCGAATAGAGTACCCGACACATGCGCCCAATGAGGTGATCGGAAGGTACAAAACCAAATACGCGCGAGTCGTATCGGTTGACAGTATTGCCTGTGGTCATCCAACAATAATCTTTTTGAAAGCGGTAGGAATCGACGATACGTCCGTCCACACACAGTTTGTTGTCGATAACCGCAGCCTTCACCGGTTCATGGGCATTGATGGTGCGCGCATACATATAGGCATTCCAAGGCTCCACCTTTATCCGGCGCCCCTTGGCAGGCACCGTCAAGGGCCACACACATCCGGTACGACGGTTGCGGACGCAACTCGCCTTTCCCAGCGTATTGATCCACACCGTGTCTCCCGGCGCCGCCAGACAACGACCGACAAAAACCTCACGCGCATCGGTCACCGCCTCGACCGTATCGACCGGATTATTGAACGCGACCCACTCACCGGCGGAAACCGCTCTAGGGAAAAGCCGGACATATCCCCACCAACGCATGCCCGGCAAACGCAATCCGTAACTGAGCCGGGACACCCAGACCCGATCACCGGCACGGAACACCGGTCTCTCGCCGTCCTGTGGAATAACCAGCAGAGAAACCAAAAACAGGCGTAGCCCAAGCACTGCAAGCACAGCCAGGACCAATGCCGGAATCAAGCCCCGATAGCGTTTCAAATCTTACTCAGTTATTTGATATTATCTACTATGCTGAAGATACGGTTCCAGCGTACATGACCGTCGAACCATCCGCGATCCTTATCCAACGACAGCCAAATAAGGATGGGTTTTCCCACGACATGATCTTCCGGCACAAAGCCCCAATAACGTGAATCGGCCGAGTTGTGCCGGTTATCTCCCTGCATCCAATAATAATCCATTTTGAAGGTATAGCTGTCTGCCGGCTTCCCGTTGATATAAATCTTGCCGTCGATCACTTTCAGATCGTTGCCCTCATACACCCGAATAGGGCGTTCGTATACAGGCAGATTCTCTAACGTCAGTTTGACGGCTTTTCCCCGGGCCGGAATCCATACCGGACCGTAATTGTCGCGCGTCCAGCCGGTATGGCCGTTCAGCGGATAAATACCTTCCGTAGCGGCGGTGCTATCATAGGCTATGGTCTCTACGACATCCTTACACGACGACAGACGTTCGTATGCTTTTTGCGTAAGAGGGACATAACCGGTATGGTACAACATCTGAAGATCTTCGTTGCTGATATCCAGTTCACGGGCCAGCGCCACCGGCAGATCGGTTTTCAACACCACCCGGTAATTATACTGCACATTATCCGGTTCCTTGTTGGCCTTACCGTCCAGATAAACGACATGATCTTTGATCTGCAACGTCTGACCCGGCAATCCCACACAGCGTTTCACATAATTCTCCCGACGGTCTACGGGACGCGTTCCTATCTTTCCGAACTCGCCCGGATTCTCCCGCAAAAAAGAGCGCCCCAGGGCATAATAACGGTCGTACACCTGGCGCTGCTGCCATGTCGTAAGAGAATCCATCAAAGGCACCGAACCGTGTATCTGCGCATAGAGCTGCTCCCCGTAACCGTAACACAGCGCATAATAATCGGCAGCCTGATAAGCGGGGTTAAGGGCCACGGTATCACCGGCCGGATAATTAAACACAACAATATCGTTGAGCTGCACCTTGCCGCCCGGCACGCGCTTGTAGTCCCACTTGGGCCAGTCCAAATAGGACTTGCAGCCCAGCACGGGTAAGGTATGTTGAGTGAGGGGCATGGAAAGCGGAGTCTGAGGAGCACGAGGTCCGTAGCTCATCTTACTGACAAAAAGGTAATCGCCCACAAGCAACGATTTCTCGAGCGAAGAAGAGGGTATCGTATAATTCTGAAAGAAATAGATGTTGACAAAATAAACGGCCACCAAGGCAAAAACGACAGCATCTACCCACCCCATCACCGTGCGGACAACAGGATTCTCGGCATCCTTCCACCAGGTCCAGGGTATTTTTCGGGAAATATACGCATCATAGATAAAGGGAACCACAATCAATCCCCACCAACTTTTGATCCAGATAAGGAACGCCAGATAAAGAGCCACCACGAAGCTCATCTTAAGCCATTGCAAGGTGGTCGGTTTTTCTTTTTGTATTTTCATATCAGTCAACGGAAGCGCCTATCGGCCTTCCTTTCATCGTTTTTTAAAATTGAAACATATCCTCCATCGTCAGAAGTCCCTGACGGGTAGCCGTAAACTCAGCGGCCAGCACGGCTCCCAAAGCAAAGCCCTTGCGGCTGTGAGCATCGTGTGTAATCGTAATGCTGTCGGCTTCGCTGTCGTACGTCACGGAATGAATGCCCGGCACTTCGTCGCGACGCACACTGTTAATGGGCAGTTCGTCCGGTGCACAAGCATCGGAGCCTGACAGATGTCCTTCGGCATCCAGCAAAGTGCCCTTCACCCAACTCGTTTTCCGGTCAAGGTTTTCCAGAATGCCTTCGGCCAATGTAATGGCCGTTCCGCTGGGAGCGTCAAGCTTATGTACGTGGTGTACTTCTTCCATCTTCACATCGTAAGCGTCAAACCGGTTCATGATGCGTGCCAGGTAACGGTTGACCGCCCCGAAGATGGCCACTCCCAAACTGAAATTCGAACTCCAGAACAAGGTTTGCCCCTGTTCGGCGCACAACCGTTTCACCTCCTCTCCATGCTCGGCCAGCCATCCAGTGGAACCGGAAACGACCTTGACATGATGACGGAACGCCCGCAAATAATTATCGTAAGCCACATGCGGCGCCGTAAATTCGATGGCCACATCCGCCTGTCGGAAAGCCTCCGAATCGAAATCGTCCTGATTGTCTATATCAATAATACAGCAAATACGATGGCCCCGGCTTAGGGCAATCTCTTCGATCATACGGCCCATCTTGCCGTATCCTATTAAGGCTATTTTCATGCAATGATTATTATTTTATCGCACAAAGATAGGGATTTGCACGGAATTTCATTATATTTGTTACATTTTTTAATCATTCCGAAGCGGGTTAATCATGGAAAAACTGCTGCACTATGTGTGGAAACACAAAATCTTCCCTTTGAAAGCCTTACAGACCACCGACGGCGAAGAAATAGAGATTATCGACCCCGGAACAAGCCATACAAACGCGGGACCGGATTTTTTCAACGCCAAGATAAAGTGGAACGGAACGCTGTGGGCCGGCAATGTGGAGCTGCATATCCGGGCTTCCGACTGGTACAAGCACGGACACGAGCACGACGCGGCCTACAACAACACGATATTGCACGTAGTGAACATAGCCGATTGCCGCGTCAAAGCCGAAAACGGAAAAGCGATTCCCCAACTACAACTGGATATCCCCGCCCGCATACAACAACATTACGACGACCTGTGCCGGACAGAGGCGTACCCCCGTTGTCACCCGATCATACGCCGTCTGGACACCCTGACCGTACACAGCTGGATGAGTGCACTGCTCTACGAACGTATGGAAGAACGGGCCGCACAGGTGACGGAGCGCGTACGACAGCTGAACGGCGACTGGGAAAACGCACTCTTCATCACGCTGGCACGCAATTTCGGTTTCGGTCTGAACGGCGATACCTTCGAATATTGGGCACGCCGCATCCCTCTATCGGCTGCCGCCAAGCACAGGGACAACCTGTTTCAAATAGAAGCCGTCTTCATGGGACTTGCAGGACTGCTGGACCCTACCGCCGTACCTAAAAGCAACCGGGAAGCGGCCCAAAAGGACGAGTACTTCGAACGGTTGCAAAAAGAATACCGCTATCTGGCCCACAAATTCTCGTTTCCCGATCCTGTGGCCTGCGAACGCTGGCAATACCTGCGTCTGCGACCGCAGAATTTCCCTCATCTGCGCATTTCCCAACTGGCATACCTCTATCACCGGCAAAGCATCGGCCTGTCGCGCCTCCTGGAGGCTGCCGACCGGGATGAACTGCTCCGTCTGTTGCAAAGCCGGGTGACACCTTACTGGGAAACCCATTACATCTTCGGATGTCCCGCTCCCCGAAACGAGAAACACCTGTCGGTAAATTCGCGGCGGTTGCTTATCATTAACACGGTAGTGCCCGTGCTGTATGCCTACGGTCGGCAACACGGAAACGAGACTCTCTGCAACCGGTCCATAGAATGGCTCGAACAATTGAAAGCGGAAAGCAACTACATCATCCGGCAATGGGCTGCATGCGGTCTGACGGTAGAGACGGCTGCCGACAGTCAGGCACTGATTCAACTGAAGAGAGCATATTGCGACAGAAAGGAATGCCTGAAATGCCGTTTCGGTTACGAATACCTGAAAAACGAACAGATTTGAATCCCCGACATTATAAACGTAAACAAACCATCATACCATGAGCGAACAGTATACTTTTGAGCTGAAAATGAAAGTACGCGACTACGAATGCGATCTTCAGGGAATAGTAAACAATGCCAACTACCAGCACTATACCGAACATACCCGCCACGAATTCCTGTTGTCGGTCGGCATAAGCTTTGCCGAGATGCACGAACAAGGTATCGACGCCGTAGTAGCCCGACTGAACATGGCATTCAAAACTCCGCTTAAAAGCGGCGATGAATTCGTCAGCAAACTTTATGTAAGAAAAGAAGGCATCAAGTACGTATTTTATCAGGATATCTTCCGACTGCCGGACATGAAATGCTGTATCCGAAGCCAGGTGGATACGGTTTGTCTGGTAAACGGACGTCTGGCCGACTGTCCCGATCTGAACGCCAAGTTAGCTCCTTATTTCAGCCTATAACACCGTTGCATGACAGAACAGGAAATTCTTTACACCATGATGTTGACGCGGGTACCTCACCTGAACGTCGCCAACCAACGGATGCTGTTGAAAGAACTGGGCAGCGCAACAGCCGTCTTCGAGCACCGCAAGGACCTCCCGTCCGTACTGCCCGAAGCTTCTCCCCGGCTGACTGAAGCCTTATCCGGTATGGAATCGCTGTTGCCGCGTGCCGAAGAAGAACTGGCTTTTACACAACAGAAACAGATCCAATGCCTGTGTTACCAAGATGCAGACTACCCGTCGCGGATGCGCGATTGCGTCGACGCTCCCGTATTGCTGTATTACCGAGGAACGGCCGACCTGAACCGCACGCATGTGGTCAGTATCGTAGGCACACGGCATTGCACGGAATACGGTCGCGATGTGTGCCGGAATTTTCTGGCAGAAATAGGGAAACTACACCCCGATATACTGGTCGTAAGCGGACTGGCCTACGGTATCGACATCAATGCCCACCGTCAGGCGTTGCAGAACGGACTGGACACCGTGGGCGTACTGGCACACGGTCTGGACCAGATTTATCCGCGCCTGCATCGGGAGACGGCCATAGAAATGACCCGTCACGGAGGGTTGCTCACGGAATTTATGAGCCGGACCAACGCCGACAAGGTGAACTTTGTACGGCGCAACCGTATCGTGGCCGGTCTTGCGGATGCCACCATCGTAGTAGAGTCTGCCGAAAAGGGCGGATCGCTCATTACCGCCGAAATTGCCGAGAGCTACCACCGGGATGTCTTTGCCGTGCCCGGCCGCATCGGCGATCCTTATTCCAAAGGTTGTCACCTGCTGATCCGGGACAACAGGGCCGTCATCCTGCAAAGCGCCGAAGACTTTGCCCGAGCTATGGGATGGCAAAAAGAACAGGACCGGAAGCACCTCCGCCGGCAACCCGTACAGCGGGAACTGTTTCCCGACCTTTCGTTCGAAGAACAACGGATACTAAAATGCCTCACCGATTGCGACAGCAAACCGATCAACCGACTGAGCATAGAAACGAATCTCCCCATACACCAACTTAGCGCTCTCCTGTTCAACCTGGAAATGAAAGGGCTGGTCAGAATGCTCGGCGGCGGCATGTATCGTCTGCTGTCCTGAGCGCCCCTGCCCTAAAAAACGTGCATGAGCTGCTGTCGTCCCGACAATGGCTCATGC